>Ga0247727_10008179_pt1 | contig 19530 bp, 14 predicted proteins | sample WisWelCaveWW1625_FD_202498 | JGI IMG/M metagenome (GOLD analysis project Ga0247727, IMG submission 202498) | Biofilm microbial communities from Wishing Well Cave, Virginia, United States - WW16-25 | ecosystem: Environmental > Aquatic > Deep subsurface > Groundwater > Cave microbial mat | place... | reverse complement strand
AGAGGAAGAATTGAATTAATAGACGACTTGTGCTAGTTGAAAAATGACGAACCGTGGCTGTGATGGTTGCATCCAGCCTCCTGTGAGGGTAAATGGGGAAATCTCAAACATCCCAACATTTACACCGCACTGGAGGCTGATATGTGCATGCAACCGTTTGAGCTTACAAGCCACGATCTGGTTGGGCAAGCCACTTGTGTGCCGATCTTCTGCAACTTTCTGGTCCATCAGACGTCGGAAGAACGGCTGGAGGACTTGCTGGGCCAGCCCGTGGGACTGGGGCTGCCGAGCGAGCCGCTCCACTTGAAGGCGACTTGGTCGATGGACGAGGTCTTCACCATCGTCTTCACCCTGGTGGACGACGCTTACAAAAAGCTCTTTGGCAACCAGCGTTACTTTCGCGCCAGCCCGAATTCCGAGCCGGCTTTCACCGACTCGGAAGTGATCACCTTGGCGTTGGTGGCGGAACTGGCCGGCTACGAATCTCAACACGCCTGGTGGGCTTATGTCAGCAAGAACTATCGTCATCTCTTCCCCAAGTTGTGCGACCGGACGCGCTATGGTCGTCGCCTGCGGCGGCTGCGCCCAGGCCTCGAACTACTGCGGCGGCATCTGGTCTTTTTGACGGGCGCCGATGTTCACCGTCTGCGGGTGGTGGATAGTTTCCCGCTTTCGCTCTGTCATCTGCGCCGGCTCTCCGGCTCGACGCAGCCCTTTGAGTACTCGGCCACCGTGGGTTATTGCGCTGCCAAGAAGGAACACTTCTACGGCTTTCGCCTGCACGTGATGACCGACGGGCGTGGCATCGTGGTCGGATACCTGTTGAGCGCCGGTCACGTCCACGACACCAAGGGGTTGGCCTTTTTGCTGACCGATCTGGCGCAGATCGAACCGCTGCTGGAGCGAGCGATCGCGCTGTTGGGCGACAAAGGCTACACGGGAGCAAAACTGGCGCAGCAATTGAAGGCCGAATTCGGGGTGGATCTGCTGGCGATGCGGCGTGAATACGAACCGGAGTACGGCCCGCTCGCCTACAACGAGTTGATCGGCTCAGCGCGCAAGATCATTGAGACCACCTTCAGTGTGCTGACCGGAGTGATGAACGCCAATTGGACTTACGCGCGAAGTCTCAAGGGCTTGCTCACCAACTTGGTGGCTAAAATGACGGCGCTCACACTGGGCAATTATCTCAACCTGTTGATGGGCGAGCCGGTTTTGCAAGTATCTTCAATTGTCAATTAACGTGGTTTTCAACTAGCACAAGTCGTACCGCAAGTTTATCTTATGGCGACAACACCTTGGCCTGCTGCTAAACGAGTGGAAGCGGGTCGATCGTGACGCAGGGGCTTTGCTGCGCGGCGCTCACTTGGCGGAGGCAAAACGATGGGCGAAAGAGCGAGAGAGGGACCTGAATGAGCCGGAGAAGGAATTCATCAACAGTAGCGAGATGGCTGCGAAACAGCCGCGGCGCTGGGCCGTTGCCGCGGCAGTGGTGGTGTTGCTTGTTATAGGAGGTTGGGTATTGTGGACAAGAAGCAATGCTTATCAGATCAGGGTCGTGCTTTTCGAAGCGCCCAAACTGATGGCTTCATCAGACAAAGAATCTGTCAGGGTTGAATGGGTTCGGACGCTAGCCCTGGCAGGCAGGATAGACGAAGCGCTCGCCACGAGAGAAGGAATTAAGTACGTGGACACTAGATCGAATGCCTCTATCGCCGTGGCCGAAGCGCTGGCTTTGGTCGGCCAAACAGATAGGGCGCTCGACATAGCCAATCGGATCGAAGGCTCGCAAGTTCGGTCTCAAGCCTTTGTCGCGGTCGTTGAGGCCATAGGCAAGCGGGGTGAGGTAAATGAGGCGCTCGCTGTGGCGCGGAAGATTGGTGACCCACAAACTCAGCATCTGGCCCTCGCTACGGTCGTTAAATCCTGGATCGAGGCCGAGAAACCAGATGAAGCACTTGCTGCCACGCGTGAAATTAAGGACGTAAATCGTCGGGCGCAGGCTCTCATCACAGTTGCTGAAGCATTTGCCAAATTCGGTAAAACAGATAGAGCACTGACCGTGGCGCGCGAAATCAAGGACTATCAGAAGTCCCCTCGAAGTGAGCCATCTCCCGATGAACCGTTGTCGCTTGCCTATCACGTTCAAGCCTGCATTGCCGTAGCTGACGCGCTGGCACAGGTCGGGAAGATGGAGGGAGCCAACCGGTCCTTGAATGAAGCGATCGCCTCAGCAGGCGAGATTTATTATCTAGAGTCCAGGAGCTCGGCTTTGGCCAACACAGCGGTCGCGCTGATGAAGGTTGGAAGGAAGGAGGAGGCGATAAGGGCGGCAGTGGAGGCTTTCGCCGCGGCACGCAAAATCGGGGAAGCCCGACTTAATCAATGTCGAGTCTTTATCTCAGTTGCTGAAGCACTCATGAAGGTTGGGAGAGTAGATCAAGCAAAGCAGGCCGCGAATACCGCACTGACCGTGGCGCGCGAGATCAAACCTGGCCGCGAGCTTAAGAATGAGCCGCAAACTCAAACCCAACAGGATCCATATCTACAAGCTAAAGCTCTTGCCCTTGTCGCGGCCACTGAGGCTCTGAACAAGGCTGAAAGAAAAGAGGAAGCGAAGCAGGCGGCGAATGAAGCACGCGTCGTCGCGCGCCAGATTGAGAATTCGTATTTTCGATCTGAAACAATGAAAGCCGTGATGGCAGCCCTGATAGATCTGCAAAAGACTGACGAGGCGCTGATCGCCGCGTGCGAAATCAGCAGTGGAGACATCAAATCTCCACCCCTCACCGCCTTCATCGAGTTGCTCGCCAAAGTCAGCGGGTCTGGCATGGCTGGACAGGACGATCAAATTCAAGCCTTGATTTCAACCGTTGATTCGTTGATCAAGGAAGAGAAAATGGACGAAGCGAGGGGGAAAGCGGGGGTGGCGTTTGACGCTGCGCTCGTATACGCGGCAGACGATGTTCGTTCCCGAAATCTCGCCGGCGTGGCCAAAGTGTTCGCCCAACTGCGGTCTTTTCGGCAGGCGAGGGAAAGCGCCGACGCATGCCCTTTCTCAAATGACAGGCTCGATGCCTACATCACCATTTTGCTTGAGTACGCCAAAGAGCAAAACCCAGGTCTCGCCAAACTGCTCGAAGCGCCGCGGCAGAAGAAAGCTGGCGTTAACTAGACAAGACTCACGGTCGTGACGGAAGATATGACAAGCGATCCGAATCTCGATAGAAAGAGAAAAGAGAACGTCAAAATCATCTGACAAGCTGGAGATTTCAAGCCATGGCCGAAGAACAAAATCCTTACCTTTCACCCCAGACACCGCAACGGCGTGGCTCCATTGAACCAGTGCCACTGGAGAAGCCGCATGAACCTTTGATTAATAATATGCTGGGAAGCGTAGTGGGTTTCTGCATTGGCGTACTGGGAAATCTGGTGGCTGGCTGGCTTCAGCAGGAATGGCTCAATCCCTTCACGCGGCCCCTGTTGGCTGTCATTGCGCTTCTGACCGTTGCAGGTCTCGGCGCCAGCATTTGGCTGTCACGCCGGCCGCTCCTGGTTCCCAAGTTACCTGGGATAAAAAACCAACGCTTGGCGCGCAGCCTGGTCTTGGTGCTTATTGCCATGCCAATCACTGTCGCCTTCTCGTCCATGATACTGGCGTCATTCGCGGGGGCACGTGACTGTAGCGAAGTAAAAGTTAAGTACCTGGAACTTTACCTCGGAGAGCCCAAATATCCCTTAGAGGATAAGGTGTTTGAACTTGAGCCTGTTGAGATTCTCAACAAGGGAAATCTGTCCGGACGAGTGGTATTTTCCAACCCTGCCGTGGCCAATCATTGCGCCTGTGAATGGTGGGGAGAAACAGACCGGATAGCAAGGCAAAGACTGACGGAGACGAAGGAAGCAAGAGACAGTAGTTTTTCAATTCCGCTCCAAAACGGGGTAAAAGAGATTACCCTGACGCTCACTGTGGGAAAACAGGTCCCCCCTTCCGAATTTAGGCCAGCCAAATCTTTCAACTTCAATATCAAAGTGCAACCTAAGACAAGGCTTCAGTGAAGCTATTCAAGACGAAAAGGAGGTAGTGTATGAACGTGCAGACGAACTCGACGATTAAACAACGAATGACACTTATTATCATAGGATTGATCCTGTCGGTGGTGGGAATTTTGGCTGGCTGCCCGCAAAAACCCAACCAGTCTCCGCCGGAAAAGCCTGTGACAACCCCATCAGGCACTGACATCCAAGCTGTGCCTGACAAAGAGACCACGATTCAGGCACACGCTGTGGGAGCCGAGAAATATGAGTGGAAGCTGGAAGGGCCTGGCAAGCTCTCGACCACCACAGGCCCTGTCGTGGATTACTCTCGGCCTGATAGAGAAAGCGGAAGGGCCACTTTGACCGTCATAGCCCACAATGCCCACGGTGCGTCATCACCAACCCAGTTGAGTATCCGCATCGCTGAAACAGTGACTGCGCGCCTCGATGCACTGGCCATTCCAGCCGGCTGGATGTCGGGAGGCGGCGACCCCATGCCATTTATCACTCTGAGTCCTGGCCAAACTGGTTGCCAGGGCAGACCAGGATGCACACGCATTACGTACAGACCCGGCGGACAGTGGGGTGGCTTCTACTGGTGGCCACAGAAATGTGGTGACTCCGGAGCGGATGCGGCCTGGCAGAAAGTAAAGGCTGGCTCTTGCGGAATTGATGTTCGACAGGCTGGCAACCTCAAAGAAATCAATCGCCTGATCTTCTGGGTTCGCGGTGAGCGAGGCGGAGAAGGGATTGAATTCAAAATCGGAGCGATCGATATAGAACCTAAGCCGGGCCGCTCACTTGGTAAGGAGACGCTTAAGACCACCTGGGAGCCAAAGGAGATTGATCTCAAAGGAATGGACTTGACCAAAGCCATTGGCTTGTTCGCCTGGATTGCGACTGACGTAGCCAATCCACAGGGCGCGGTCTTCTATCTGGATGGCATCCAGTTTGAAGGCGTACGGTAAATCAACTGCCCATCCCGCGGATTGTTCACGGTGGGGGCATCCGCGGCAATACACTGGATGCCTCTGAGGTTGACGTATGTTCAAGTTGTCGCTGCCCGGATTGCCTCGTAAGAACAGCCAGGCGCCAAAGCGCGCCATAGGCATCATCACGCTCGCAACCATCGCCTTAGCCGGTTCCATTCTGGCGAATTATTTGCTTGCCACTCCCAGTCAACATAAGACTAATGCGGATGCCAGCCAGTCGTCTCAAAGCGCCAAACCGAATTGGGCTGATCAACTGACACGGTTGTGCTGGATCGCCTACTCGCCCACCCATTTCGATCCCACGACCAAGCCACCTCGATGGCCGTCGGAACAGGATATCCGTGAGGATTTGCGCGTGTTGCGCGGCGCTGGATTCAATGGTCTGGTCACGTATGGTTCCAATTACCGCAATCCGGCTGCATCCGATCAGATGTTGGACATCGCCGGTTTGGCTGAAGCCGCGGGCTTTTCAGGCATGATCGTCGGGGTGTGGAATCCGGCTGACGAGACTGAACTGCGGACCGCGGAGCAGGCTGGCCAGCATCCCGTTGTGGTGGGGTACTGTGTCGGCAATGAAGGGCTGGATGTGCGCTATGATCTGAAGACGCTGACTACGGCGATGGACCGGCTGAGACGAATGACTGGTAAGCCGGTAAGCACCACGGAAGAGGCCGGCGATTACTATGAAAACTCGCCTCTGTGGAAGATCGCGGATTGGACTTTCCCCAACGTCCACCCCTATTTCGCTAATCGCCGGGACCCACAGGAAGCGGCGCAATGGACGGAAAGCATTTTCAAAACGCTGCGCGCAGTATCCAACAAACCGCTCATCTTCAAGGAAGTCGGGTTGCCGTCCGGCGGTGATACGAACCTCGACGAAGCGCGCCAAGCCCGTTATTACGAATTGCTGCGCCGAACCGCCGTGGCTTACGTTGTCTTCGAAGCTTTCGACGCGCCGTGGAAACATTTAGGCCGTCCAAAACCGGATGGCACGCCGGCTTGGCCTGATCCGGAGCCGCACTGGGGAGTCTTCACCAGCGAGCGTATACCGAAGATGGCCGCCAATAACCCCTGCCGCGATCTTCGCCGCTAAAGAGACGATGGGCTGCCTGGTTGCGAAAGACCGCGAAGGCAGGGTGGGTTTCGATACGCTGGACTATCCGGTGATCTCCTGCGCCCCGCCCAATCGCGGTTCCGCCGAAGAGACCGAACCTACGCGGAAACTTTATCTGGCTGTGCACGAAATTGTTTTCGACATCGTTTTGGGCTTTCGCCACCCCGATCTCAGGCCGTTTACCGAGTACGCGGCGGCGGGAGCATAAGCTTTTCGTTTCACCATCAAAGGAGTCAGCCTTATGCAGCCAATCTTTCGCACTGCGCTTTGCGCGCTTTGTTTGTGGCTTGCGCCTTTCGCGCAAGCGCAATCTTCCGACGCTACGCCGCGCGCCTTGCTCGCCAACGTAGCCAACATCAACATTGATCCCGCGCCGTATCTCATCAGCGAAAAATATGACGGCGTGCGCGCGCTGTGGGATGGCAAGGCGCTGCGTTCGCGCGCAGGCAACGTGATTGCCGCGCCGGCGTGGTTCATCGCCAGGCTGCCGGCGCGCCCGCTCGATGGCGAGTTGTGGATTGGGCGCGGGCAGTTCGAAAAGCTGTCGGGCGCCGTTCGCAAAACGACGCCGCAGGATGACGAATGGCGGCAGATCAAATACATGGTGTTTGAATTGCCCGATGCGCCGGGGACGTTTGCCGAACGCTACGAACAGATCAAACAGATCGTCGCCCAGGCCAACTTCCCGCAACTCGTCGCGGTCGAGCAATTCCGTTTGCCTGACAACGCCGCGCTGCGCCGCAAACTCGAAGAAATCGTCCGCGCGGGCGGCGAAGGCTTGATGCTGCATCGCGCCGATGCGCCTTACGTCACGGGCCGCAACGATGCGCTGCTCAAATTGAAGCCGCTCGAAGACGCTGAGGCGACAGTGATTGGCTACGTGCCGGGCAAGGGCAAATACACGGGGAAGATGGGCGCGCTGCAAGTGGAAACGGCGGACGGCAAACGCTTCAATATCGGCACGGGCTTTACCGACGCAGTGCGCGCCAATCCGCCGGCGATTGGCACGGTGATTACCTTCACCTATCGCGGGTTGACGAAAAATGGCTTGCCGCGTTTTGCGAGCTACCTCAGAATCCGCGAGAAGTTCTGAAGCGTCGCAGTTCGACTGGGACATACTTTTCAGACATTTTCGGGGAAGTGAATGTTGAGTTGATCCATCAACGCAGGCAGGCTAACGCCGCGCAATCGCGCAAGCTTGACCATTGCGGCCAGACGTTCGGCGTGGAGTTCTTCGGCTTGCAGCGTCAGACGAGTCAGCTCTTCGTATTCGGCGTCGGTGATTGTTTCGTCTTCGCGTTTGGCTCTCAGGGAAGAGAGGCGTTCGCGCAACTCTTCCGGCAATCCCTGATTGATGCGGGCGAGGAGCGCCGGCTCTTCTTCGGTCAAACGCGGAGCTTTGCGTTCGGCTTGAAGAACCAGGACTCGATCAAAAACTCGCTCCAATTCCGGCAGAGTCAATTGAGTTACTGCGGAGATGATTTGCTCGGTCGAAATCCGGTTCGGCATTGTTTCCATTGCATTGCCCTCCAATTCAGTATGGGCATTCTACTTCGGAATGAAGGATTTTGCGATTCTATTGTGGTTTGCGGCGACCAATATGGAAATAACGCCGGACTTTTTTTCATTTGGCGTGAGGGAATTTGACCCGCGATTCCGTTTGTACAAGTAGGAGGAAAATTTATGACCGCCGGTCCGACAAACCAGCCTGACGAGACGAATCGGATGAGCGATTCGGGGGTTGACGCGGCTGCTGTCCGCGAGATGCGCCAATTGCACGTGGAGGTTCCTACGGTGTGCCTGATCTGCCGCGAGGAGGTCAAAATGATCGCCGCTGAGAAAGCCGCCGCCATCTGCCAATGCAGCCGCCGCAAGATCTACCGGTGGATCGAAGAGGGTGATCTGCATTTTATCGAGATGCCGGACGGCGAGGTGATGGTCTGCGGCAGGTCGCTGTCCCGGAAGATGGACGAACTGGATTCCAATACCGATAAGCTTTCACGGCGCAGCGCGATGGCAAACCGGTAACCCGAAGAGTTCGTCAAGCCGCGTCCCGCCAAATCAACGGCGTCCTCAGCCAGGCGCGCGAGTTATAGACCGGTAACCGCCAAACCGGCGGCCTCAGCCAAAAATTCAAAACCCAATTCGTCAGATCAGCAAAGGCCATCATTGACTTTGCAAAAGCCCTGGCAACCGAGTTTGCGATTCTTGACTCACCCCGCCTCGAATTGCTACCTTCCCGCCTCGTCAACCGGAATCATTTCTACGCTGCAACAAAGTTCGGGAGGCTTTTTGATGGAAACGACCTGCTTGCGTCCGCTTCGCATAATTGCGTTCATCGCTCTGCTGTCAATCGGCTCATTCGCTCCGATCGAAGCTCAAACAACTGCCCAGGCTCAAGAGAGCAAAGGGCAGTTGAACGAATCGGTCTACAAGGCGCTGCAGTTCCGTTCAATCGGCCCGGCGATTATGGGCGGGCGCATTGACGACTTTGCCGTAGTCGAGAGCAACCCGAGCGTCATCTACGTAGCCACAGCTTCTGGCGGCCTGTGGAAAACGATCAACAACGGCGTGACCTGGGAGCCGATTTTCGACAACGAATCGGTCAGTTCAATCGGCGACGTCGCCGTTGCTCCGTCGAATCCCGACATCGTGTGGGCAGGCACGGGCGAAGCGAACAACCGCCAAAGCTCGTCGTGGGGCAATGGCGTTTACAAATCAACCGACGGCGGCAAGACGTGGACGAATGTCGGGTTGAAAGACTCGCACCACATCGGCCGCATTGTCATTCATCCGCAGAACCCCGACATCGTCTACGTTGCGGCGGTTGGCCGTCTGTGGGGAGCGAGCCGTGAGCGCGGCCTGTTCAAAACCACCGACGGCGGCAAGACGTGGACGAACACGAAGTTCATCAACGAAGACACGGGCTTCATTGACGTGGCGATGGACACTGAAGACCCGAACACGCTTTACGCCGCAGCCTATCAACGACGACGAACTCCGTTCGGCTACAACGGCGGAGGGCCGCACAGCGGTCTTTATAAGACCAGCGACGGTGGCGCGACCTGGACAAAGCTCAACGCCGGTCTGCCCGAAGGCGACGCGGGCCGCACAGGCATTGACGTTTATCGCAAAGACCCGAAGATCGTCTACGTGACTTACGAGAACGCGAAAGGCGGCGTATTCCGGTCGGAAGACAAAGGCGCGACGTGGAAGAAGATGAATGACCTCAATCCGCGCCCGAGTTATTACAGCCAGATTCGCATTGATCCACAGAACGATCAGCGCGTCTACGTGCTCGGCGCGCAGTGGTACACCTCGGACAACGGCGGAAAGTCGCTCGCGGCCAACCCGTTTATGCGCATTCACGGCGATTACCACGCGCTGTGGATCAATCCGTCGAACTCGAACCATCTGGTGGCCGGATCGGACGGTGGAATTCACTTCAGCTATGACAAGGGCAAGTCCTGGGATTACGTCAACACGATCGCGCTCGGACAGTTTTACGAAGTCGGCTTCGATTTCCGCCAGCCGTACCGGATTTACGGCGGGTTGCAGGACAACGGGACTTGGGGCGCGCCCGTGATGACGCTGAACGCGACCGGTTTGAGCAATGACGAATGGATTCGTGTCGGCGGTGGCGACGGCTTCTACGCCCAGGTTGATCCGAAAGACCCCAGCACGATCTACGTCGAATCGCAGAACGGCAACATTCAGCGACTGAACCTGGCGACCGCCGAATCGAAGTTCATCAAGCCGCAGCTCGAAGAAGGCTCCGATGAACGTTACCGCTTCGATTGGAATTCACCGATCGTAATCTCGCCGCACAACAACCACAAAATCTTCCTCGGCGGCAACCGCCTCTTCATCTCGACCAACCGCGGCGACACGTGGGACGTTGTTACCCCAGACCTGACGAAGAATATCAACCGCGACAAGCTGGAAATCATGGGCGTCGTCGTCAAGCCGAACGCGCTGTCGGGACACGACGGGCAGGACAATTATTCACACCTCGTGACCGTCGCCGAATCGCCGTTGAAAGAGGGCCTGATCTACGCCGGAACCGACGACGGCAACCTGCAGGTCTCGCGCGACGGCGGGAAGACGTGGAAGAACGTGGTGGACCGCGTGCCGGGCGCGCCGAAGAACACTTACGTGACGCGCGTCATCGCTTCGCACGCGAAGGAAAGTCGCGCCTACGCCACCTTCGATGGCCATCGCAACAACGACTTCAAGCCTTACGTTTTCGTGACGGAAGATTTCGGCGAGACGTGGCGGTCAATCACCAGCAATCTCTCGCATCCCGCCAACGTGATCCGCGAGCATCCGCGCAACCACAGCCTGCTCTTCGCCGGAACCGAGTTCGGTCTGTTCGTCAGCTTCAATCGCGGCGCGGTGTGGCTGCCGATGAAGAATAATCTGCCGACCGTGCCGGTTGACGACATCGCGATCCACCCGCGCGACAACGACCTGATCCTGGGCACGCACGGTCGCAGCATCTGGGTGATGGACGACATAACCGCGCTGGAACAGATGAACGAGACAGTCGCCGCTGCGGACGCGCACCTGTTCGACGTTCGCCCCGCGACGATGTGGCGGGTGTCAAATCACAAAGGCAGCACCGGCCACAAAACCTTCATCGCGCAAAATCCGATGTATGGCGCGATCATCAACTACTACTTGCGCGAAAAGGCCAAAGACAGGGTCAAAGTCACGATTCACGACAAAGGTGGCAATCTCGTCCGCGAAATGATTGCGACGAATGAACCCGGCGTTCAGCGCATCGCGTGGGATTTGCGCTATCAGTCGCCGCTTTCCGGTCAGGCGCAGAATCCCGGCGGCGGCGGGTTGATGGCTCTGCGCGGCCCGCGCGCGCTGCCCGGCGAATACACGGTCAGGCTCAGCGTGGACGGTAAAGAGATGACGAAGACCGTGGTGGTCGAAGAAGACCCGCGGATTCAAATCCCGCTGGCAGAGGCCGAAGCGCGATTGAAGACTCTGCTTGCCGTCAACAAGCTGCAAAGAGTGGGCAATTCGGCCCAGACCACGCTCGGCAATCTGCGGTCACAGTTGAGTTCGCTGCGGGAGAATCTGAAGAAGCAACCGAATTTGCCCGAAGCGGTGAATTCAGCGGTCGGCGCGCTGCTCGAGGAAGTCGGCGATTTGCAGCGGCGGTTGTCGCCGCAACTGTTCGGACCGAACGCGCAGGAAGCGGCGGGGCCTGCCGAGCCTGCGCTCTTGACCGCGGTTTTCCCGCGCATCAATCAGTTGTTCAACGCGCTTGATGGTTACACTGAACGGCCAGGCGCGCGGCACGAGCGGCAATTGCATATTTTCACCGAACAGTTGAATTCATTGGTCGAAAAAGTAAACCGGCTCATCACCGAAGGCGTGCCGAATCTGAACCGGCAGATCGCTGAAAGCGGCATGACGCCGATCAAAGCAGGCGATACGATTTCGCCTTTGCAGTAACTTCCCGGGATAACTCTCAGAAATACGCTCTTGGAAAGCCCTTTTGACACCACCCGTTGCCTGCAATTACACTGACTCACGGATCGAAAGACCAATTTGAGATATTTACTTCGCGGCGGATGCCGGCGCGATTTACCGGTCAGAGTTGTCGCCAATTCAACGCTGGCCTCAGTGAGGAGTACAGAGGTGGGGATTGTAGCTTTTATCATTATTCTGTGTGCGATGGTGGTGATCCACGAATTCGGGCATTTCATCGTCGCCAAGATGCTGGGCATCGCGGTCGAAACGTTCTCAGTCGGTTTCGGGCGGCGGCTGTTCGGATTCAAGATCGGCGAGACTGATTATCGTTTGAGCGCGATTCCGCTCGGCGGTTACGTCAAATTCCGCGGCGAAAACATGGAGTTGATTCAGGGCAAGAGCGAAGGCTCGGTGGACGAATTCCTGTCGCACCCGAAGTGGAAACGTTTGCTGGTGGCCGTCGCCGGGCCCGTCTTCAACATCGTCACCGCGATCCTGATCCCCACGGCCGCCATCCTGATCGGTTTTCAGGGCGACATTTACCACTCGCAGCAGGTGGTGGTCGGTGAAATCAAACCGGGTTCGACCGCCGAACAAGCCGGTCTGCAACAAGGCGATCGCGTCATTGCTTTCGGAGGCCGGAAGAATCCGACCTGGGGACATTTGCGTGATGCGGCGCTCCCCAACCTCGGCGAAGACATTCCGCTGACCGTTGACCGCCACGGCCAGATCATTGATCTGAAATACCGCCCGAGCGTCGAAACCATCGGTAAGGAAAAGGTCGGCGTGGTTGATCTTGAACCGCCGCTCTCTTACATCGGCGTTGGGCAGGTTAATAAGAATTCGCCCGCTGAGCGTGCCGGGTTGCAGGTCGGCGACAAGATCGCTGCGATCAACGGCACGCCGGTGACGGGTTGGCACCAGTTCCGCCGGGTAATTCAGGAAGGCGGCGAGGTCACGTTGACCGTCGAGCGCGGCGAAGAGCGTCTGGCGCTCACGGCCACGCCGGAGAAGCAGAAGGAAGTTTACATGCTCGGCTTCGGTCGCCGATTCGAATCAAAGCTGATCAAGACCAGTTCGGTTGCGGCGGCTTTGCAATACGGCTGGGATTTCAACGTCCGCGTTCTGAACCTGATGGGCGAAATCTTCAAACAGATCTTCAGCGGCCAGCGTTCGGCGCGCGATTCCATCGGCGGGCCGTTGAGGATCGCGGAACAGACCGTCAGCACATACAACATGGCGGGATGGGCCGGGGTAATCGAACTGATGGGACTGCTCAGCCTGAGCCTGGGCGTCTTCAATCTGCTGCCCATCCCCGTGCTTGACGGCGGCGTAATCCTGTTGCTCTTCATCGAATGGATTCTGGGCCTGGTCGGATTGAACCTGACCATGAACGTGCGCGAACGGTTTCAGCAAGTCGGTTTCGTGCTGGTGCTGTTGCTGATGGGGTTCGTCATCGTCAACGACTTCGTCGGGCTGGGCGAACGGTGGTTCAGTAAGCCACCGGCGCAGGAACAACAGGCGCAACCGAAGAAGTAGTTCTTACGGAAACGACGGGCGGTTCGGAAAACGGATCGCCCGTTTTCTTTACACCCACTGAAAAATCCGTGAACCTGCTCTTCATTGACGAATCGGGTGACTGAGGTTGAAGCAGAGGTTGAGGGGAGTAGGCGTATAAAACTGAAAGGGCATCAGGACGTGTTCCGATGCCCCCCGAGCCTATTGGCGCGGCCTACCCCGCTCCGGACGAGCGGATCAGTCGCACGTCCGCATTAAATTACACCCTCAACTCACTGTCAAGCAGGTCATCGCGGAGATTTCTGTATGGCACAAGAAGAGAAATTCGTTCGCGGCCTCGGCCTGTTCGATTCGACGATGATCGTGGCCGGAGCAATGATCGGATCAGGCATCTTCATCGTTTCGGCTGAAATCGCGCGCCAGGTCGGAAGCCCCGGATGGCTGCTGGTTGTCTGGCTCATCACCGGTTTGCTCACGCTGATCGGCGCGGTCAGTTACGGCGAGTTGGCGGCGATGATGCCGCGAGCGGGCGGGCAATACGTTTACCTGCGCGAAGCGTTCTCGCCGCTCTGGGGATTCCTGTACGGCTGGACGCTGTTTCTGGTCATTCAAACCGGGACGATTGCGGCGGTCGCTGTGGGCTTCGCGCGCTACCTGGGCGTGCTGTGGCCGGGCGTCTCCGAAAGCAGTTACATCGTTGAGCCGATCAGGTTGAGTTCGAACTACGCGATCTCGCTTTCGACCACACAGCTTGTGGGTGTGCTGATGATTGCGTTGTTGACGTGGATGAACACGCGCGGCTTGAAGCTCGGCAAGCTGGTGCAAAACATCTTCACCGTCACGAAGACCGGAGCGTTGATCGCGCTGATCGGGTTGGGCGTGACCGTCGGCTACCAGGCCATCGCAGCCGGACCGAACTTCGGCGATCTGTGGACGGTGCGCGGCTCGTTGCAGGAGGTCGGTCACGGGGTGAGGGCGGCGACGGCCTTTGGACTGTTCGTGGCCATCTGCGTTGCGCAAACCAATTCGCTCTTCTCCGCCGACGCGTGGAACAACATCACGTTCACTGCCGGTGAAGTCAAAAACCCCAGACGCGACATCCCGCTCTCACTCGCTTTCGGCACTGCGCTCGTCATCGGCCTGTATCTGCTGGCCAACGTCGCTTACCTGACTTCGCTGCCGCTCACCACGATTCAGCAAGTCCCCAGCGACCGTGTGGCTTCAGCGACCGCCGACGTGGTCTTTCCCGGCTACGGCGCGACGATCATGGCCGTGGCGATCATGATCTCGACCTTCGGATGCAGCAACGGCTTGATCCTCACCGGGGCGCGGGCCTACTTCGCAATGGCGCGCGATGGGCTGTTCTTCCAGTCTGCGGGAGAATTGAATCGTCAAGCCGTGCCCGCGTGGGGACTGGTGATCCAGGGCGTCTGGGCGGCGTTGCTGGTTCTGCCGCGCACGATCAGGCCGGACGGATCATACGGCAATCTCTACAGCAACCTGCTGGACTACGTGATCTCGGCTGCGCTGATCTTCTACCTCCTGACGATTGCGGGAATTTACGTGTTGCGGCGCAAACAACCCGATGCCGAACGCCCTTACAAAGCGTTCGGCTACCCGGCGGTTCCGGCGCTCTACATCATCGGCGCAGCGGTGATTCTGGCCGTGCTATTCATCTATAAAACGGCGACAACGTGGCCGGGCTTGCTGATCGTGCTGTCGGGCGTGCCGGTCTACTTCTTCTGGCGCGCCCAAGCGCGAGCGCGCAACGAAATGGCGGCCACTCAAGAGTAACTTTCAACCTAATATTTTCCGGAGAAAAACGAATGGCAGAAGAGACAAAAGACCTGGGAGTGGCTGAATTCACCGATGGTTTTCGTCAAAGAGTCGGAAAGAATTCCGGCCTCGACGCTGTGATCAAATTCGTCTTTGACGAAGGCGGCGTCATCTTCATTGACGGCAAATCAACGCCAAACGTCGTCAGCAACGAAGACGACCCGGCCGAGGTCACGCTGAAAATGTCTCTCGAGACGATGAACAAACTCTATCGCAAAGAGACGAACGGGATGATGGCCTTTATGTCGGGCCAGATCAAGCTCGAAGGGAATATGATGGCGGCGATGAAGCTCGATCAAATCCTGGGATAGCTCATCTCGCCCTTCGGCTTCGGCATAAACAGCGGGTAGAGCAGACCGTTTGCTGCCGCCACAATCGGAAACTCCGTTGCGGAAGGGTTGAACTTATGGGATCGGCTGGTAGTGGGCCGACCCGGTCGCGGCGCTGGTGTTGGGCGATGCGCTGAACTCACGGCGAAGACTACGAGCAGTGTCGCCGTCAGACCCGCCGCTGGCTTTGAGAGGCTGACGACAACCAATCAATTATTTGAAATCAGCGACTTGAAACGGCGGAAGCCTTTGGAGTGCTGCGGGTTTGACGCAGCTTTCCCAGCTTTCGCATTTCGTAAGTGGCGGATTGAAATCAAACGCAGCAATTGCGGAGTCCAAAGATGGGAAAGCTGCGTCAAACCCGCAGCACTCCAAAGGCTTCGCCAATTCCGAATGATCCTGTTGATGTCAAAGGGTTTTTATTTGCACAGCCTTCAATTATTTCTGGGGCGAGTTACGGAGAGACTTTTACACCGAATGAAGCAAACCTGGAGACGCCTTTCACCTGGACTTGGGCGAACAGGCGGATGAAGCCAGGTTTCGTGGCATACAACTGGAATTCCAGTTCAGGACCGCCGCGATCAGTTGGGCTTAAAAGTTTTGCCCCCTTGGGGTGCATATGCAGGATGGTTTTGTAGTCTTCGCCAAAGCCCACGATGTGGGCAAAGGTCCCCATCACTGGTTCCAGTTGGGTGAACGGCGCTCCATCCGCATTTGTGATGCGCAACTTTCCCAGCGCCGGTTGACCTGCCTTTATCTCCGGTTTAGCGAGCGACAGGTTGTATCGCAAACCTTCCAACTCTGCATCTAATTTCAAAGACCTGTCGGTCAGCGGCCCTCCCGCGGTTGAAGCGGGAATATCGGTCATCGCGTATTCTTGAAAACCGGTGAGGGTTGTTCGCACATCGGCCCATGCCCGGTAAGGCCCCGGTTTTCTCGGTGTGAAGGTGAACGAGTATTCGCCGGGGATGTCAGCCGGCTTGGGATGTTCGTGATGGTAGTCCTGTAAACCGGGGTCAATGATCAGGAGGTGGATTTTCTCAGTGTGCACTTCGCGGAGGTCGGTCAGGATGACTGGCGATCCGTCGGTCCTCGTCAAGCGCAGGTATGCTTTGGTCTGTGCGCCCGCTTTCAATGGAGCTTCCGTTCGGATGGCCGCCTTTACCGTGACGGGCGCGGCGACGGTTCGCCCGGAACTGAAGAGATTGATCCTGATGTTCTGATCCAACTCCATTCCGCACTTTGGGCACGAATCTATCCTTTTGCCGGCGACGTCGGGATGCATTGGACAGGTATATTCATTGGATATTGATTCCGCCTTCAACAGGAGATCGTTGCCGTAGAATTTCTTGAGGTCGTTGAAGGCATTCAGGACAACTTTCAATTGCGCCTCAGCCTTAGCCTGGTCGAAAGCGTCGGCGGCTGCGTGTAAGTTGGCAACCAGCCGTCCGAACGTCACCAGCGCAACCTCCAGCGCATCCTTCTCACCAGGCTCACCAGGCTCACCAGGCTCACCAGGCTCACCAGGCTCACCAGGCTCACCAGGCTTCTCATTGGGAGCCGCTTTGCTGTTTTGCAGAAGGGCTGTGAGGGCGGAGGCGAGCATCATGTCCTCGTTGTGAACCGAACTCAGCTCTTTTGTGTTGACGTACCTTTCAATGTTTCTCACAACCTGCAACATGAGTCCCAAGGCCGGGACAACCGGCGTGGCACTCTGTCCGGACGGCGTAAGATTTGACAGAGCGCCGCCCTCCTGGAACGGTGATGCCATTACCAGGCACGAAAGGCTTGATAAAACCAACTGACGAATAAGGCCGCGTTTCTCGCGCATAAATAAACTCCACTGAAATGTTAGTGGGGCAATGCATCTCTGTAATGCGATGACTTGCGATGTTATAAACATCGGAAGGAAGACTCAATGACGAACGCACATCATCCGCTGAGGGCTATCGCAACGTAAATTTTATTCTCCCGCTCCACATCCGCGGATGACCGAAATGCGTTCCCTCGAAAGGATTGCCGAAGTTGTAAGCGAAACGATGGCCGGTGAAGTTCTGAATATCGAATTGCGCGCTGACGCTCGCGCGCTCGTCTTCAAACAAATCCACGCCCGCCGAGAAATCGAAGACCGTCCACGGCCTCACACGACGCCGTTCAAAATTGACCAGTTCAGCGCCAGGCTCTTCGCGCAACTCTTCCAACCGCTCTTCGTCAACTTCGAGCGGCACGCCGCTTTCGTGACGGCCTGAGATCGAAGCCCACCAGTTACGACGCGACCAGGTCACGCCGAACGCGCCGACGTTGCGTTGATCGTGATCTGGAATGAATCGAGTGCCGGGTTTGATTTCGATGAACTCGTCGGTCAAAAACAATCCGCCATTGACCGGGCCGGTCTGCAAAATCCTGCCGTTGGTGTAGCTCAGATAACCCGACCAGCCGCTTCTCTGCGGCACGTCCACGCGCACATCCAGTCCTCGTGCAAAACCTTTCGCCACGCTGTTCGGAAAGATCACCGTCGTATTGAAGAAGACGTTCGGATCGTCGAAGTTGCGAAACGCCCGATGCCAGTAAGCGAGGTCGAGTTTGAACAAACCCTTCACATCCTGCGCGAAGCCGGCTTCGTAAGCCGACATCTTTTCCGGTCTGATCGAAGCCCCGCCGCCGGTTTCATCGGCGAAAGGCGAAAGCGCGCGGGCCTGCGGGCTGTCAGCCAGCAGCAGGTTCTCGATCTGCGGCGGCATAAACAGGCGGTTGAACGAGGCGCGGATCGCTGTGCGTGTTGGCGGCAAATGATAAACGACGCCAATGCGCGGGCTGAGCTGCTGATCCGCGACTGGCAGCGTCGAGCGGTCATAACGCACGCCGGCGTTGATCGTCAGGTTTTTGAACGGCGAGAAAACGTCCTGCGCGTGCCACGAAACGTTTGCGCCTGTGCGGCGATCACGAAACACGAAGGGATCGTCGAGGTCGAATTTCAACGCTGATTGGCTGATACCTTCCTCTTCGGCTTCTTCCGCGTCGGTGATGGCGAAGGTGAAGAATTCGCGCGGGCTGACGCGCGACGCCTCGACGCCAGCTTTGATGGTGTGATGGCGGAGCGCGTGGGTGACGCTGGCGATGAAGCCGTGACGCGCGTGGCGGCGATCCTGCTCGGCGAAGATCGGGGTGTCGCGTTCGCTGCCCAAAAGTCGCGCCCGATAATCGCGGCGGAAATATGCGGCGTTGCTGACCGTTGACGGCGACCACCGGCGCTGCCAACTGATTGATTGAGCGTTGTCGCGGAGTCCCTGCCGCTGTCGCTGACCGGCCTCTTCCTGCTCTTCACGGTTCGGCGCGCGGAAATCCGCGCCGTTGGCGGCGAGGTCGAACAATACGATGTCGCGCGAAGTCGGATGCCAATCCATTCGCGTGTTGAATTTGATTGTCCCGCCGTGATTGTTGAAATTGCCGAGATCAACCGGATCGAGGAAGCGGTCGGAACGGCTGGCTGAGCTTGCGGCAAAGAATCCGAGTTTGCGTTTGAAGCCGCCGCCGATTGTTGCCGTGAGTTCTCCTGAGCGAAAGCTGCCGCCGCTTGCGCCGGCGCTGCCGGCGAACGGCAGGTCAATTCCCGATTTGGGCTGAATTTGCACGACCGCGCCGGAGCGCCCGCCGAATTCCGCCGGAATGTTTCCGGTGATCACGTTCAGCGCGCGGATCATATCGGTGTCGAAATTGCTGGCTGAGACCGTGTCGAGGCGATCAACTGTCGGGATGCCGTCAATGACGTAGAGAATGCCGTCGTCAACGCCGCGAATGTGCATCAGGCCGTTGTTCTGCGTCGTCCAGCCAGGGGTCGTGGCGATCAATCGTTGCAAGCCCGAACTGCGCGTGGCTCCGGCAGCCCGGCGTATGAAGCCTTCGGTCAGTTCGGTTTCGCTGCTGGCGGAATCGGGAACGACGAGGTCGCTGCGGGCTTCGATGGTGGTTGACGCGCTCGCGGCGGCAACGTTCAGCCTCACATCCAGCGTCAGCGGCAGATTCGAGCGCACGCTGACGGTTTGTCGCGCCGGCTGAAATCCGGCGGCTTCCACGCGCACCGAGTAGACGGCGAATGGAACATTGTTGAATGCGAATTCGCCGCGCGCATCGGCAGTGCGCGTTTCGTCGTAACCGGTGATCGAATTGTTCAGTTTGATTTTCGCCCCGGCCACCCGCGCGCCCGCCTGATCGG
>Ga0247727_10008178_pt1 | contig 19534 bp, 13 predicted proteins | sample WisWelCaveWW1625_FD_202498 | JGI IMG/M metagenome (GOLD analysis project Ga0247727, IMG submission 202498) | Biofilm microbial communities from Wishing Well Cave, Virginia, United States - WW16-25 | ecosystem: Environmental > Aquatic > Deep subsurface > Groundwater > Cave microbial mat | place... | reverse complement strand
AAGAAGAGTACTTCAAACAAAAGCGCATTTTACAAGAACAAAAAATTGAATTAACTTTGAATTAAATGCTCAAACACTACATAGGTTCATGCAGCATTCCTCTCCACTTTACCTTGAAGACGTACACACGTATAATTGGTCCCCGTCAGGAGGGACAAATGCTACTGCAAGTAATCTTCTTGCCGGATCATATACAGTTACTGTGACGGATGTCAATAGTTGCACACACACTGCTACTATAATTGTTACTACCACCAACGGACCTGCAGTTACCTTGTCCTTTCAAACCAACATTTTATGTAATGGTGGGAACAACGGTAGCGCAACGATAAACGCCAGTGGTGGAACAGCGCCTTATACTTATCTATGGAGCAATACTCAATCCAACGCAGTAGCAACGGGGCTGGGAGCGGGTACTTATACGGTAACGGTCACGGATGCAGCCGGATGTGCCTCAACGCAGGTCGTCACCATCACCGAACCTACTGTCATTGTCGCTTCAAGCTCATCCACCAATGCAAACTGCGGAAACAATGATGGAACGGCAAGCGTGAATGCTTCAGGGGGAACATTGCCATATACGTACCTCTGGAATACAGGTGCCACTACTTCTCAAATCTCAAATCTCTCATCTCAAATTTATTCTGTGACAATTACGGATGCGAACGGCTGCACACAAACTGCAAGTACCACTGTTGGCGCTACCGGAGGGCCTATTGCCGATGCCGGAATCAATGTCACCATAGAGCAGGGAAACAGCACAATACTAAATGCAAGCGGGGGAACAGGTTTTGTCTGGAGTCCCTCCACGGGATTAAGCTGTACCGCTTGTCAAAGCCCGACGGCCTCACCGACTGGTACTACAACATATTATGTCATTGTAACCGATCTGAATGGTTGTAACGCAACGGACAGCGTAACAGTTTTTGTTGAATTTCCATGCAATACGGAGTTGTTAAGCACACTTATGCCGAATGCCTTCTCACCTAATGCAGACGGTCAGAACGATAGACTTTGCGTTCCTGATAATGTTTGCGTACTCAATTTTATTTTGAAGATCTACGACCGATGGGGAGAGAAGGTCTTTGAAACCGAGAGCCTCAGTAATTGCTGGGACGGAAGTTACAAGACAAAAGAGCTGAATACTGCGGTGTTTGTCTATTACCTGGAAGCGATTCTGAGTAACGGAGAAAAATTCAATCAGCAGGGGAACATAAGTCTGATAAAGTAGGGAACAGGGAACAGGGAACAGAAAACGGGGGACAGATAACGGGGGACAGATAACTTGAAACATGAAACTTGAAACGTTCAATTATGAAAAATAAACTCAGAGCTGCTTTTTTACTGCAAAGTGCGGTACTTCCTCTTGGCTCCTTCTCGCAAGACATCCACTTTTCCCAATATGCTTTTTCTTCCGTGGGTATTAATCCCGCCATGACGGCCAGTTACAAGGATGTTCTGGTAACGCTTCAGCATAAAGAGCAATGGAGAATGGTCGACGCCTATCGTACGTCAGCAGCAACCTTCGAAATGAAATTCGGGCAGCCTAACTGGACAAAACAAGATAACACGACCGGGACGTTCAAGAAGAAGCTGATGAAGGGGCTTGCGCTTGGAGTATATGTTTTTTCAGATAATGCAGGAGACGGGAACATGAAACAGTTTCAGTTCAGTACCAGCCTTGCATATCATGCCTTGCTGAATAAGAACCACACGCTCTCTATGGGATTGATCGGCGGGGTTATTCAAAAAAGTATTGCCCCCGAAGGTCTCCGGTATAATAACCAGTATGCCGGCGGCACGTATGATCCTAATCTCGCATCAGGTGAGAATTATTCCAATCAATCCTTTGCAAAAGCTGACCTTGGGGCGGGATTACTATGGAGCTATGGCGAGGGAAGCAGGTATCTGACGGCCAATGATCAGAAACATGTTCATGCGGGAATATCGCTCAATCACATTAACCGTCCTGAACAATCCTTTCTCGGAGTTATTTCAGATCCGCTAAAATGGAAATGGACGGCGCATGCCGGCTCGCTGTTTGGAATTACAAACTCGAGTTATTCTATTGGATCTTCTCTCTTATATATGAGCCAGGGAAATCTCATTGAATTCACCCCGGGATTGCTTGTCAAATATAAATTCAAAGAAAATTCAGTGTACACCGGCTTCATAAAAAGTTCAGCGCTCACATTAGGATGTTACTACCGGAACAAAGATGCAGTTATCCCTTACATCATGTATGAAATGGATAAATACTCGCTCGGGATTAGCTACGATACCAATATTTCCGGTTTGGCATCCGTAACTGCAGGTAGAGGCGGAATAGAAATATCCCTTCGGTTCAACACTCCGAGTCCATTCCTGTATCAGACCAAGTCGAGGATCTGATCGTAATTATCAGGAAAGAAGCATATAAAGAAAGGCACCGGCAAGGTAACCGGCAAGTGCCAGCCATGAGATCTTCTTGAGGTACCAAAGAAAATCGATCTTTTCCATTCCCATAGCAGCAACGCCGGCAGCTGAGCCGATAATGAGGATACTTCCGCCTGTTCCGGCACAATAAGCAAGAAACTCCCAGAAATAATGATCTGCAGGAAATTGTTGCATGTCATACATACCAATAGCAGCTGCCACAAGCGGCACGTTATCCACAATGGCCGAGAGTAATCCTGTTGTCAGCACGATGATGTTAATGTTCCCTATCCTCTCATCCATCCAGGCAGCAAGTTCCGTTAACTGTCCGGTTGATTGCAATGCAGAAATAGAGATAAGAATTCCAAGGAAGAATAACACGCTGGGCATATCTATCCTTCGCAATGCATAAAGTACAGAATAATTGCTTTTATCTGCTTCGTCCTTGTCCTTATGCAGCATTTCAGAAACAACCCATAGCAGTCCAAGGCCGAGAAGCATTCCCATAAAGGGAGGTAATCCTGTCAGCATCTTAAAGACCGGTACAAGCAACAGGATAACAAGCCCGGAAAATAAGATCATGTGTTTGTCGAACCGGGAGGCGCTTTGCAATTCTGAAAGAGGGGCGATGGGCTTAACTGCATCTCCCTTCAACATAAATGTTGCGATACCAAGAGGAACAAGCAGACAAACCACACTGGGTAGAAAGAGACTCCATACTAAATTCATTGCCGTAACCTGTCCGCCGATCCAAAGCATACTGGTAGTGACATCTCCAATGGGCGACCAGGCACCGCCCGCGTTGGCGGCGATGATGATCATCCCGACAAAGAGCAGGCGTTCGTTCTTGTTATCCGTTATTTTTCGCAACAAGGTCACCATTACTATGGCTGTGGTGAGGTTATCAAGAACTGCGGATAGAAAAAAAGCGAGTAGGGAAATGATCCAGAGAAGTTTCCGGTTGGAAGTTGTTTTAATCGCAGACGTTATCACATCAAAACCATCGTGTGCATCGATCAGTTCAACGATCGTCATAGCACCCATGAGGAAGAAAAGTATCCCGGCTATTTCACCGATATGTTCTGCGAGTTGTTCATTAATTAGGTGAAGGTCCTGTGCATGAAATACATACAAAGTCCAGCAGATCACCCCGGTAAGCAATGCAATTGCGGCCTTATTGACCTTTACATATTGCTCAAAGGCAATAAGCGCATAACCGATGATGAAGACGATAAGGATGGAGGTGAGCATGTGGGCTAAAAGTAGCTATAAGTCCACTGGTTGCCGTAATTGCCTGATTTAAAGGGATTAAACCACCTTGAATATTTGCCAATTCCACAATAAAGACTATTTTTGCAGCCCTCGCGAAGCAGAACTTCCTTCTCTTCGAAACGAATGTATAAAAGGCCCGTTCGTCTAGGGGTTAGGACATCTCCCTTTCACGGAGGAAACAGGGGTTCAATTCCCCTACGGGCTACGAGTTAATAAAATAATCGCCTCTAAATCAAATGATTAGAGGCGATTTTGTTTTTAAAGTAACCATTCAGTAACCATTTCTATACTTTTGTTATGTAAAGGCGCAGAGCATGGGTGTGAAAAACGGGAAGACAAGACTCATCAGTAATAGCGGAAGGATCGCTCTCAGGGCAAGAAAAGTCGCCGAGGGAGAAAGCCTGTACCTGGATTTTCGATTCAATGGACACCGGCAGTACGAATTCCTTAAATTGATCCTGACTCCTGCAAAAAATCTGATTGATAAAGATCGGAACAAAGAGATCCTGCGCATTGCGGAAAGTATCAGGGCCAGAAGAGAGCTGGAGATCCATTCCGGGAAATACGATATAGCTGCCCGGGATAAGTATGATTCCGATTTCATCCTTTTCTTCGATAACTTCGTTAGGGAATACAATAAACGGGATAACCGCTTGCTTTATTCCACCCTGGCTCATTTCAAATCATTTCTGAAACGGGATTCCATTCCCTGTTCTGAGATCAATGAGAAATTGCTCATTAAATTCAAGTCATTCCTTGACAGCAATTTCAACGGGGAAACGCCTTTCAACTATTTCAAGAAACTTAAAATGGTACTGGCGCAAGCCACACGCGAAGAATATTTCAGGAAAAATCCTGCAGAGAATGTTTTGAACAAGAAGACGGAGGGTGTAAAAAAGGACATCCTGGACTTTGAAGAGATACAATTACTCGCCTCAACGCCTTGTAATAATCTTCATGTTAAGAATGCTGCGCTTTATTGCTGTGTTACCGGACTTCGTTTCTGTGATATTCAGGCTCTAAGATGGAAGAACATCCAAAAGGGTGTGATGCGACTGACCCAGCAGAAGACAGGTAAAGAGGTATTGGTCAATCTTAACCAAACAGCGCTGAAACTGCTTCCCCAACGCGCCAGGCCGGAAGACAGGGTTTTTAACCTGCCAAGCCAGACAAGATGCCTGAAGCTGGTAAAGAACTGGGTAAAGGCGGCAGGTATTGATAAGCACATCACCTGGCACTGTTTCCGTCACTCATTCGGTACCAACCTGATTATCTTCGGCGCGGATGCCCGTAGCGCCAGTTCACTTCTCGGACATTCCAGCATGGTGGAGACCCAAAAGTATGTCCGGCTGGTTGACTCCCTTAAGGAGAAAGCTGTGACAAACCTTCCTGAGCTGGAATTGTGATATGAAAAGGGATATTAAATATACGTACAAGGATTGGTGGGAAGGAAGGATCTACTTTGGTGGACAAACGATTGTTTCGCAAGCGGATGTTAAAGAATTCAGTGAATCATCTTCCTACGTTAAATACAATCAGCTTAGCCTGGATGATGAAAATAGGGTTAAGCGAATGCAAAAAAAACTCCATCTTACTGCGGTTAAGAAACGTTTTAATGAATTGAAGCAGTTTTTTGTGAAGTCACTGGGAAATTCTTCCGAGCCTCATATTTTAATTAAGGGAATATTAGGCGATCTTAATACCCTATTCAACCTTAAAACGAATATTCCGCTTAATGGATGGATTGAATTAAAATATCTTGAGCGAAATATTTACTATGGAGACAATGAAAATCTCCCCTTGAAGAATTTCCTCAGGCACCAGATTATCAATGGACGACGATCCTACGATCATATGCAAAGTCCTAAACAGTTGCTTCCATATTTTACAAACCCACCTTTTGAAACATGGGTAGACGCCATGTATAAATACTTTCAATGGCTGAGGGAAAAGGACGGACGTAATCAAAGAAGAGCGCGCGCTGGTAAGAAAGATCAGAAAAGTCCACAAATGGGATTTTCGCTTTCAAAATCGTTTATGGAAAAGCATACACGTGAGGTATTACATATTCGACTGTCAGACTTGAGGCTTTCCTTAAGAGATCCTGAGAGCAAGTTCCTTTCCACGGCAACCACCTTACCGGTATTCAAGCGAATATTTCTGGGGAAGGAAATTGTCGAAAAAGTAATTTGGACCGGAACCGTATCGGAACTTGTCCTATTTATTAATCAGCTGAAAAACTCCGATATCATCGAGGTCGACCTGAAGCAGAAGTGGAACCTTACCGTTGCGTCATTTATTCTTGGAAAGAGATCCCAAAAAGAACTTACCACAAAAATGCTAAGATTCCCGGGTACAAAACCTACAAAGGCGCGCGCTAGTTTGATTTATTCCATAATCTCGAATCTGTTAAAGTAAGGAACTCTACCCTAACGAACTTTATTTCATCTTTTTTTAGTTCAATTTTCTTGTTGTCTTCCTTTAGTAACGCATAGGTGGACTCTACCCCTTCCTCTACTTATGAGAAGGTGGAGTTTTCATGAACTATTGATAACTATTTCCTTTGATTCATGGACAAGAACGTATACAATAAATTAGACCGAATTGAAAAGATCATCACGTCATTTCTGTACAAGAAGAAGTTCCTAACCATTGAGGAAACAGCATTGTACTTGGATTATTCGGTGGCCTATATTTACAAACTAACCCATCTCGGCACCCTGCCATTCTACCGCCCCAACGGAAAGAAAATATTTTTCAGGCGTACCGAGCTTGATGAGTGGATCGGCCGGCATAAATGTCGATCCATAGGTGAAATCCAACAGCAAAGCAGCCATGAAAAAAAAGATTAATTACCCCGCCAAACGCAAAAAATCAGGTAAGGTCAACTGCCCCATATGTGAGAAAGTTATAAGCTCCATGGGGCTTGGGCCTCATGTACGGTTGGCGCATCAATTGGTAATCACCGAAATAGGTTTGGAATCAGTGAAGCCCGGAAGGAGCGGCAGCCGACAGGACAATATACCGGCTTCTGGTCAGCCTTCAGTTGCGATACCCGTTGAGAAAGAAGATATCAATAGTGGGATCGTTAATGAAATGCATGAGAGCGGAATCGCTAATTCTGCCTTGGAGGAGGAGCAGGAACAAGTGCGATGTTATGGCTGCCGGGAAATGATACCCGGCAAACCTGTGATGAAATATATGCTCTTTGAAAATGTTTTTGCAAATGACAGCCCCTGGAAACCATTTTGTGACGACGCCTGTTGCCAAAATTGCTTGATTGACAAGAGCGTTAGACTGTTTGGATGCAGTTACCTGAGACCCATCAAATGAGTGTTTATTCAGGGAACCTGCGCCGGAGAATGCCATTATGAACCTTCTTCAGCTCGTTATTCAGCAGCGCTTCTGAAAAGGCTACGTATCGTTGAAATGAATGGCTGTTATGGCAATGACCGCTGATCTGCCGGACAACATGCTCCTTCATCCCCATGTTCAGCATGATGGTGATAGCGGATCGGCGCATGGTATGGGAGGAAATTATATCGCAGAAGCGGTAGTTCTCCTTTTTTGCTGGATCCTTATAAACGACGATCCTTTCTCCCCTTTTCTTTCTTTGCTTCGGACAAGGATTGGTCCAGCCGGCTAGCCCAGCAAGCGTCTTGACCTCCCTGTTGAACCGGGGATTGTTATTGACGGGGAACAATCTTGCGTGGCGCTTCCAGTATTTTAAAACGATCCGCCTGGCGTGTGGAGGCAGCTTTATCATGACCCTGATGCCCGTCTTGGAATGCTCTTTTATAAGAAGCAGTTCCTTTCCGATCATTGAGAAATCTTCGTGCCTGAGGTTAAGCAGGTCGGATATTCTCAGCCCGACCGTGCAACCGAACACGAACATATCTTTTGCAAGCTTCAGGCGATTGCTAAGTGACCTGGTAAACGATTTATCATAGGCAAGAAACCTGAACTGGGCGGGGGTAAGCGACACAACCTGGATATCGTCCCGGGTTACGGGGAAGGCTTTATAATAATCCCCGATCGCATAGCCGAGATCTGTTTTCAGGAAATTGAAAAACGTTCGCAGAAGTTTAATGGATTGCCCGACATAGGTATCGAACAGGTCTTTATCATCGTAGAGAAAATCAGAGAAAGCATCATAAAAACGGAGCCATTGCTTACGCTCATCCATGCGCTTTCTGAAAGCTGTTGAAGAGCGTAGATTCACGCGAAGATCAAGTTTGCGGGCAATGCAGAATTCCCGGATAAGATTACGCAGGTATTCATAATTCCTGAGGCTTCGCACCCTTATCCTCTTCCTCGCAAGATTGAGCCTTGTTCCGTTCCGGGTGGCTTCCAGGAACTGGTCGTAAAGGAAAAAGAAATCTTTCCCCCGGGTTGGATATTTTGTCATGGCTTTTCTTTGCAAGAAAAGCCATCTGATTCAATAAATTACAATGGTATTAGCCCGCCTTCATCCGCCGGGGCGGATTGCGGATGGGTAAGCATACCATTCGCTGAGGTCCCGCAAAAATGTTTTTGAAAAAGCGGTGAGGCTGTGGATGAATGGAATTGAAATGAATAGCTCGTCCGCCGAAGCTCGCAGAGCACAGGCGGACCATTCGGATACGGTCCAGTATTATGATTGACACATCAGGCCACAGTTTCCAGCACCCACCTTACAATTGATTCGACATTATTTATCGCAAATAATGATATGGTAAACGATAATAAAAATATTACCGCGTTTTTGATCAAGATGCGCACTTCTTTTTCAAAATAGAGATATAGGCTGAGTGCTACCCATAAAAGGGGAAGAATAAAAAGATATATCGGAAAAGCGACATCGTCAATCATATCAAGCTTGTTAAAATCATTATCGTCGAAGTCAATTAGGATTTTAGAAGAGGCTTTATATGGCATATTCATATATAGTGCCCCTATTAAACAGAATATAAAATAAAGTAATGGGAATATTGCGATCACCAAGAAAAATACTTTTATGTTTTTCATGAAAAGGAGGCAGGATAGAACAAAGAATATAGGTTTCTATTAATGAAAATTATTGTATAAAATACGAGCCCAATCGAATAAGTCTTGCCATCCAGCATCCATTTCGTTTCGAGTCCTCCATCCATCTTGTGCAAAACCTCTAATTTTAGAGGCGAGATCGCCTTCTATCTTTTCTGTTCCCATATACCCAACTTTTACTTCACCCCTGTTATTTACATAAACATCCCCACCCTCATAAACTTTAAACACCATGTCGGATCTTAGGCCTGTCGCAACACCATCGAATTCAACTTCTACTAATGTACCACCAGGAACAAGTTTCACGGCATTTCCTTTTTCCGGTTTATATGCAACCGACTTTGAGCTTGCGTTGATAATCACTTGACCAGAGAAAATGTAAATCTTGTCATCCGTTGAAGCAACTGTACTTAAGTATTGCTTGCGGGCTCTTGCGTATTTAAGGTACTCAGATCCAATCACATTGTCTGCTGCATCGTATGAATCGTAAAAGCCAATGTTACTTCCTCCAAAATAACCAACATAATGAGTGGTGAATGCCGTTTCCTGATACACTGAATTGCCAAGATACATACCCCCCCTTCTTGATTCTCCCCAGGAAGAATAGAAATCTTCTCCTTCTCTTAATGCAGTCATTTCGTTATCAATTTGTGCCCAGGAATCCAAAGTAAACTGGTCATCATCAATCCAACCCATGCCCATGCCCTGGTTCGAGCCGGCCCATTCATTATCCCTAACGAAATTATCCGGATTATTCACATTGGCCCAGTTCCATTGATCGTTCCATCTTTTTTGCAAAGCCCAACCGAAATAGACACCACCACTTGCCGTTGTGTAATAATGCGCAAATCCCCCATCCGGGTCCACGCCGCTGATGGGATTATTACCCATGCCCACATACGGTGAATGAAACTGGCTGTACGGATCCGGACTCATCCAGCGGCCGAGGTCAGGATTGAAAAGACGAAGTTGAAAATTCACCCAGTTCTCATTGGCGTTGAGATCAAGGTCCTTTTCATTGCCCTGGTAGTTGAAACGGTACGCGGTGGAGACGTACTTCCTTCCGGGCATGAGGCCGCCGAAGGCATAATAATCATTCCAGCTTTGGACCTGCGCAACGGTCTGTACGCCGGAAAGTCCTGCATACTTCACCGAAACGCGCACGTTGCCCAAATGGTCTGTCAGCTCGTAATTCATGATAGCAGCGGCCTTATCAAAGTTACCGATTCTCCCCATTCCCGTCACAGGGTACTCGGTGAGGGCAAAGGTTGGGGTTCCGTCGTTCTCGTCGTATTTATAAATGGCCATGACACTGCCGGCGGCGTCATAAGCATACCATTCGCTGAGGTCCCGCAAAAATGTTTTTGAAAAAGCGGTGAGGCTGTGGATGAATGGAATTGAAATGAATAGCTCGTCCGCCGAAGCTCGCAGAGCACAGGCGGACCATTCGGATGCCTTTCTTTCCCTTCTACTTTTTTTAGAAAAAAGTGGAGTAAAAAATCGCAACTTTTTAAGGCAAATCCCGCCTGTGGCGTCCTTTTGTACCTTCTCGAAATGCCCGGTCAGCTCACACCGTTTGCTGATTTCCTGAGCGAAATACATTGATGAAGATGCCTTGTTTCCAAGAGAATGACAGAGGTTTTCATGATACAATCGGGCTAAACCAATCCATCATCAGGAATAATCCACTTTCCGTGCTCTGCAACTTTGATAAGGTGAGCGATTGTCAGTTTCCTTCGCCTGATTTTTTCCGACTTGAATATTCTGTAAAACACATCACGAATCACAACAAGAGTGTTGACTTGCTCTAAGAAGTAATCATAGTAATTGTATGAAGTGGGATCTATATTAAAGCGTTTGAAATATTTCTCAAAGAACTCATCAAGCTCCTCGGAAATAATTCCCAATGATTGAATTGTTGTGTTGGAATTAAGTTTTGAAGTATTGCCATAATACACCGAAAGCAATTTTTTGACATCGTTCTCGATCGTTTCCACGGTAAGATTAATGTTGGAAGTACTGTAATTGTCCTGCCCCAAGTAAATAGCCGCCTGGAGTAAATACATTCCGGCTTAGGATGCTCCCGATATCATTGGAGTAAATGCCTAATCCATTAATCGGTGTTGGTACCCGAAAAGGTAATTTTCCTAGTTGCCCTGAGAGTGCGGCGGAGAATCCATTTGTTGCAGTGTTTGCTCCTCCTAAGGAGGGCAAACCTAAGGAAGCTTTTGAAATTGGCATCGCAGCCCTAATCACAAGCCCCTCAACAACTTTCTCCCCGGCGTATCCAGCAGCATAAGAATAGTCATAGGCTGAAAGGCTGCTCCAGTCGGTTTCAAATAGATTGTCCACCGCGTTTTTTTGATGGAAAGTTCCCAGGGAGGTCTTTTCCAAACCATCCATGGAAAGCCCGATCAGCAAGTTTTGCCAACCTTCCTTTGATCCAAGACTTGCAAAGAAATTGTAGGTAGCTTTCATTCCATCTTCGAAACCGTCATTTAACCCAAAGTAAATGGCTCCTGAAGTACTGTTTTCTATCATGAATTCCTTGGCCATCGTCTGGTGCGAAATACCCGAAAGATCATTGGTTATATTCTGGCTGAACATTGATAACTTATTGAGCACATGCTGCACAGAGAGATGCAATTGCCACAGTTCTATCATATTCATAGCCTCGTTGGCAACAATATCCACGTCAGCTAATAAGAAAGAGTACTCATTGGGATCAAGCCGCTGTTGTTCGGCCTCATACTTTTCACTTTCCCTTTTCTCCATAGCGTTTCTTCGGTCAGTCAGGCGTTGTTGTCTTTGCAGATAAGGCATTTCCATAATTTCCAAATAGGAAATGTCAGCAGCCCAGTTTTGTCCTTTACCTGCGTTTGAAACCTGCCATTCTCCGTCAGTAATATAATTGTCGAAATTAGCCACCCCTGCTGCATGCCATTGGTCAAGCCATCTCTTTTGCAATGCATGACCGAAATAAGCGCCGCCACTTGACGTGGTGTAATAATGCGCAAATCCCCCATCCGGATCCACGCCGCTAACCGGGTTATTCCCCATGCCCACATAAGGCGAGTGAAACTGCCCGTACGGATCAGGACTCATCCAGCGGCCGAGGTCGGGGTTGAACATGCGTAACTGGAAGTTAACCCAGTTCTCATTGGCATTGAGATCAAGATCCTTTTCATTGCCCTGGTAATTGAAACGGCACGCCGTGGAGACGTACTTCCTGCCGGGCATCAGGCCACCAAAGGCGTAATAATCATTCCAGCTTTGGACCTGGGATATGGTCTGCGAGCCGGAAACGCCGGCCCATTTCACTGAAACGCGCACATTGCCCAGGTGATCCGTCAGTTCGTAGTTCATGATGGTATTGGCCTTATCAAAGTTACCGATTCTTCCCATTCCCGTCACGGGATACTCGGTGAGGGCAAAGATTGGGGTTCCGTCGTTCTCGTCGTATTTATAAATGGCCATCACGCTTCCCGAGGCGTCATAAGCATACCATTCGTAGGTTTTCTTGTTGGTGCTCACGTTGGTATATTTCGTTTTGTACTTGTTTCCGCGCTCGTTATAAAAATACTCAGCATAGCTGTTGCTTTGCGTGGTAAAGGTTACTTTCTTAACGAGACCGCCGGGATAGTATTGCACATCACTCACTTTTTCAGGCCCGTCAACGGTCATTCTACCTATGGTATTATACGTGAAGGTGGAGCCTGCCGTTGTGGAAAAATCCGTTGTAAAAGGGGCCCCGCTGATACCCTCCGTAATGCTTGCCAGTTTGTTGGTGTTGGAGGTATAGGTATAGGTAAGGTCGTCCATCACCTCGCTTCCGGCGCTTCCTTTATAATAGCCGTTGCGCTTTAAACGGGTAATGTTGCCGTTGTCATCGTACTCAAAGCTGTTGGAAGTGGGGCCGTATTCCTTGTAGTCGTTATTTGTCCTTGCGGTAAAAGTGCTGGTGGAATTGTTCCACTTGCCAAACTCGCTTGTGATCAGCCTGTACACATTATCATAGCTGAAACGCTGCATGATCTCCTCCGTTGTGCCGGTCACCACCTGGCTTTGGTTGGCTCCACCGTAGTCGATGTATTCAGCCCCGTTGTTCACGCTGTTGGTCGTCCCGCGTATCTTCCAGCGCATAGCATGGATCATGCCATTGTAAAAACCGGCGGAACTGCTGCTTTGCACGTTGCTGCCCGTGCGGGTATAGTCGCTGGCATGGTAGTCAAGAGTAAGTGAATAAATATCCGCCGCGAAATTGGCATTGGTGGTGCCGCTTTCCCCGTCCTTGCCTGGATCTTTGGTACCGTCCTGCGAGGGATGGTTGATGGCCTTCAACTGTCCGTTGATGGTATAAACATAATCCAGTCCCTGGACCTTATCACCAAGTTCTTTTCGTTTAAGCTGACCGGTCTGGTAATAATAATACCTCGCCTGCAGTTTTACGCCGCCGGTGGTCTGCTCCGTCTCTACCTTCTGCAGTCTCAGATCCGCATCGTATGTATAGTAATGAATGAACTTTTCATCCGGGGCCGAGGTCTGGTTCTTCTGGTAGGTCTGCTGGGTGACAAGGCCGGTATTCTTGTTATAGGTATAATCAATGGTCTTCATCTGCTTATCCACGGTGGTGTTCAGGGTGGTGTAATCCCCATCCTTGATCTGCTGCACCAGGGCAAAAAGCCTTCCCCCGGCATCATAACAATACCATGTGCTGGTATTGGCATTCCATGTCTTGCTTACCTTGCCCATGTATTCTTTATCATGGTACTGGGATTTATAGGAATAGCTGGCGGAAAGTGTTTCGTTGACAGGCAATTTATAAAACGCCACATAACTTTGTTCGGCGCACTCTCCGTCGGGCAGGCCGTCAAGCTGATCAATAATGGTGCTGGTAGCAACGCAGGTGCTGCAGGGACCAGCGCCCCCGATGGTATGGGTACCATAATAGTCTTTGAAATACACAGAACCGCTGTTCCCGGTATAATCATATTCCCCGGTTTCAATAACTCTTCCATACGTGTCGTAATTGAGGTATGAGAATTTATCAAGGCTTCCGTCCTGGTCCTCGGTCTGGACAAAACGCAGTTTTCCCTCAAGATCGTAGGTCATGAACTTTTTTCCTTCATCAGCACTTTTCTGCCCGACAAGCTGGCCCAGGGTGCTGTAATCGTATGTAGTGGAGAAATTGATGGTTCCCGGGCTGGAACAGTTGATACCTTTCTGGGATACACTCTTTCTTAGCCTTCCCGCCAAATCATAATAATTAACACTCCATTTGCTGTAATCCAGGGCGTGTTCCACTTTGGCGTCGTAAACGGTCCATCCGTAGGTGATCACATTGGCATTGAATGTAGCGGAATAGGTGATGGAAAAACGCAGGTAGTTTGGTACGGATGAACTGGAATAGCCGTTGTAAAATGTGACGGTGCGATCTGCGTTTATTTTAAAGTCATACCCTGCAGTGGGATATTCCACGAGGACGTAGTTATTGCTCAGGTCGGTGATCTTATAGGTCACGTCAGAAGAGCTTACTGTTTGCAGTCCGAGCTCATGATGAAGATATTGCGGAAGGGCGAGTTTAACACTGCTCTTATTCGCTCCCGGCAAATGAATGTCAACGCTTCTTGTTCCCAGGTAAACCATGTTGGAAACAATGGTGGTCATACTGCACCCTCCTGATAAACCGCTATAGCATGAAGCGATCACTTTGTCGCCAACGGTATAAGCGACAACCTCCTTTCCATCAGCATCAACGGAAATGGTCTTACCCGCCTGTATTCCTCCTGTATTTGTTGTGGCGGTGCAAATGAATTTATCGCTGGCATCAATCGTGACCTTATATAAATTGTTCGTTCCGAAAATGTATCTGAGCTCATCTCCGGATGTCATGCTGTAGCTTTCCGTCTCCTTGCCGCTTCCCATTTTGTATTCATCACCTGCAATGGCAGTCCGCTTGGGACTACCCCCGGGATCGGAGGTTAATTCTCCACGGGTGTACGGATATGAGCTAGTGGCAACAAATCCTTCAGAGCCATTCACGCTGTAATAATTTCCAAGGGTATAATAAAGATCATTCTTAACGCCGGTGGGATTATTAAGCGTATTGGTTGTGTCGAAATGTTTGTAGTTATAAGGTGTTCCGTCGGCGATGGCAATGAACCGATCCTTATACATGAAGCCGCTGCCAATGGGGGCGGGCAGGGTTTGCAGGACCGGCCTTCCGTAGGAATCGTAAACGGTTTGGTTGGCAACGATAAGTCCATCCGTAAAGTTCTTTACCTGCGACTGCGTTGTACGTCCCAGGTTATCGGAGTAGGACTTGCTTGTTCCCACCAGCGTTCCGTTACCATCCCAGGTCTCGGTCATGGTCCAGTTGATGTCTGTATCGGGAATATAATACGTTATGGAAAGTTTTGGCCGCTGTGAGGCCGTGCCGTAATCACTTGATGCGAAGTCCATGGAGGCAAGCAGGGTGTTGGCCTCGCCGTCAATGATCATCATCCATCCATAATTGTTAACCGGGTTAGCCACCATATCCTTGATATGAGAGAGTACATCAACAGTTTTATTTTCCCCGGCTGAAGCAGTTTGGGGAATACTTATTTCAGCATTCGTAGTTGTGGCGGGCTGAGTGTTCCATGTTACCCCTGTCTCCGTCCAGGTCGCAGTAATGCGCTTGAGCTTGCTGGCATTGGACTGACCCGTAGTAATGTGATTGACCCCGTCAAGGATAAGGTTAGCGGTGGTGATCACGGCATTGGTGGGAATAGATGTAAGATCAAACTTCAGAAGGCTTCTCCCTTTATACCATATTCCGCCCGTAGTATACCTTACTGACCTGAAACTCGCATAAGTTGCCCAGTTCAGGTCGCCATAATTATCACTTTGATCTTTAAGCGCAATGAAGGCATCAACGCCCAGGGCAGCATCCGGCTGCATATCGATGGTGGAGGCGGTATTCATGCTTCCTACCAGGACATAAGCGGAGGCAGTTGCCGCAGCATTATCCGTGACCGTCACTGTATAGTATCCAACACCGATCCCGGTAATATTTTGCGTCGTTGCGCCGGTAGACCAGGAATAGGTGTAAGGAGCGGTGCCGCCGGTGGGGATTAAATACACTTTTCCATCCGTTGCGGAGGGAGTACTGCACTGGCTTACGTCAAAGCCCAGCGTGATGACCGCAAATCCTTTTGCAGCAAGGAGGCAGAAAAGACAGAATGGGAGAATATGTTTCATGAGATCCGGATTATCGTTTATTAATTGAGCCCTCTTCCAAAATTGTAAGTGTTCTTTTTGATCTTTTTCAGTCCCACACCTTCGATCTCCTGCCACACCTCAACGATCCTTCCCCCGGCATCATGTTTATAGATGGTTGCGAAATGATCGTTGCCCAGTGTTCCGATCAGCCATCCTGTTTTGTTATGATAAACATTGCAGCTCATGACGGCATCAGCGCATTGAAGGCGCATATCGTCAAAGTAAACATCAGCGCCTGAGGTGTTCTCCACGTATATTTTCAGCTCATCGTTATTGCTGAGTGAAGAAGGAACGTCGTAATCAAACCAGAGCAGTTTCCAGCTTCCAACGGTAATGGCAGCCGCATCGTTCGCTGCCATGGCTTTGGTGCTTTGACCAGTTAGAGTAAGGGTGAGTTTGACAGTTGAAGCTGAACTGTTGTACACCCAGACGGCAGCCCGGTATTTTCTTCCGGCGGTTAATCCTTTTTCGGGATAAGTGTTATTGTATTTTACAGAATAAGAAGGTCCGGTGCCGGCACTGGCAAGCTTAATGACCTTTTTACCTGAATGCGGCGCCACGGTACTTGAAGAGTCTGTCTGCACACCGCTATTCTCCTTCACTTCCCCTTCATAATGATAAACGCTGCCGGTAGTGTTCACGCGGTCCTCGAAACTGCTGAAGGTAAAGCTGGGATAATTCGAATTGCTGATCTGCGCTACAGGCTGGTGGAAAATTTTGGTATATCTCACGGCGGAATAGCGGCTGTTGATGCCTTTTGTTTCCAGCACGGCTCCAAGGGAATCGAACAAGGTCACCTGGCTCACGAATTTCCATTTTGCATCCACGGAACTCAGGTCCCAGTCGAAAGCCACGAAATCCGTATTCTTGAAAAGCCCGTAGGTGCTTAAAGAGGAGGAATTGCCCTGCCAGATATAGGACCGGAGAGGCCGATAATCAAGCGTACATGGAGCGAATTCAAATTGGCTGTTGGTGATACTGTATTTCCTCACATCATATATGGCCCCAAAGGTTGAAACAGAATACGAACCAAAGTCAGAGACTGTAGTAATAGTTGAATCTACCGTAACACGGTTGCTGGCAAAAGGACCGGTCATATTCTTGTTGGAAGAATTGACGGATTTTGGTCCCATAGAAGAAAAGTCACTGATTCGAAAAGCGTGAACATTTTTGTCCACGACTGTACTCTTGTTGGGTCCTGTTGAACGTACTGAAATGGGCACTCCCGTGATCTCGTCAAAACGCACATATTCCGTTGTTGCGCTGATGCCTTTGGAATAAACGGTTTGTTTGGAAAGGACAACAGGATAGTTTCGTTTTATACAAATAATATGATGGTTTTGGGTACACGTGCAGTTACATCCGGGGTTACAGTTACATCCGGGTCCTCTTTTCCTGACAAAATCATAGTTTTCTACAATAGAGCCCTGCAAAGGGTTGGCATATTCATTACGGGTGACCGAAAGCAGGTTTCCGTTGACATCCGCCACTTCAACAATACTGGGCTTTCCCCACATGCCGGAGTATTTATCAACCACTTCCACAACATAGCTCGTGTCGTTATAGGAAAGATCTGAGCAGGGATTGGTTCCGGTATATTCAGAAGAAACCGTTATGCTCAACTTCTTACGCACCTTGAAATTATCCGTGGTTTCTGAAGTGATGTAGGTGGTTGTGACAGAGCCGTTAGCGGTATTGCTTCTCCCCAGGTTTTTGACCGTAACCTTTGTATATCCCACACCCGGCGACATCCTGTGCGGATCGCCTTCATAGGGACGGAGTTTAATATAAGTGAGGGTGCCGTCATATGTATCTTTCCTTTGTGCAGGTTTGCCGAAGCGGTCGGCTTCGGCGGGTGTTACGCCTACCGAATAAGTATATTCTGTTACATATCCTTCCGTGGAATTGTTTTTGGTAGTAATTTTTTTTACCCGAATTCCTCCTCCGTAAACGGAATTCCCGGAAGGGATGTCAAAGTTGATGTACCCGTTACCCGTATAAACCAGGTGCCGGGTTCCGCAGGGTGGACTAACCCCAGTTGAGTAAAAAGTGTTAGGGGTTGATTCCTGAGTCCAATCAGTTGGATTTGAAGTAAAGTTCCTGGTATAGTGATTACTTCCCGTTAGACCCGTGACCCTTTTTGGGGATTGAGTAACCGTCCCGCTTCCCCATATCTTGCATTCATCTGTATTATTCCAGCATGAGTCGTCTGCAATAGTTGTAAAGGGGACATATACAAGTCTTGTCGTACCGGAAGGAGGGCTATTGATAAGATCCCAGAAGTCAGAAACATCGTCTTCAAGCACAATATTCCAGTCTGTTCCCAGTGTTGAGGTGCTCACGCCGGAAACGCTTCTGAGCATATAAATCCGTGAAGGTCCTTTGAAGCCGCCGCTTTCGGAGAAGGTCTTTTCATAGCTGTCGGATTCATATTCCATTTCAATGGTTCCCCCAAGCGGCGTAGTGATCTTACGCATGGACCATGCATCTGTAAAGTCTTTGGAAGTGCTGGTGGTATAGCCCGTATAAGCGCTGTCGGTAATATCGCTTTTATAAAAACCCCAGTAATCCGTGGCCTTGGGATTGTAATCAGGGTTATCATTGGCAACAGAATAATTGTAATCGAATTTTACGGAGGGCTGTATCTTCTGGAATTTGTATTCATAGGAAATGATCTCATTTAGGGTGAGCTTCCCAGAGCTGGAATACATACCTGGGACAACGGTTACGGCATCATGAACTTTGTTCGGCCAGCGTCCCTTGGTTGTGCCGGCAATTTCAATGTTCTTGTTGTTGTAATATTTTCTTGCAAGGCTGTAATCCTGTGTAAACACAACGCTTTTCAGCGTAACCGCATCAATACTTGTTTTATTAGTGGTGTACCAGGACTCGCTGTAGAACTTCGGATCAGAAGAGGCTGGATATTTGATTGTGCTTGCATCCAGGGGCTGCGTATTATTCATATCCCATACGGCATCGGCAGATGTGATCGCGGAAGGAGCTGTCAGCCCGTTCGCATCTGTTTTTGTCATCACAATGATCCGGGTGCTTTTAAGCTGCGGCGTCACTTTAGCCTGCCCGGCGTTCCATTTTGCCTTCCAGTCGATCTTGAACCCGGCCGCGTTGGTACCGGCGTTTGTAACAAGTTTGATTGTTACAGATGTACCTGTCGAGGTAAATGAAGAAGGGGGAGGGTTATTGTAAAGAAATGGCGAGCTGGTGATCTGAGGCGACATGGTTGTCGGGCCATCAAATACGTATAGCAAATCGCCGGCATCTGACGCAAAAGTAAAAGTCGTGAAGTCAATCTGCACTTTGTCAGCGCCAGCAGGCGTAATGGTAATGGTTTGATCCACATTATTTCCGTAATTGGCTGAGGCGCCTCCATCATCGTATAAGCTGCCATACAGCGCAACCTGGGGATCAACACTTTGTATATCGTCAGCGATAAAGTGGAGAGTTTAGGCATTTAGCTTATGGAGTGATTTGAGTTAACCAAAAGTAGTAAGTTTAACTTTAAATCACTAACAATGAAAGAGAAACAGAGTGTCACCTCTTT
>Ga0247727_10008177_pt1 | contig 19534 bp, 12 predicted proteins | sample WisWelCaveWW1625_FD_202498 | JGI IMG/M metagenome (GOLD analysis project Ga0247727, IMG submission 202498) | Biofilm microbial communities from Wishing Well Cave, Virginia, United States - WW16-25 | ecosystem: Environmental > Aquatic > Deep subsurface > Groundwater > Cave microbial mat | place... | reverse complement strand
GGTATGCCCCAAGCTGGTCTCCCGACGGGAAAGAGCTGGCCTTTGTCGCCGGGTATGGCCCCGGTAAGACTCAAGGTGGGACGTTCGTACTCCGCCTGGAGACGCGTCAGGTGCGCCGGCTGACCGGCGAGGGCTTCGGTTTCCCATCGTGGTCGAGGGACGGTCAGTGGATCTATCTGACCTTTTCACCGCAGCGGATGTCGTACCAGATATGGAAGGTTCCCTCGCAAGGTGGGTCCCCGGTTCAGGTCCTGCGGGGCGACAGCGTATTCGCGCAGGAATCGAAAGACGGCCAGACACTGTTCTACACCAAGGAAGCGGGTGGCATCTGGAGCCGGCGGGTAACGGGTGGGGAAGAAACTGCCGTGATCCCAGCGTTCCCCGGCCACCCGACTCGAATTTGCTGGCGCGTGGCTGTTGGGGGGATCTATTACCTGAACGAGGATGCGAAGCTCGGGGCAGGGTTCGAATTTTTTGATCTCGCGGCGCGCCGCAGTTATCGCCTGACTTCTGTAACTGGTTACGACCCGCCTCGCGGATGCGCGCTGACGGTCTCGCCCGACCGCAAGTGGATCGTGTTCTCCCAGCCCAGCCGCTCCGCCCAGGACATCATGCTGGTGGAAAACTTCCGCTGAACCGAATTACAAACCAAGATTTACCGCAGAGTGCGGAGAGTGTAGCGCGTGCGCCGAGGCGAACCGGCCTCTACAAAAGCTTGCCGCCGCCAGAGGATTCGCCAACCTTCAGGGCTGCGAGGCGGCGCGCTGCTGGGACTCGGCGTTCTTCACGTGTTTCTCGAACCAGTTGAGCATTTCCCACAGCGTGTGCTCGACGGACTCGCGCGCCGCGTAGCCGTGCGATTCGTGGGGCAGGGTGACGTAGCGCACGTTGCCGCCATTGCCGCGGATGGCCTGGTACATGCGCTCGGACTGAATCGGAAACGTGCCGGAGTTGTTGTCGGCCTCGCCGTGGATGAGCAGGACGGGTTCCTTGATCTTGTGCGCGTGCATAAACGGAGAGATTTTTATGTACATCTCCGTGGCCTGCCAGATGGTGCGGCGCTCGCTCTGGAAGCCAAAGGGAGTGAGCGTGCGGTTGTAGGCGCCGCTGCGGGCGATGCCCGCGCGGAAGAGGTCGGAGTGCGCCAGCAGGTTGGCGGTCATAAACGCGCCGTAGCTGTGCCCGCCGACGCCCACGCGAGTGGGGTCCACAAAACCCAATTCCGCGGCCATGTCAATGCAGGCCCTGGCGCTGGAAACAATCTGCTCGACGTAGGTGTTGTTGACGGTTTCCGGGTTGCCGACCACGGGCATCGTGGCGTCGTCCAGTACCACGTATCCGGCCAGTGCAAAAAAGAGGTGTGAGATGCCCGTGAAGGTGTTGAAGCGGTTGGGCGAGGCGCTGACCTGCCCGGCCACGCCGGGGTCGGTGTACTCGAGCGGATAGGCCCACACGACGGCGGGGCGCCGCTCGCCCGGCTTGTAGTCCGGCGGCAGGTACATCGTGAAGGAGAGGTCCACGCCATCAGCGCGCTTGTATTTGACGAGCTGCTTCTTGATCTGCTGAAGCTGCGGATGGGGATCCGAGTAGCTGGTAAATGCCTGCCGCGCGTCCGAGCCGGCCGTGCGAAGGTAGAAGTTGGGCGGTTCGGTGGGAGATTCGTAGCGGGTCAGGAATTTTGAGCCGTCATCGGACAGGATCGCGGAGACGGCTTCGTAGCCCTTCTCGCCGCTCCGGAACAGGCGTTCCGCTTGCAGGGTGGAGGTGCTGAAACGGTCCAGGAAGGGACGGTCGCCTTCGGGAGTGGCGCCGGCGCCGGCGAGGAAGATGTGCTCGCCGTGCTGACGGACGGCGAAGTGACCGGAGGGGAGGCGGCGAGTGGACGGGGTGCCGGGGTTTTTGTAGCGCTCGTTGATGCTCATTTCCCAGACCAGGCGCGGGGCTGCTTCGGGATGGTTGGGGTTGAGGAACCAGGTGCGCGACCAGTTTTTGTCGCGGTCGAATTCGCGCAGGATGGCCAGGTTTCCGGCTTCGCCCCACTGAATGCCAGCGTAGCGATGCTCGGTCTTGAGCAGCTCGGCCGGCGGGTCTTTGAACGGCGCCTTCTGCCACATCACTTTGTCGCGGTGCGCGACCTTATTTTTGGGGTCGCCGCCGTCGAGGGCCTCAACCCAGACCAGCGTGGCAGGGTCGGTGGGCCGCCAGTTGACATTGCGCGGGCCGGTCTGAACGCCGCCGTTGGGCAGGTTGTCCTGGATGGGGATGCTGGCCACTTTGTGCACCAGCTTCCCCGCCGTGTCCCATACTTCGATTTCTTCCGGGAAGGCGAAAATCGTGAGGATGTAGCTGTAGGGCTTGTGGGTGCGATGGATGCGCAGGTGCTTGCCGTCTGGCGCGGGATCCGCGGTGACAATCAGGTCCGGTTTACCGATCGATGTGACCCTGCCCGTGCCCGTGTCCACGAGCGCCAGTTGCGTGGCCAGGTAGTATTCGAAAATCGCCTCGTCATAGGGGTTCTGCAACAAATCCTGGAAAGTGCGCAAGTCCGCAGCGCGGCCGTAGCTTTCCTGGACGTTGGGGCCGCTGGGCGCGGGATTTTTTTCGGGGGCCTTGCCGCGCAGAGCGGGCACAGTCCAGCACAGCAATTTCTTCGCGTCCGGCATCCAAGTGCAGCCCGGGCCGACTACCGTGTTCAGGCGGACCGCGGGAATCTGCCGCGCCGCGCCAGTGGAGGCATTTCCCACCCAGAGCTGTACAGTGCGGTCTGCGGTGGCGGTGAAGAAGAACATCTTGCCATCGGGCGACCAGACCGGAAGATTGAGGCGCGCATCGGCGGGCGAGGTGATGGGCACTTCCTTGCCATCGGCGATGGACTTGATGCGGAGATTTTGCAGGCGAGGACCGGTGTGCGGCGCGTTGTTCGCGGGACTGATGCGCAGGCCGGCCAGGCGCAGCATCGGCCGGGCCAGCTCGGCCACGCCGGGATAGCGGATGGGCTCGGCGAGAATGGCGCGGTCGCGCGCAGGACTGACACTCACCAAAGGCGGAGCGGGAGCATCGAGCACGTCGAGGACCGCCTTCGGCGGGCGACGGTAAAACTCCTGTGCGTCCGCAGGCGAAACAGTTCCGAGTAAGACCAGGACGGTAAGGCAGACTACAGAACGACGCAGATTCATAAGCCACCCCCAGAAGGAAGGCGGAGATTCTACACCCGTTGCCTGCTCAGCGCTTGACTGTCAGTTGCCAGATTTTGGCGTCGAGGAACAGTTTCAGGAGCGCGGCGTCAATTTCGGAATCGCGGACGGACATTTCCAGGATGTTGAGGGACTTCTCGACAGGCAGGGCTTTCTTGTAGGGACGGTCAGTGGCGGAGAGGGCATCGAAGATGTCGCAGATGGTCATCATCTTGCTTTGAAACGGAATCTCGTCGGCCTTCAGCTTGTACGGGTAGCCGAGGCCGTTGAGTTTTTCGTGATGGGCGCGGGCGATGTCGGGGATAAAACGGATTTCCCGGGTCCACGGAATCTGGGAGAGGAAATTGAACGTGTGGATGACGTGGGACTCGATCTGCGTGCGCTCGTTGGCGTCCAGGCTGCCTTTGGGGATGGAAAGGAAGCGGACTTCGTCGGGGTTCAGAAAGGGATGCTCGAGGCCGCGGGGGTCAGTAAAGGTCGTGCGGGCGATTTCGATGAGGCGGTCGAACTTGCCCTCCGGCAGCACCGTGGGCTCGTTGACCTGAAGGATGAACTGAAGGTAGTAGTCCACTTCCGCCAGGCGGCGTTTGGCGTCCTCGTCCACGAGGCCGATTTGCGCCAGAGCCTCCTCGCGGTTTTTCTCCAGAGCGAATTCCAGTTTGCGGCGCGTGGCCTGCTGTTCGACTTCCTTGCGAATGTAGTCAAAGCGCTGCTTGACCAGCTCGAGCTGCGTGGGATAGAGCTTGCGGGCCTTAATAAGGACTTCTTCACGCACGCCGACCTTGCCGAAGTCGTGCAGCAGCGCCGCATAGCGGATCTCCTTCATCTGCTCGCGGGTAAAGTTCATGTCCCCGTAGGGGCCGGCAGGGGTGCGGTCCACGGTTTCCGCCAGCCCAACCGTGAGCGTGGAGACACGGAAGGAATGGCCGGAGGTGGTGGGGTCGCGCTGCTCGATGGCGGTGACGGCGGCCTTCACGAAGCCTTCAAACAGGGTCTCGATGTCCTCGTAGAGCTTGCTGTTTTCATAGGCTACGGCAGCCTGGGAGGCCAAAGAGATGGCCAGGCGTTCGGCGTGCTGGAGGAAGGCCACCACTTGCTTGTCCACCGCCTCGGGCGTGGTCAAGCGGGCGGCCCAGTCGCGCTTGCAATTGATCAGCTGCAACACGCCGAGGATTTCCCCCTTGGCGTTCTTCATCGGCAAAGTAAGCATCGAGCGAGTGAGGTAGCCGGAATCCTGGTCAATCTTGGGGTTGAACTGGTAGGTGCGGTCCTTGGGGATCGCGTAGGCGTTCGGCAGGTTGATGACCTCGCCGCGCAGGGCCACGCAGCCGGCAATGGACTTCTCCGTGATGGCCATGGTGAATTCGGTGAACGGGAACTGGATGCTGTCGTTCTGGGTGAGCTTGAAGCGCAGGCGCCGGTCGTTTTCGCTGAGCTCTTCGACCAGGTAGAGAGAGCCGGCGTCGGCCGAGGTGACCTCGCGGGTTTTCAGCAGAATGAGGTTGAGCAGGGTCTTGATGTCGCGCTGGGACGAGAGCGCCACGCCGATGCGGTTCAGCTCTTCCATTTCGCGCTGCGTGCGCGCCAGGTCTTCGCGGGCCTGGCGCTCGCGATCGGCCAGCTCGATGCTGGCGAAGGCGGCAGCGACCGCGGACTCCAGGACATTCTGCTGGGTTTTGCGCGGCAGGCAGGTGAAGATCGCGGTCGTGTCGGAGGCCTTGCGCCGCTTGCCGCCGCCTTCGGGTTCCACCAGTCCAATCAGGCGCACGCGAGGCTCGCGGCTGGCGAGCGCGCGAAGTTTTTCCAGATTGTCTTTCCCCAGGTCTGCCAGGCAAACTACGGCGGCGCCATCGAGGCCGGCGGGCAGGTCCGCCGGAGGGGAACCGCGAGCAGGGCGGGGCAGCACGCGCAGAGCGTAGATACTCTTCAGAGACTTTCCGGCAAGGGCCGCAGGAGAGCCTTCGTAGAACCAGACTTGTTTTTCGTCGGGCATCCGGACACGCAGGCGCGGGCAATTCCGGAGTATAGCGAAATCCGCTGTACGGCGGAAGGAGAACGCGCCGGAGGTATGCTCGAGCGAAGAAAGCGTCCGGCATCGCGGCGACTCGGCAGGGCGGGGGCTGGACTGTTGCGCGGGCGGGCAGGGGCGTATAATGCCGCACGCAGCAAACCCCGGGTGTGCCGCGTCCCTGCACCAGGCGGATCAACAGCGAGGAGCAGTCTGATATGGCCAGCAATACAACCTTTGCACCAGGACAGCCAGCCGCTGCCGCGGCGCCCGCGGCAGCCCCGGCCGCCGCAGCGAAGCAGCATTTCCTACAGCGCATTCAATTGTTCAGCCTGCTGACGTGGGCGGAATGCGATGCGGTGGTGAAACGGCTGAAGCGCCGCGATTTCCCGCCCAACCAGATGGTGGTGCGCGAAGGACAGGCGGGCTCGTCCATGTTTTTCATCACCGGCGGGAAAGTGGAAGTGCGCAAGAAGGACCCCAATACGGGGATCGACTTCCTGCTGACCGACCTCGGGCCGGGGCAATGCTTCGGGGAGATGGCGCTGCTGACCGGGGAGCCGCGGTCGGCGACGGTGGTCTCGCTGGAGCCGACCACGGTGGGCGTGCTGGAGCAGACCGATTTCCAGGAACTGCTGTTCGCCCATCCCAAGATCGGATTGTCGCTGACGAAAATCCTGGCCGGACGGCTGCAAACGGCCAGCCAGCAGGTGGGCATCGAGTACATCCAGCTGGGCAAGCTGCAATTCGACGAACGCGTCCTGACGCTGCTGCCGCAGACCATGATGACGCAGCACCGCGTGATCCCCGTGGGCTGGGCCAACAACCGCCTGACGCTGGCCATGGTGGACCCCAACAACCTGCTGGCGCTCGACGACGTGCGCCGGGTGATCAAGGGCGTGATTATCGAGCCGGTGGTGTGCACCGACGAGGACTTCAAGAAATTCATGAGCACCACCTACGCGCAGATTGTGGCCAAGGACGAGAAGAAGAAGCAGCCGGAAATGACGCCGATGGCCGTGAAGTCGGCCGAGTCGGCCAAGGCCCCGGTAAACCTGATGGATGCCGAGGCCGTCCTGTCCCAACTGCAGACCGAAGGCCTGGAGAAGATCGAATCGGAAGAGGAAGCCGTGATGGATACGAAAGCCACGGCCACCCAACTGACCGCGTCGGCCGAAGAGGCGCCCATCGTGCGGCTGGGGAACGCCATCCTGGGCCTGTGCATACAGAAGGGCGCCAGCGACATCCACATCGAGCCGCGGGAAAAAGAGCTGCAAGTGCGGTTCCGCATGGACGGGCTGCTCTCGACGGTGCAGATGCTGCCCAAGAAAGTGCAGATGGGACTGGTGTCGCGATTCAAAATCATGTCCAAGCTGGATATTTCCGAAAAGCGGCTGCCACAGGACGGGCGCATCTCGGTGAAGATGGGCGAGAAGGGCATTGACTTCCGCGTGTCCACCGTGCCCACCAAGTGGGGCGAGAAAATCTGCATGCGTATGCTGGACAAGTCCAACACCTCGCTGGGGCTGGACAAACTGATTGCCCATGATGGCATCCTGCAAAAAGTGCGCGATATGGTGAACCAGCCGTACGGGATTATTTACGTGACCGGGCCGACCGGATCCGGCAAAACCACTACGCTCTATTCCGGGCTGGCGGAAATCAATGCGCCGGACATCAATATCTCCACGGTGGAGGACCCTGTCGAGTACGACCTGCCCGGCGCGAACCAGGTGCAGGTGCAGAAGGAAATCCAGCTGGACTTTGCGCGCGTGCTGCGCGCCTTCCTGCGACAGGACCCGGACGTCATCCTGGTGGGGGAAACACGCGACACCGAAACCGCCAAAATCGCCGTGGAAGCGGCGCTGACCGGCCACCTGGTGCTCACCACGCTGCACACCAACGACGCCGCAGGCACCTTCATCCGCCTGCACGAGATGAAGATCGAACCGTTCCTGGTATCCAGTTCGACCATCGGCATCGTGGCCCAGCGCCTGGCGCGGCGGCTCTGCAAAGGCTGCAAAGAGGATTTCGTTCCCGAGGGGGACACGCTCAAATTCTGGGGGCTGCCCAGCGACCAGGGCATCAAGTTCTGGAAGGGCCCGGGTTGCGCGGCCTGCAACCAGACCGGCTACAAGGGCCGCGTGGGCGTCTATGAGGTGCTGGTGATGTCCGGTACTCTCCGCGCGGCCGTGGTGCGCGGGGATTCGTCGGAAGCCATCCGCGAACTGGCGCAAAAAGAAGGAATGATGACGCTGAAGGACTACGGCGGGTGGTTGCTGCGGGAAGGGCACACCACGACGGAAGAAGTGTTGCAGTGCGTAGTGGTGCAGGAATAGCAACCAGCACAAGCCAGAAGGGCAGCGAAGGGGCGGGGTGAACCCGCCCCGTGTTTTTTGCGTAGAACAGGATGGAGGGACAACGATGATTGTCACCACGACGCACGGGATTGACGGGCGGCAGGTGGAGCGCTACCTGGGAATTGTGACCGGGGAGGCAATCCTGGGAGTCAACGTCTTCCGCGATCTGTTTGCCGGCATACGCGACCTGGTGGGCGGGCGCGCGGCAGCCTACGAAAACCAGCTTGGGGAAGCGCGAAAAATCGCCATCCAAGCGATGTCTGAAAATGCCGGACAGCTCGGCGCGAACGCCATCATTGGCGTGGACCTGGATTACGAAGTGCTCGGCCAGGCCAATGGGATGCTGATGGTTACCGCGAGTGGGACAGCGGTGGTGGTCAAGTAAGAGAAAAAACCAAGATAGCCACAGAGGCGCAGAGGGCACAGAGCAAGGAGTTGTGTATCTGTGGTCCAAACCACCAGGCAATCGGGAGCCAGGATTTGTTTGCGGCGCTCGGTGAGTTAGAATCCCGCGGTGGTGGGAGCGAAACCGGCAATCCGGCTGGGCACGTCGGCGTTCACGGCCGCGGGGTGGGAAGGGACGTTCTATCCCGCAGACGCCAAGCCCGCCGACTACCTGCGGCTCTACGCCGAACAGTTCGACACCGTGGAGCTGGACAATACCTTCTACCGCATCCCCAGCGAATCCACCGTCCGCGGATGGGAGGCGAAAACTCCGAAGAATTTTCTTTTTGCCGCGAAAATCCCGCAAGTCATCACCCACGAGAAGGTGCTGGTGGACGCTGCGGACGACCTCAAGGCGTTTCTCAAGGTGATGGACCTGCTGGGAGATAAGCTGGGGCCACTGCTGTTCCAGTTCCCCTATTTCAACAAGAAGGCGTTTGCCACCGGCGACGTATTCCTGGAACGTCTGGCGACCTTCCTGAAGAAACTGCCGTCTGGGCACAAGTTTGCGGTCGAGGTGCGCAACAAATACTGGCTGGCGCCGAAATTTGCAGACCTATTGCGCTCCCGAGGCGTGGCCCTGGCACTGATTGACCATCCGTGGATGCCGCGGCCGGCGGAGGTGATGCAAAAGATAGACCCCATCACGGCGGAATTCACGTACATCCGCTGGCTGGGGGACCGCAAGGGCATCGAGGAGCAGACCAAGACCTGGGACAAGACCATTGTGCCGCGGGGACGCGAGCTGCGGGAATGGGCCAATGTCTGCTTCAAATTCAACGGGCGGGGTGTGGCCGTATTCGCCTATGCCAACAACCACTACGCGGGCCACGCGCCAGCCACGGTGCGGGAATTCCAGCAATTGTGGAAGAAGATTTGAACCGCAGCCTTCGGCGCGGGCGTGGAATTCCGGGCACGGCAATGGCTTGCAACAGGAAATGGAGTTTGTTAGCCTAGCGCGCAGTTGGCGAACGGACAGAGCCCGGGGCGCAACGTGCAGGCCGCGGGGCGGGGTGTCCCGCAAGCTGCGGAGCGGATGCAACGCGCGCGAAGAGCCGTGCACATCATTTCGGATGATTCATTGCTACAGGTGCAGGCAGGCGGGGTGGTGGGGGAGACATTGTCTGGCCGGCGAACGTCCCTCGCCGCCGGGCCCAGCGAGGCGCAGGCGTGAAAGTGGATATCGGAGTGCGCACGGACGTCGGGCGTGTGCGCACCAATAATGAAGATAATTTCAAGGTGGTGCCGGAGCTGCACCTGTTCGTGCTCTCCGACGGGATGGGCGGCGAAGCCCACGGCGAAGTAGCCAGCCAGATGGCCGTGGAAGGAATTGCTGCGCACTGCCAGGAGGCCCAGAAGAACCCCAAAACTCCGCTGTTCGGCCCGCATCGCCCGGACCTGACCGAGACCACCAACCGCCTGGTGAGCGCCGTCCAAGTGGCCAACCAGATGATCCTGCAAACGGCGGAACGCGATCCCACGCACCGCGGGATGGGGGCCACCGTGGTGGTGGTGCGGGTGAGCAACGGCCGGATGAGCATCGCGCACGTGGGCGACAGCCGGCTGTACCTGATGCGGCTGGGCGAATTCCAGCAACTCACCAACGACCATTCCCTGGTGGCCGAACAGGTGCGTCGCGGCATCCTGAGCCAGGACCAGGCCGAGGATAGCAAGATGCAGAGTGTGCTCCTGCGCGCCCTGGGAGTTGAGGCGGAAGTGGAAGTGGAGGCCGACGAGCAAATCCTGATGGATGGAGACACGCTGCTGCTGTGCTCCGACGGCCTGACGCGGATGGTGAGCGACGAAGAGATTGCGCTGACCCTGCAAACGGCGGACTCCGCCCAGAAAGCAGTGGACCGGCTGGTGGAAATGGCCTGCGACTACGGCGGACAGGACAACGTGACTGTGGTGGCCGCGAAATTCAAGAAGACGTCCGATGGATTGCTGGCGCGCGCCTGGCGCTGGCTGAACGAACCCCTGGACTCCTAGGGAAAGGACTGAGGGAGGAAACTGATGCCAAAGCTCACCTTGAAGTTCGAGGACAAAGTGATCAAGGAAGTGGCCATCGGCACGCAGCCCGTGATCGTCGGCCGCAGCCCGGACACGGACATCCAGATCGACAACCTGGCTGTCTCCACCAACCACGCCAAGGTGTTCGTGGAAGAAGGGCGGCTGGTGGTGGAAGACATGAACAGCCTGAACGGGACGTTTGTGAACAACCAGAAGATCCAGCGCACGGTGCTGAAGACCGGAGACAGCATCCAGATCGGGAAGCATCACCTGGTAGTGGACGACTCGTGGGAGGCGGGGTCGGCGCCGGTCCCCGACCAGCCGAAAAAAATGGTGGCGCCCAAGGTTCAGGAAACCATGGTGCTGGACTCGAAAAAACGGTTGGAGATGCTGCAACAGGCGGCCGCGGCCGCCGGGGTGAAAATCCCGGGAGCGCCTGCGGGGTCCGCGCCCGCAGCCGCCGGCGCGGCCACAGTTCCCGCGGCGGCTCCGCCTGCGCGGGCCCGGCTCGGCACTCTGATCGTGATGAGCGGAAGCACGGACCAGCGCGAATACCTGCTCAGCGGCAAGCTGACGGTAATCGGAAAGTCCGACATGGCCACAGTGAAAATCACCGGGTTCAACTGGTTCAAGCCGAAAATCGCCGCGCAAGTCAACAAGCGCGACGACGGCTATTACCTGACCAAGGGCGACAAGGTGCCCACCGTAAACGGGCTGCCCATCCAGGGAGCCGCCAAGCTGAACGACGGCGACCTCATCGAGGTCGCGGGGCTCAAACTGAACTTCGTCTACAAGGACTAGGCCGGGACGCGGGCGGATCATCTTATGCCCGCCCATCGCGAGAGCCGTCCGGGACAGGAAGTCCGGCGGCGGAGATCGCATTTCATCTGCCTGGGAATCAGCGCCGCGGTGACTGCCGCGGCGCTTCTCTTTTATGCCACGGCGTTCCTGGGGGAGCGCGCGTCCCCGCTGGCGGCGCTGCTGCGGCGAGCGGAAGCGGCCACGCTGGACACGCGTTTCCTGCTGCGCGGGCCGTTGCCACCCGATCCCCAAATCGTGATCGTGGAGATTGATCAGCGCTCGCAAGAGGCGCTGGGCCGCTGGCCGTTTCCGCGCCACCACTTCGCGGTGCTGCTGGACGTGCTGAAGGAAGACGGCGCGCGGGTGGCGGTGTTTGACGTCTCCTTCAGCCAGCCGGACCGCGCCGCGGAGCCGCTGCGCGCGCTGCGGGAAAAATTGAAAAACCGGCGAGACCCGAAGCTGGAATCGGAGCTGGCGGCGCTCGAAGAGGAGTTCAACTACGACAAGCGGCTGGCGGAGGCCATTAAACGGTTCCCGGCTGTGGTGCTCGGGAACTATTTTCTGTATACCGCGGCGGACCTGGCGGGGCTGGAGAAAGCCACGCTGACGCGGTACGACGAACAGCTCGCCTTCCACGCTTTTCCGCAGGTGCGCGGAACGGAGTCGGCGAACGCGGGGCAGGGCATCCAGCAGCTCGTGGATGGCTTCCGGGACCTGGGCTTGCTGCCGCGCGGGGCCGAGGCCAACCTCCCGCTGCTGAACGATGCCCTCTCCGGAGACACCAGGTCCAGCGGCTTCTTCAATGTCTATCCGGATGCCGACGGGGTCATCCGGCGGATGCCGCTGGCGATTCCCTACGGCCGCTCCGCGAACCCTGCGGAATGGGATGTGCACCCCTCAATCGACGTGCGGGCTTTGGCGGCGTACCTGGGATTGCCGGAACAGGGACTCACTCTCAACCTGGGCGCAACAGGGATCGAGAGCATCGAACTCGAGAAGGGGAGGTTCATCCAGCCGGATGAGCTGGGGCGGATACTCATCAACTTCCGCGGCCCCGTGCGCACGTTTCCCTATGTCTCGATGGCCGACGCGGTGAAGCGGAATTTTCGGCGCGGGACATTTCAGAACAAGGTGGTGCTGGTGGGGGCGACGGCGACGGGAATCGGAGACCTGCGGACAACGCCGTTCGGGGCGCTGGATCACCCGGGAGTGGAAATCCACGCCAACGTGATTGACAACCTGCGGAACGCCCGGGCCCTGGCGCGCGGGGAGCTGCAAGCCACGCTTGACCTGGCCGCCATTTTGTTTTTCGGGCTGGGTGTGGGGACATGGCTGGCGTGGATCCCGCCGCGGCGGATGCCTGCGGCGCTCGTATTCCTGCCGGTTTTTGCCGCCGGCGTGCAACTCGCCTTCGTGAACGGCTGGTGGCTCAACGTGGTTGTGCCGGCGGGGCTCACACTGCTGCCCAACGTGTTCCTGGTGGCGCTGTACCGCGTGCTGACCGAGGAGCGCGAGAAACGCCGGCTGGGACGCGCGTTCCAGCAATACCTGAGCCCGGAAGTGATCCGCCGGCTGCTGGAAAACCCGGCGCTGGTGGAGCCGCGCAAAACGGAAATCACCATCCTGTTCAGCGACATTCGCGGGTACACGGGGATCGCCGAACAGCTCAAAGCGGATGAACTGGCCGCGCTAATGAACCGGTATCTGACGGAGATGACGCGCATCATCTTCCGGCACGGTGGGACGCTGGACAAGTACATCGGCGACGCCGTGATGGCCTTCTGGGGCGCGCCCTTCGACGACCCGGCGCATGCGCGCAACGCCTGCCGCGCCGCTGTGGAAATGCGCGAGCGGCTGGCGGAATTGCAAAAGGAGTGGCGCGCGCAGGGCACGCCCGTGCTCCAGGCCGGGATCGGTCTGCACACCGGAGTGGCGTCCGTCGGCAACATGGGCTCGGAACTCCGCTACGGCTACACGGCGCTGGGCGATGCAGTCAACCTGGCGAGCCGCATCGAAGGTCTGAACCGGATCTATGGCCCCGGGATCCTCATCAGCAACGAAACCCGCGAGGCCGCCGAAGCAGCAGCGGAAGCAGCCCGGGCCGCAGACCGCGTGCGCTTCCGGGAAGTGGATCTGGTGCGCGTGGCCGGACGGGCGCAGCCGGTGGCGCTCAACGAAGTGGTCGGCGCGCGCACGGGAAGCCACGCGGGAGAAACCGAAGAATGGTTATCGCTGTTTACGCGCGGCAGGGCGCTCTACAAGCAGAAAGACTGGGCCGGGGCGCGGGAATGTTTTCTGGCCCTGCTGCAACGCTGGCCCGAAGACTACGCCGCCAGTACGTTCTTGCAGCGCTGCGAAGAATTCGCGCAGCATCCGCCGGCAGCGGATTGGGACGGCGTGTTCGCGGCCGAATCGAAATGAATCGGCTGGGGCAGCGGCCCGGGCGGCAGCCTGGCGTCAGCCGGCGCGATAGAAGCTGAGCGCAGAATCACCCTGGGAGACGGTCCGCGTGCGCGCCAGATGGCCGGCCTGGTCAGGGAGCACGAGTTTCTTAAAATGCTCGGCAATCACTGCGCCGCCGGGATCCAGCAGCGCCAGGCGGCTGATGGTTTCCAGGGCCGGGGCATACTCCTCGGAAGCGGCGTAGGGAGGGTCCAGGAAGATGAAATTGGCCTGGGTGAGCTTGCCGTCGCGGCCACGGAGCTTGCGGGAGGCCAGCAAGCCGAGCCCGGAGGCGACTTCGGTCTCCAAAACCTCCGCCCCGGCAGCAATCTGCAAGGCCGCCAGGTTCTTGCGGATGAGTGCGGCCGCGGGGCGATGGGATTCAATGAAGTAGGCAAAGCGTGCGCCGCGGCTGAGGGCCTCGATGCCCACAGCGCCGCTCCCCGCAAACAAATCCACAAACAGGGAATCTTCCACAGCAGAGCCGAGAATGTTGAACAGGGTCTCGCGCAGGCGGTCGCTGGTGGGGCGGAGCTTCGCTCCACTGAGGGATTTGAGAACCCGCGACTTGTAGATACCCGCAATCACGCGCATGGCGGAGGGATTTTACGGGAGAGAAGGGAAAGGTCAAATAGCGCGGTTTGCTCAGCCGACCGTGGCCAGGGAGTACTTCTGGCGCCATCTGGGACCCAGGAAATCCACCAGGCGGCGGACTTCCGCCTGCGCCGCGGGAGAGGTGTCGTCGAGGAACGCGAAAGCTTCGCGGCGGGCGAGCTCGAGAAGCTGGCGGTCACGCAGCGGGTGAGCCAGATGGAAGGCGAGCTCCCCGTGCTGTCGCGTGCCGAAAAATTCGCCGGGCCCGCGAAGCTGGAGGTCGGTCTCGGCAATCTCAAAGCCGTTGCTGGTGCGTTGCATGGTGTCGAGACGCAGGCGGGCATCGTCGCTCACCTGCTGCGGGGCCACCAGGATGCACCAGGATTTGGCCGCGCCGCGGCCGATCCGGCCGCGAAGCTGGTGCAACTGCGCCAGGCCGAATCGCTCGGCGTGTTCGATGACCATCACCGAGGCGTTGGGGACGTCTACGCCGACTTCGACGACCGTGGTGCTGACCAGGATGTGCAGCTCGTTGCGGCGGAACTGTTCCATCACCGCTTCCTTTTCCGCGCTTTTCAGGCGGCCGTGGAGCAGTCCGAGGCGCAGGCCGGGAAACACGTTGCGGGCCAGGCGCTGGTATTCGGCGGTGGCGGCCTTCAGCTCGGCCTGGGTCTCCTCAATGACGGGATAGACGATAAACGCCTGCCGGCCGGCGGCCACCTGCTTCTTCAGAAAATCCCACACGCCGGGAAGATGGGCTTCAGAAGTGCAGCGGGTGTGGACGGGCGTGCGGCCCGGTGGCATTTCGTCCACCACGCTGACGTCGAGGTCGCCGTAAAGGGTCATGGCCAGGGTGCGGGGAATGGGCGTGGCGGTCATCACCAGCACGTCGGGAGGGATGCCCGGGGCTGTGCCGCCTTTCTCAATCAGCCGCTTGCGCTGGAGGACTCCGAAGCGGTGCTGCTCGTCCACGATGACCAGGCCGAGGCGCTTGAATTCCACGGGGTCTTCGAGCAGGGCGTGCGTCCCCACAACCAGCTGCGCGGCGCCGCTGCGGATGCGCTCCGCGGCGACGCGTTTTTCGGCGGGCTTGAGACCGCTGATGAGCAGCTCGGCGCGGTATCCGCCCGGCGCCAAAATGCGGCGGGCACTGAGGTAGTGCTGCACGGCGAGGATTTCTGTGGGCGCCATCAATGCCGCCTGGCAGGAGTTCTCGATGACGATGACCGCAGCCTCCAGCGCGACGATGGTTTTGCCGCAGCCCACGTCGCCTTCGAGCAGGCGGTTCATCGGGACGGGGCGCTCGAGGTCGGCGACGATTTCCGCCAGCACGCGCTTCTGCGCCGCAGTGGGCTTGAAGGGCAGGATGCGGCGCAGGGCGGCGCGGATGCGGTCTTCGCGCACCCGGAAGGCAATGCCGGGCTCCGCGCGCTGCGTGCGGCGCCGCAGGGCCAGCCCGAACTGAAACAGGAAGAACTCTTCGAAAATGAGCCGTTGATGCGCTGGAGTGCGGAACGTGTTGAGAGCCTCGAGCGAGGCGTCGGGGGGAGGAAAGTGCGCCTGGCTGATGGCTGCGCCGCGCGCCGGATATCCAAGTTTGCTGAGCAAGGCAAGGGGCAGGGGGTCGGGGAAGGAGTGGTCCAGGAGGCCCAGGGCGCTGTAAATCATCCGCCGGATCATCCGCGAGGAGACGCCGCCGATGGCCTCGTAGATGGGAACGATACGGCCGACTTCGGTGGAGTCGGCGGCGTCGCCCTGGCCGCCCAGCAGCTCGTACTGTGGGTTGACCATCTCGATGCGCGCTGGCCGCTTGGGATCGCGGTCCACTTTGCCGTGCAGGACGATGCGCTGGCCGGGCTTAAGGCGGCCTTCCAGATAGCCGCTGTGGAAAAATTTGGCGTGCAGCATCCCGGAAGAATCGCTTACCGCGAGGTGGAAGATGGCGTCGCGGCGGGTGCGGAAGCGGCGGCCGAACTGCGTCGAAGTGCCGCTGACCACTTCGGCCATCACCGTTGCCGTGTGTCCCGGGGCCAGGTTTCGTATGGGAGTGAAGCCAACGCGGTCTTCATAGCGGAAGGGCAGGTAGCCGAGCAGGTCTTCGACGATCAGGATCCCGCGCTCGGCAAATTTGAGGGCGCGCTGCGGACCCACGCCTTTGAGGTACTTCACTTCGGTGGAGAGGGTCAGGGACATTGGCGGCCGGGGCATTGTAACGCGGGGCAGGGAACAGAGGATGGCAGGCTGAGCCTGGCTCACGATTCCAGAATTCATACGTCTATTGCATCAGGACGGGAAGGGCAGGAAATTTCCGCCGGGGACCGGGCCGGGGACCGGATAACCGGGGGACACAAATCGCAGTACACTTTATGTTGCTCGCGGAGAACACGATAGCGCCACTGACGAAAATGGCCCTGGGCCGCAGCACTCGAGACACCAGAGTCAACCCGGCGTCCGTGCCGGGGAGCGCGGCGATGGCGCGCGCGCGCACCCGTACGCGGCAAGAAGACGAAGACGCGCTCGTCCGCGAGGCGCAGGCCGGGGACCGGCTGGCGTTTGAAGAACTGGTGCGCCGCTACGACCGGGACGTGCTGCGGCTGGCGATGAATTTGATGCGCAGGAGCGAAGACGCCCGCGACATCTACCAGGAAGCCTTCCTGAAAGTCTACAAGAACCTCCACCGCTTCCGGTTTGAATGCAGTTTCTATACCTGGCTGTATCGCGTGGTGACCAACGTGTGCCTGGACCACCTGCGCCGGCGCAGCACGCGGAAAGAAGAGCAGGCGCCGGAAACGGAAAGCAGCGGCAGCAGCGAGTCCGGGCGCGACACCACCGCAGGATTCTTCGAGCGCCAGCCGGAGTTGCGCGCCGAAGCCAACCCGGAGCAGAGGCTGATGGGGCGCGAGATTGGACAGCTGATCCATTCGGCGCTGGGACTGCTCTCCCCGCGCGAGCGGCTGGTCTTCGAAATGAAGCATTACCAGGGGTTGAAGCTGCGGGTGATCGGGGACGCGCTGGGGACCTCGGAGGAGACGGTGAAGAATTCGCTGTTCCGCGCCACGCAGAAACTGCGTGCGCAATTGGAAGGATTGCTGTGAAGAGGAAGACGCAGGCTTGAGAGAGAGGGTAAGGGTATGAAGTGCGAAGACATCGGGCGGCTGCTGCCGTTCTACGTGAGCGACGAAGTGGAGCCGGATACTGCCGAGGCGATTGCCCGGCACGCGGCGGAGTGCGCGCCCTGCCGCGCGGCCATCGAGCGCGAGCAGAAGCTCGTGCAAGCGGTAGCGGCTGCGGCTCCGGAGTACGACTTCGAGAGCGAGGGTTCGGGTGATGCGCGGCTGCTGGCGAAGTGCCGGGACGCGTTGCAGGAGGCGCTGGATGAGGCGGAACAGCCATCGGCGTGGCAGCGGCTAAGCGTGTTGTGGAACCCCGCGCAGTGGCTGGCGTCACAGCCGGGGCTGGCGGCTTCGTTCCTCCTGCTTTTCGGAGTGGTGATGGGCGTGGGCGTGCCGAGGCTGCTGGAGCCGGGTAACGGTTCGGTGTCGCAGCCCGGGGTGACTGTGGAGGCCACGCCGGTCTCGCAGCGGAATTTGAATGTCTCCGACATCCGGCTGCTAGGCCCGGAAGAGGGCAGCCCGGCGCCGCGGTACGAGGTGGAGGTGAGCGAGCGGCGGCCTGAAGTGCTGCAGGGAACAGCCTCGGACGAACGAATGCGTCGGATCTTTTTGAATGTGCTGCAAAACAGCGGGAAGTTTGATTCCGGCCTGCGGCTGGCGGCCACTGAGGCGCTGGGTGACCGCAGCGATGTCCCGGAAGTGCGCGAGACCTTCTGCGAATTGGCGCGGAAAGACCGCAACCTGGCAGTGCGGCTGAAGGCCATGGAGGCTCTGGCGTCCTTCGGCGATGACGACAAGGTGCGCAACGTGCTGATGGACATCCTGCTGCGCGACCCCAACCCGGGAATGCGCATCGAGGCCATCACCACGCTGCGAGCGATGGCCGAAGGCAGCGCGCTGTCCAAACTGCGTAGCGACGAACGCCTGCGGAGTGTCCTGCGCGATCTGAGCGAAAAGGACCCCAACACCAATATCCGCGTGCAGAGTGCTGCGGCCATGCGGCAAATCGCGCAAAGGGAGACGCACTAGCGCCGTACGACGATGAGCCGAGAGAAAGCCATTTTCAGACTGCTGGTCCCCGCGGGGCTTGGGGCCCTGCTCCTGTGCCCGCCGCCGGGCGCGCGGGCGCAGGAAGAACGCGGGCCCTATCCCCCGGCAGAATGGCCTGCTGCGCAAAAGGAAAAGGGGCCGGCCCCGGCAAGCGCCCGGGAAGAAAAATCCGGAACGTTTGAGTTCCGCGAGGGGATGCGCCTGAAGCTGGCCACCGACCTCGGCAGTGTGAAGTTGCTGACCAGCGGCGCCGACGCCCGGCCGGGGCAGCTTTCCTACAAAGTGACGCTGGAAGCGGAGCCGGACCAGCCCGAATCGGCGATGCTCCTGAAGAAATTTGCCGTCCTGGCGCGGCAGACGCCGGAGGGAGTCACCCTGACCGGCCACGCGCCGTGGAGGCAGTACTCCGGGCGCATCTGGGTGAGGATTGAAATCACGCTGCCGCGCACGGCCCACGTCGAAGTCTCTACGCAGGCCGGCAACATCGAAGCGCAGGATCTGGACGGCAAAACAGCGCTGTATACCGCGGGCGGAAATATTGTTGCCGGGAAGCTGGGCAGCGCCACGGCCGGGGCCAAACTGGAAACCCTGGGCGGACACATCACCGTAGGAGACGTGGGCGGAAGTCTTACGGCCACCACCGGCGGGGGGCACATCACTGCGGGGATCGTGCAGGGCGATGCCTGGCTGCGCACCGGCGGAGGGCACTTGCGCCTTGCCAGTGTGGCCGGACAAGCGCAACTGGAGACCGCTGGAGGCAACATCAGTGTGCAGAAGGCCAGTACCGGGGTGCAGGCCTCGACGGGGGGCGGGAAGATCGAGTTCGGCTACGTTTCCGGCGCAATCCGCGCGCGCACGGGGGGAGGCGGCATCCGCGTAGCGAATCTGACGGGACCCACGGACCTGCAAACCAGCGCCGGGAGCATCTACCTCACCCGGGTGTCCGGGGCGGTGAACGCATCCACAAGCGCGGGTGGGATTACGGCGTGGTTTGTGCAGGAGGAAAAAGGGCAGGGGGCTTCGCAACTGAGCTGCGGAGCCGGAGACATCGTGGTGTACCTGCCGCGGGAACTGGCCATCACCATCGACGCGCTGATCGAAAACGGAAATGAGTACCGCATTGACGCCGACCCGTCGCTGCCCATCAAGATTCTGCCGGCCAGCACATCCGGGGGATCGCCCGCGGTGCGGGCCGAGGGAGCCCTGAATGGGGGAGGGCAGTTGCTCAAGCTGCGCACTGTGGCCGGCAACATCCGGCTGAAATACGCAGATCTGAAGAAACCGCTTCCGCCGCCGGGGTCGGCGACATTCAATCCACCTACGCCTCCGCCTGAGGTGTTCTACAAGCAGTCCAGCGAAAAGGAGTATGAAGCTCGCGCGCGGGAGCTGGCGGCGCGTGAAGAGGCGCGCCGCATCGAACGCGAACTCGAGCGCGAGATGCAACAGATCAAGCGGGAGATGGAGCTCAGCAGGATCCAGGAATGGGACAGAAAAATCCGCGGGATGCTGGGCAGCACG
>Ga0247727_10008176_pt1 | contig 19536 bp, 36 predicted proteins | sample WisWelCaveWW1625_FD_202498 | JGI IMG/M metagenome (GOLD analysis project Ga0247727, IMG submission 202498) | Biofilm microbial communities from Wishing Well Cave, Virginia, United States - WW16-25 | ecosystem: Environmental > Aquatic > Deep subsurface > Groundwater > Cave microbial mat | place... | reverse complement strand
CGCCGGTCTGCGCGAAAGCCACGTCCACGACGTGGTCATCACCCGTGAAGCGCCCAACTATCGGATCGAATAGTCAATTGTTGATAGTCATTGGTTCATAGTTCAGATGAAAGCCCTCCGCCGCTGGGGCCCCGCTGTCGCCTGGGCGGGGCTCATCTATCTGTTCTCGTCGGAAGTATTTTCCGCGCAGGGCACCGCGAAGTGGATTTTTCCGTTCCTGCGCTGGCTGTTCCCTGCTGCGGGCTGGCCCACTATCTTTTTTCTTCACGACCTGCTGCGCAAAGCCGGTCACTTCATCGAGTTTTTCATCCTCAGCCTGTTCCTGCTGCGCGGGGTGCGCGGCGAGCAGCGCGGATGGACTCTGCGCTGGGCACTGGCCTCTATCGCCCTGGCCGCCGCGTATGCCGCGCTTGACGAATTCCACCAGGCCTTTGTCCCTGGCCGCGTCGCTTCGCCCGGCGATGTCCTGATTGATACCGCCGGCGCCGCGTTTGCCCAGCTCGCCGCGGCCCTCCTTTCGCGCCGCCGCTCTGAGCACTCCTAGTTTTGTACCTTGTCTTCCAGCGGGCGCCCGCGTTGGACAGCAATCAATCGCTGCGGATAATCCCGGTCACGCCGCCGACAAACAGCGTGGCCAATAGCCACCCCAGCAGGATTTGGAACCACAGAAACCAAACCAGGAAACGTCGCCACGTAATCCTTCGATGCAGCCACGCAAACAGTTTTTCGCCCGGCTGCCGGGAGGCCGGCGCCGGCGGCTCCGGCTGCCAGTTGTCGTTTTGGCCGAGATTCACCAGCGGAAGGGAATTCTCCACCGAGTACATCAGCGGGGAGAATCTCACGGTATGCGCGGGAGGTTCGCGATTCGGTTTGAAGAATTCATAGGCCTCTTTCTCTTTTGGTACTATTTCGCCATGAATATGCGCCCGCCTGTACAAAATCCACCCGACCCCTGCCAGGCCCGCCAGCCACCACAGCGACCGCATGGGATATCGGCCGTAACCGACAGCCAGCCGCATCGGCCCCCGCCCGAAACGTTCGGTCCAGCTCGGGTTTTCGGACCAGAGGCGATCCTCCATCTCAAACAGCACTCGCTGCGCGCCATCCTCGTCGCCTGTCTCCCTGAGCACCTTGGCCAACTGGCGGTACGGCTGCGTCACAAATGGATCCTGTCGCCGGACCCATTCCAGCCTCTTCTCGGCCGTGACCGCGTCGCCGTAAATGCGTCCATAGGCAAATCCGTTGATAGACAGCTTTCCCTGTGCGGGCCAGCTTGGCTCGTCGTCCATGATCGAGTCCGCGGAGGCATTTGTAAGATCCAGCTCGGCATTTTGGGCATTGATGATGAAATCCCAGATTAGCTTTCCCTTGATGACTGCCGTCTGAGCAGAGATGTGCGTAAAGCCACCTCCGCGGCATGCAAGGTCTCCTCCAATCTCCGCGCCGAGCAATCGCACCTCCCCCTCCGCGCTGAAGCCATTGCCGAGAAAGACGTGCCCTGTCACTCTGATACCGTCGGCGCTCAGCGCATCGCCGCTGCCCTCGACATCTTTTTGCGCGGCGTTCTTCATCGTGCCGCGCACACAGGCGAGATCTCCTCCAATCTCGGCGCCCAGCAATCGCACCTCACCCTCCGCGCTGAATCCATCGTTGAGAAAGACGGCGCCTCTCACCTTCATTCCGTCGGCAGTCAGCGCCTTGCCGCTGCCTGGAACATCTTTCTGCGCCGGGTTCTTGAACGTGCCGCGCACACACAGGAGATCTCCACCAATCTCGGCACCCAGTAATCGCACCCCCCTCCGAGCTGAATCCATCGCTGAGAAAGACGCTGCCTGTAATTCTGATTGTGTCGGCGCTCAGCGCAAAGCCGATGCCTGGAACATCTTTCTGCGCCGGGTTCTTAAACGTGCTGCCATCACACTCGAGAGATCCTCCAATTTCCGCGCCGAGCAATCGCACCCCCTCCGCGGCGTGAAATCCGTCGCGCAGGAACAGGCCGCCCTTCACTCTTGCGCCGTCGGCTTCAATTCCCCGCACCCAACTGCCGTTGAGAGACAGCGCCGGAATCTCCACGTTACTCAGGTCCGCGTCTTCCACAACGCGGCAGCGGATGAGGATTAGCGGAAAGGGGACGGCGACGAACGAGAGGTCCAGCTTGCCGGAGATTTTGGCGGCGTGCACCCAAATACCCTTCGGGTCCACGAGTTCACGCGCCCGGCGGTCCACGCACAGCCAACGCAGAAGCTCTGCGCGGATTTCGCGTTTCTCTCCCCATGATTCCGCCTTGGCAGGATCGTTTTCCGTGTCTTTTTCATCGAAATTTGGCCCGCAAACCGCAACCTCGCCCTTCGGCGCGGCGCGCAGGAGTTTCTGCTCTGCTTCGCTCAGCGGCGCGAATTTCCCCACGGCCAGATTCAACAGGTCGTCATCGGGACCAGGGGAGGGCGGGGCGGCCATCGTTCACCTCCGAATAGCGGCGGTTATACCACAGAAGTAAATAGAGAGCATTTGAAGCCAGGTGAGGGAAGGAGGCAGGAAGTAAGGAAGTAGGGAAGCAGGGAGGCAAGGAGGAAAGGGGCGTTGACTTCCCTTCCCGGCTCGCCTACCGTATCGCCAGCCAAACCGGGGGCGGTGCGATGAATGTCCTGACGGTGTGCCGCAATTGCGGGTCGAGAAAATCGGCGGACCTGGCCGCGAATGAGCTCGAGCTGGTCCAGGTGGGGATGCTCGAGCAGCGCTGCGAGCGGTGCGCGGCCTCCACGCGCTGGGGGCGTGCGGAAGATTATCGCCGCGCGGACCGCCGCGCCGTGCCCGAGCGCCGCCGCGTGCCCATCCGCAAGCGCGACCGCCGGGAATACGCGCGTGCCGGCGCCGACCGCCGCCGTCGCGTGCGCCGCGCGGGCACCCCGCGCCGCGTGGGGGCGCGCAGGCGCGCGTAATTGCGCAAATTTTCCTGAGAATTCGCAGCGGCCATCCCGCACCGCGGGATGGCCCCTACGGGAAAGAAATCAAGAAGAAATCAGGAGAGAGGAATCAGGGGCTGGCTTTGGCTTCGGGAAGGGGCTGGGGCTTTTCGGCCTTGGTGCCCTTCTTTTCCTTGATTTTCAGCTCGGAGCCGATCAATTCGAGGACGGCCTTCTGCGCGCCGTCGTTGAGGCGGAAGCCGGCGCGGACGATGCGCGTATAGCCGCCATTGCGGCCGGAAAAGCGCGGCCCCAGGGTCTCGAACAGCTTCTGTGTCGCGCCCGGAGTCTGCAAGAAGGCTGCGGCCTGCCGCCGGGCGTGCAGCGTATTGGTTTCGCGCTTGGCCAGGGTAATCATCTGCTCGACCAGCGGCCGCGCGGCCCGGGCGCGGGCGAGCGTGGTGGTGATGCGCTCGTGCTCGATGACGTTGGTCACCAGGTTGCGCAGCGTGGCGCGGCGGTGCGACGGGTTGCGGCCGAGTTTGGAGCCTGCTCTGCGGTGTCTCATAGTTCCCTTGCCGGCGGCTTACGCCCCGGTGGTGTCCTCGGTCACCGGCGGCTCGGTCTGGCTGGGCATCGGCGGCCAGAGGATGCGTCCGTGCTCGTCGAACTTCATCCCCAGGCTGAGTCCCATCTTCACCAGGATTTCCTTGATCTCGTTGAGCGACTTGCGCCCGAAGTTTTTGGTCTTCAGCATTTCCGGCTCGCTGCGCTGCACCAGCTCGCGGATGGTCTGGATATTGGCATTCTTCAGGCAGTTGTAGCTGCGGACGGAAAGCTCCAGCTCTTCGACGCTGCGGTCCATCTGGTCGAGGCGCGGGTCGTTGGAAAGCTCGGAAACCGCCTCGGGAAGCTCCGCAGCCTCCTCGAAGTTGATGAAGATGCTCATGTGGTCCTTCATCAGTTTGGCGGCCAGGCCGATGGCGTCCTGCGGCGTGATGGCGCCGTTGGTCCAGACTTCCAGCGACAGTTTCTCGTAGTCAGTCATCTGCCCGAGTCGCGCGGCTTCGACCGCGTAGTTCACCTTACGCACGGGGGAGTGCACCGAATCCACCGGGATGTAGCCGATGGGCAGGTCTTCGTCGAAGTTGCGGTCCGCGGGGACATAGCCGCGTCCGTTTTTCACGCGCATCTCGATTTGCAGCTTGCCGTCTTCGGCCAGCGTGGCGATGTAGATGCTCTTGTCGAGCACCGCGAAGTCGGCGTTCTCCTCGATCATGGCCGAGGTGACCACGCCGGGCTTGTCCACGTTGAGGTAGATGGTCCTGGTCTGGTCGGTGTTGAGCTTGAGCGGGATCTGCTTCAAGTTCAGGATGATGTCGGTGGCGTCTTCGACCACCCCGGGGATGGGCGAGAACTCGTGCAGCACGCCCTCGATTTTCACGGCCGTGACCGCGGCGCCCTCCACCGAGCTCAGCAGCGCGCGGCGCAGGCCGTTGCCCACCGTGGTGCCCCAGCCGCGCTCAAACGGCTGCGCAGAAAAGCGTCCGAACTTGTCGGTCAGCGACTCCAGTTCCGCCTGCAACCGCTTCGGTTTCTGAAACCCTTTCCACATCATAACCGATCCCTCCTCTCCGGCTGTGCCGGAGCCTCTCAGAATTTCTTTGCGTCCCCTACTTCGAGTACAGCTCGACGATGAGCTGCTCGGTGATGGGCGGCGTCGGGGCGTCCTGCCGCTTGGGCAGGGAAATCACGCGGGCCTTGAACTGTTCGCGGTGGATTTCCAGCCACGGCGCGCCGCCCTGCGTCTGCGAAAGGTTTCGCGCCTCCATCACCATGGCGTTCTGGTGCATCTTTTCTTTCAGGGCCACCTCTTCGCCCACGGCCACCAGGTACGACGGCACGTTGACATTGCGGCCGTTGACGGTCAGGTGGCCATGCAGCACCATCTGCCGCGCCTGCGCCCGCGAGCTGCACAGACCCATGCGGTACACCACGTTGTCCAGCCGGCGCTCCAGCATCACGATCAGGTTTTCGCCCGTGGGGCCTTTCGCGCGCTCGGCCTTCTCAAAGTAGTTGCGGAACTGCCGCTCCAGGAGGCCGTAGGTGCGCTTGGCCTTCTGTTTTTCGCGGAGCTGCACGCCGTAGCCGGCGAGCTTCGCGCGCCGTGCCTGGCCGTGCTGGCCGGGCACGAAGTTGCGCTTTTCGATGGCGCACTTTTCCGTAAAACACCGCAGGCCCTTCAGGAAGAGCTTCATCCCCTCCCGGCGGCACAAGCGGCACACTGCTTCACGATGTCTTGCCAATTGCTTTTCTCCTTTTCCTCATCCCTGCCCCGTGGCCGTTACACGCGGCGGCGCTTGGGCGGCGTGCAGCCGTTGTGCGGGATGGGCGTGACGTCCTTGATGGCCGTCACCTGCAATCCTGCTGCGGCCAGCGCGCGGACCGCGCCTTCGCGCCCCGAGCCCGGCCCCTGCACGCGCACGTTGATGGACTTCATCCCGTACTGGTCGCGCGCCACGGCTGCGGCGCTGACCGCGGCCTGCTGCGCGGCGTAGGGAGTGCCCTTGCGCGAACCCTTGAACCCCGAAGCGCCCGCCGAGGACCACGACACGGTGCGCCCATTGGGGTCCGTGATGGTCACAATCGTGTTGTTGAACGTGGCCTGGATGTGGGCCACGCCGTGCGGCACCACGCGCCGCTCGCGCTTCTTCTTGAACTCTTTCTTGCGCTTCGACGGCTTGCCGGCCGCTGCTGCTGGCGCTCCGGCTGCTGCCGCGCCTTCTTTTTCTTTTGCCACTGTGCTCTCCTCGTTCGTTGCGGCCCGCAAACTTGCGGCCACGGGGCCGGGCGCACGCCACAAGCCTGCGCTACCCTTAGCCCTTCTTGCCGATTACCTTCTTCTTCAGCGCCACGGCGCCCTTGCGCGGGCCCTTGCGGGTGCGCGCGTTGGTGTGCGTGCGCTGGCCGCGCACCGGCAGGTTGCGGCGGTGGCGGATCCCGCGGTAGCACTGGATTTCAATCAGCCGCCGGATGTTCATCTGGATCTCTTTGCGGAGATCGCCTTCGATGCGCCCCTCGGCCTCGAGGACGCCGCGCAGCCGGGTCACTTCCTCTTCGGTCAGATCCTTCACCTTCTTGGAGTCCTCGACCCGGGCCTTGGCGCAGACCGCGCGCGCGCGCTCCTGCCCGATGCCATAGATTGCGGTCAGGCCGATCCACAGCCTTTTCTGGGGCGGCAGGTCCACACCGGCAATGCGTGCCATCGTTGCTCCTCTATCCCTGGCGCTGCTTGTGTTTCGGGTTGCTGCAAATCACCCGCACCACGCCGCGCCGGTGGATTACCTTGCATTTGTCGCAAATCTTTTTGACCGAAGCCCGTACCTTCATCCCTGCACTCCGTTCTACTTGTAGCGATAGACGATGCGCCCGCGCGTCAGGTCGTAGGGCGAAAGCTCGACCGCCACTTTGTCCCCCGCCAGGATGCGGATAAAGTTTTTCCGCATCTTCCCGGAGATGTGCGCCAGCACCTGGTGCTTGTTTTCCAGCTCGACCCGGAACATCGCGTTGGGCAGCGGCTCGAGCACCGTAGCCATCACCTCGATGGCGTCTTCCTTGGCATTTCCGTCGCCGCGTTTTTTGTCCCGATCGTCTGGCTTCGCCATCAGTTCCTTTCCCGCTCCTTACCAGGACGGCCCGGCGACCGATTTCGGCCGGGTCAGAATCCACGGCCCGTTCGACGTGACCGCCACGGTGTGCTCGAAGTGCGCCGAGAAACTTCCGTCGGCGGTCACCGCGGTCCAATCGTCCGCGAGCACACGCACGGCCGGCTGGCCCGCGTTTACCATCGGCTCGATGGCCAGGGCCATGCCCTCTTGCAGCCGCGGCCCGCGGCCGGGTTCGCCGAAGTTGGGCAGGTTCGGCTCTTCGTGCATCCGCGTGCCGATGCCGTGCCCCACGAACTCCCGCACCACGGAATAACCGTTCTCCTCGACCCAGCCCTGGACGGCGTGCGAGATGTCGCTCAGGCGGTTGCCCAGCTTCACTTTCTCGATGGCGCGGTCCAGCGATTCCCGCGTCACGCGCAGCAATTTTTCCAGCTCCGGGCTGATTTCGCCCACCGGGACGGTGACCGCTGCATCCGCGTAGTAGCCGTCCACTTCCGCGCCGAAGTCCACCGAGATGATCTCCCCGGACCTCAGCTTGCGTGCCGCGCTGGGGATACCGTGCACCACTTCCTGGTTCACTGACGTGCACAGCACGCAGGGAAACCCGCGATAACCTTTGAACGCCGGGCGCGCCTTGTGCGCCGCAGTCAGCTTTTCCGCCAGCTTTTCCAGGTCCATCGTGCTGACTCCCGGCTGCACGGCGTCGCGCACCCTGGTCAGCACGTCCCAGACCACCAGCCCGGCGCGGTGCATCTTTTCCAGCTCAGTGGGGGCTTTGCAAATAATCATTCCCGTCCCTGCCCGTCACGCGCCCTGCAACACGCCGAGAATTTCCTGGGTCACCGTCGCCGGAGCAATCGAGCCGTTGACGTCGCGCAGCACGCCCTGGCCGCGGTAGTAGTCAATCAGCGGCCGGGTCTGTTTTTCGTACGCGTCCAGGCGCTGGCGGATGACCGCTTCGGTGTCGTCCTTGCGCTGCGTGAGCGCTCCGCCGTCGTTGTCGCACTTGCCCTCGGCCTTCGGTGGGCGGTCGTGGATGTTGTAAATCTCGCCGCAAACGCTGCACGTGCGACGTCCCGTGAGCCGGCGGATGAGCTGGCTGAAGTCCACGGCGATGTGAACCACGATCGTGACCCCAAAGCCTTGCTGCGCGAGCATTCTGTCCAGGCTTTCGGCCTGCGGCAGCGTGCGCGGAAAGCCGTCGAAGATGCAGCCGGGCGCGCAGTCCGGCCGGCTGATGCGTTCCTCCACCATTCCCAGCGTGATTTCGTCCGGCACCAGGGCTCCGGACTCCATAATCGGCTTGGCTTTGCGGCCCAGCTCAGTGCCGCGGCCCACGTGGTCGCGGAACATGTCGCCGGTGCTCAGGTGCGGCACTTTGCGGGCGCGGGCCACTTCCTTGGCCTGCGTGCCCTTGCCGGCTCCGGGGGCGCCCAGGAAAATCACCGCGCGTCGCGCGGAAGGATTCGGGGAGTTAGACACGGCGTCCGCGGAGCCTCCCTTTCTTGACAAACCCTTCGTAGTGCCGCATCACCAGCTGGGCCTCGATTTGTTGCACGGTGTCCATAGCCACGCCCACGACAATCAGCAGCGAGGTGCCGCCGAAGTAGAAAGTGACTCCGATGCCCTCGAGCAGCCACCGCGGGGCGTTCTGGTCAAACCAGTCGCCGACCATCCCGGGCAAATGGTGCAGCTTGATGCCCACCAGCATCCATTCCGGGATGATGCAAATCAGCGCGAGGTAGCAGCCGCCGACAAACGTCAGGCGCGTGAGCACGCGGTTCAGGTGTTCCGAAGTGTTGCGGCCCGGCCGGATGCCGGGGATAAACCCGCCGTTCTTGCGCATATTGTCGGCCACTTCCGTGGGGTTGAACCCGATGCCGACATAGAAGAACGCAAAGCCGATAATGAGGGCGACGTAGAGGAGCGTGTAGAGCGGCTCACCCCACTGCAACGCCTTGGAAAACCGGTCCGCCCACTCCGACTTCCCGCCCCACATCAACGCCAGCGTTCCCGGAAATGTGAGCAGCGAGCTGGCGAAAATGGGAGGGATCACGCCGCCGGAGTTCACCCGCAGGGGGAGGTAGGTCATCTGCCCCCCGTACATTTTCCGGCCAACCATCCGCTTGGCATACTGCACGGGGATGCGCCGCTGGCCGCCCTCGACCAGTACGATAACCGCCATCACCACCACCATCATCAGCAGCAACAGCAGAATGACCGGGACTGTAAGTGCGCCCCACTCCAGGTTCATGGATTTGTTCCACAAATCCTGCACGCCGCCCGGCAGGCCGGCCACGATGCCCGCGAAGATGATGAGCGACATCCCGTTGCCGATGCCGCGTTCGCTGATTTGCTCGCCAAGCCACATGATGAACGCCGTGCCCGTGGTCAGCGTGATGATAGTCATCAGCGTGAAACCCCAGCCCGGGTGGTAGACCAGCGATTGGTTGTCGAACGCCTGCCGCTGGAGAATCTGCGCGATAGTCAGCGACTGGAACGCCGCCAGCACCACGGTCAGGTAGCGGGTGTACTGCGTAATCTTGCGCCGCCCGAGTTCCCCCTCTTTCTGGAGGCGTTCCAGGTAGGGCACCAGCACGGTCATCAACTGGAGAATGATGGAAGCCGTGATGTAGGGCATGATGCCCAGGGCAAAAATGGTCATCCGGCCAAAATTGCCCCCGCTGATCATATTGACGATGCCCAGCGCCGTGCCGCGCGCCTGCTCAAACATCTGCTGGAGCAGGACCGTGTTGATGCCCGGCGTGGGGATGTAGGCCCCGATGCGGTACACCGCGAGGATGGCCAGCGTGAAGAGCACGCGCCGGCGCAGGTCCTCGATGCGGAAGATATTGCGGATGGCTTCCAGGAATTTCATTTCAGGATTTCGACCTTGCCCCCCGCGCTCAGAATTTTTTCGCGCGCCGACGCGCTGAACGCGTGGGCGTGCACGGTGATGGACTTCTTCAGTTCGCCGTCCCCCAGCACTTTCACCGGACTCGCTCCCTTGCGCACCAGGCCGGCGGCCAGCAGGCGGTCCGGGTTCACGATGTCACCGGCGCTGAACGCGTTCAGTGATGCCACGTTGACGATGGCGTAGTCGGTCCCGAACGGGTTGCGGAACCCGCGCTTGGGGATGCGCCGGTGCAGCGGCATCTGCCCGCCCTCGAAGCCCTCGCGGCGGGAGTAGCCGGTGCGTGATTTCTGGCCCTTGTTGCCCGCTCCGGCGGTCTTGCCCAGCTTGGAACCGATGCCGCGTCCCACGCGCACCTTGCGGTGGCGCGAGCCGCGCGGCGGTTTCAAATTCGAGAGGTTGAATCCCATGGCGTCCTCAGTCGTCTCCGCTCGTTAGCCTTGTACTTCCACCAGGTGGCGCACCTTGTGGATCATCCCGCGCACCGCAGGGGTGTCCTGGCGCTCGACCACCTGTTCCATCCGCCGGAATCCCAGCCCGCGGATGGTCTGGCGCATATCGTCGGTGCAGCCGATGAAGCTGCGCACCCACTTGATCTTCACTGTGCCTGCCTTTTTCTTCGCCATTGCTTCCGCCCTATGCCGTCAGATCTTCGGCCTGCTTGCCGCGCATCTCGGCCACGCGCGCGGCGTCCTTCAGCCCGATCAGGGCGTCGAAGGTGGCCTTCACCACGTTGTGCGGGTTCGACGTCCCCAGAGACTTTGTCAGTACGTTGCTGATCCCGGCGACCTCCATCACCGCGCGCACCGGCCCGCCGGCGATGATCCCGGTGCCTTCCGGCGCGGGTTTCAGCAGCACTTCGCCGGAGCCGAAGCGCCCGACCACCTGATGGGGGATGGTGCTGCCCTTCAGGTTCAGCTTCAGCATACTTTTCTTGGCCTGCTCGATGGCCTTGCGGATGGCCATGGGCACTTCCCGCGCCTTGCCCATCCCGAACCCCGCGTGTCCGTGCTGGTCGCCTACCACCACCAGCGCGGAAAAGCTCAGGTTCTTCCCGCCCTTGACCACTTTGGTGACCCGGTTGATGGCCACCACCTGGTCTTTCAAGCTGGCCGGGTTGGCGTCGGTCACGCGCCGCACTGCGAGCATATCTTTCAGGACATTTTTCGCCATAGGCTCAGAATTTCAGGCCCGCTTCGCGAGCCGCCTCCGCCAGGGCTTTCACCCGGCCGTGGTACTTGTATCCCCCGCGGTCAAAGACTACGGTTTCGATCTGCGCCGCCCGCGCGCGTTCGGCAATGACCTTGCCCACTACCTTCGCCGCGGCAACGTTTCCGCCGCCCTTCACCTGCTTGCGTGTCTCTTTGTCGATCGAGCTCGCCGCCGCCAGCGTCCGGCCATTGCGGTCGTCAATCACCTGCGCGTAAATGTGCCCCATGGAGCGGAACACGCACAGCCGCGGGCGGCCCGGCGTGCCTTCGATGCGCGTGCGCACCCGCTGGTGGATCCGCCGGCGGTGCTCATCCCGCGAAATTCGTCTGACTGGCGCTTGTGCCACTTACGTTCTCCCTGTGAGGCGCATGCCCGCGCCCCGCTAAAACTATGTGGTGGTCTTGGCCCCGGCCTTGCCCGCTTTCTTCTTCAGTCGTTCGCCGGTGATGCGGATGCCCTTCTGCTTGTAGGGGTCCGGCGGGCGCAGCGAGCGCAGGTTTGCGCTCACCTGCCCCACCTGGCCCTTGTCCGCTCCGGTCACGGTGAGATGCGTCTGCTTCTCGATGGCAATCTGGATGCCCTCGGGAATCGCGAACTCGATCGGATGGGAATAGCCCAGGCTGATGGAAACAGCCTTGCCTTTCACTTCCGCGCGATAGCCGACGCCGACGATGTCCAGCTCCTTCTTGAATCCCTGGGTGACGCCGTGCACAGCGTTGGCCACCAGCGCCCGGGTCAGGCCGTGCAGTGCGCGGTGGTCGTCGCTTTGCCGCGTAGCCACGATGGCGCCGTCTTTCTGCGCCAGTTGAATGCCCGCGGGGACGCGCACGGTAAGTTTGCCCTTCGGTCCCTGGATCTCGACCGCCGCGGCGGCGATATTCACCTTCACGCCCGAGGGCACGGGAACAGGCCGTTTTCCAATTCTCGACATCGTTTTCTCTCGCTGTCCGATTCGGACTACCAGATTTCGCAGAGCACCTCGCCGCCCACGCCAGCCTTGCGCGCGGCCCGGCCGGTCATCAGGCCCTTCGGCGTGGTCACGATGCTGGTGCCCAGCCCGCCGACCACGGGACGCATCTCGGACTTGCCGGCGTAGCGGCGGTTGCCCGGCCGCGAAATGCGGCGCATATCGGTGATGACGCTGCGCTTGTTGGGTGTGTACTTCAGCACCACGCGCAGGGATTTCCTGGCCTTGCCGTCGTCGGTCACCTTGTAACTTGAGATATAGCCCTCTTCCTTCAGGATGCGGGCAATCTCAATCTTCAGCTTCGAGGCTGGCAGGTCCACCCGCGGCATCCGGGCCAGCCCGGCGTTGCGGATGCGCGTCAGCATATCGGCGATGGGATCGGTGACCATATTCCTTCCTTACCAGCTCGATTTCACGACGCCGGGGATTTCCCCCTTGAGCGCCAGGCCGCGGAAGCAGATGCGGCACATCTCAAACTTGCCCAGAAAGCCGCGGGGGCGTCCGCAGCGGCGGCAGCGGTTGCGCACCCGGACCTTGAACTTCGGCTTGCGCTTCATCTTTGCGAATTGAGAGGTCCGCGCCATTTCGTCTCCTCGGCCTATTCTCGCGCCCCGCGCAGCGGCACGCCCAGCAGCTTCAGCAACTCGCGGCCTTCCTCGTCGTTGCGCGCACTGGTGGTGAAGGTGATGTTCATCCCCTTGATCTTGTCCACGCGGGTGTAATCAATTTCGGGGAACACCAATTGGTCCTTCAGTCCCAGGGTGTAGTTGCCACGGCCGTCGAAAGAATTCGGCGGCAGGCCCTTGAAGTCGCGCACCCGGGGCATCACCACCGCGCACAGGCGGTCCACGAATTCATACATGTGGTCGCCGCGCAGCGTCACGCAGCACCCGATGGGCATTCCCTTGCGGATCTTGAAATTGGCGATGGACTTCTTGGCCCGGGTGATGACCGCCTTCTGCCCGGTGATCAGCCCCAGCTCCTGCGCGGCCACGTCCAGCAGCTTGACGTTTTGGCTGGCCTCGCCCAGGCCGATATTCACCGTCACCTTGGACAGCCGGGGCACCGCCATGGGGTTGGCCTTCCCCAGGCGCTTCATCAGTGCGGGGACCACCTCTTTTTTGTAGCGTTCGTGCAGTCGGCTGCTCATTTCCGAATCCTCGCCTACTTCCCTAGCTCGTTGTGGCAGCGGTGACAGGAGCGCACCCACTGCAGCTTGCCGTCGTCTCCGGCCACCTGTTTGTGCGACACGCGCGTGGTCTTGTTGCACGCCGGGCATACCAACGCCACATTGCTGATGTGGATGGGCCGCTCGCGCTCCACGATCCCGCCCTTGATGTTCTTGGCCGGGTTGGGCCGCGTGTGCCGCTTGATCATGCGCGTGTGCTCCACGGTGACCACGCCCTTCGCCGGGTCCACCGATACCACGCGCGCCGTCGTGTTCCGGAACTTCTCGCGGTTCACCCCGGTTATCACCCGCACCATGTCGCCTTTGCGGATATGCACTTTCACCCGCACCCTTGCTTCGCGCGGCATCTCTACCAGACCTCCGGGGCCAGGGAAACAATCTTGGTGAATTTCTTTTCCCGCAGCTCGCGCGCCACCGGCCCGAATACGCGCGTGCCCACCGGCTCGCCGGCGTCGTCGATGAGCACGGCGGCGTTGTCGTCGAAGCGGATATAGGTGCCGTCGCGCCGGCGGTGCTCCTTGCGCGTGCGCACCACCACGGCTTTCACCACCTTGCCCTTTTTCACCTGGCTGTCGGGCGCGGCTTCCTTCACCGATGCGGTGATGATGTCGCCCAGGCCCGCGCGGCTGCCCGTGTCCCCGCCCAGCGGCAGGATCATCATCAGCCGCCGCGCGCCGGAATTATCGGCCACGGTCAGCCAGCTCCTCATCTGCACCATAACGTCTCTCCCCGTCCCCGGCTATTCCGCGCGCGAAGACCGCGTCAGCACTTCCGCCAGCCGCCAGCGCTTCAGCCGCGAGAGCGGGCGGGTCTGAACGATGCGCACGGTGTCGCCGGCGCGCGCTTCCCCGTTCTCGTCGTGGGCGTAAAACTTCTTGGTCACGCGCATCACCCGGTTGTACAGGTTGTGCTGCACCAGCCGGGTGACCCGCACTACGATGGTCTTTTCCATCCTCGCGCTCACCACCACGCCGGTTTTGGACTGCCGCACGTGCCGCCGCTCTGCCGTCATTTCCGTCGCCATCAGCCCTTCCTCAATTCTCGTTCGCGCAGCAGGGTCTTCACCCGCGCCAGGTCGCGCCGCACCTCGCGGAGTTTCTTCAGCCCTTCCGTCTGCCCGGTGGCCAGTTGGAAGCGCAGGCGGAACACCTGCTCGGCCAGGCCGCGCTCGTGGTCCTGAAGCTGCTCGGGGGCCATCTCCCGGAATTTTTCCAGTTCCTTGATGCGCCGCGACATCACAGCTCTCCCTCGCGGGTGACAAACCGCGTCGGGATAGGCAGCTTGTGCGCCGCCAGGTCCATGGCCTCGGTGGCCGTGGCCAGGTCCACCCCGGCCATCTCAAACATCACGCGTCCCGGCTTCACCGGCGCCACCCAGCGCTCCGGGGCGCCCTTGCCCTTGCCCATGCGGGTTTCCGCCGGCTTCTTGGTGAACGGCTTGTCTGGAAAGATGCGAATCCACAGCTTTCCGCCGCGCTTGATGAAGCGGGTAATGGCCACGCGCGCCGCTTCAATCTGCCGGTCGGTAATCCACGCCGCCTCCAACGCCTTCAGACCGTATTCACCGAACGCCAGGGAACCCCCGCGCCACGCCTTGCCGCCGCGCCGCCCGCGCTGCTGTTTCCGGTACTTCACTTTTTTCGGCATCATCATAAGAATTCAGTCCTTGCCTCGCTCACCCCTCTAAGCCGTGGCGCCCACGGGCCCCCCAGGCCCGCCGCTGCGCATCGCCGCGCGTTTCCCGCGCGCGGGGATGTGCTCGCCTTGGTAAATCCAGCACTTTACGCCGATCACGCCGTAGGTCGTGTACGCCTGCGCGAAGCCGAAATCGATGTCGGCGCGCAGCGTCTGCAGCGGCAAGCGCCCTTGCAGGTACCACTCCTTGCGCGCGATTTCCGCGCCGTTCAGCCGCCCGGCCACGCGCACCTTGATGCCCTTGCAGCCGAAGCGCAGCGCTGAATCCACGGACTTGCGCATCGCGCGGCGGAAAGCCACGCGCTTTTCCAGTTGCAGGGCGATGGACTCCGCCACCAATTGCGCGTCCAACTCCGGCCGGTGCACTTCCAGTATGTCGATGTGCACTTCCCGGTTCGTGCGCCGCGCCACCTCGACCTTCAGCTTGTCGATTTCCGAGCCTTTGCGCCCGATGATGATGCCCGGGCGCGCGGTGTGGATGCGCACCACCAGCTTGTTGGCGGCGCGGTCGATGTCAATCGAACTGATCCCCGCAGCCTTCAGCTTGTCTTTTAGCTGGCTGCGCAGGGCCACGTCTTCGTGCAACAGGTCGGCGTATTCCTTGGCCGCGTACCAGCGCGATTTCCACGGCTTGTTGTAGCCCAGCCGGAACCCGTAGGGATGCGTTTTCTGTCCCAATGTCTCCTCCTACTTCTTCCCGGACGGCGCCTTGCGTGCCCCGACCAGCTTCTGCCGTGCGCGGCGCACGGCTCCGGCCACGCCCTTCTGCGAGGCGGCCTCGGCTGCCGCGGCAGCCAGGCGCTGCTCGGCGGCGTGCGGCCGTTCTGCTACCTCCACCACGATGTGCGCGGTGCGCTTCTGATAGCGGAACGCGCGGCCCATCGGCGCGGGACGGACGCGCTTCCACCGCGGCCCCTCGTTGACGTAGCACGTGGAGACGTAGAGGTCGTCCAGGTCCAGCGTGGCTCCGGCCTCTTCCGCCTTGCGTTCCGCGTTGGAAATGGCGCTGCGCAGCAGCTTTTCCACGTCTCGCGCGGCGCGTTTCTTGGTGAAGCGCAGCGTCTGGATGGCCCGCTGGGCCTGCTGGCCGCGGATCAGGTCCACCACCAGCCGCGTCTTCTGCGGCGAATGCCGCACGTAGCGCAGCATGGCGCGCGCTTCAATGGCACCTGTGGATTGCGGTAAAGTAGCCATCGTTTATGCCTTTGGCGCTGCTGGCGCCGCCGCCGCTGCCCCCGCTGGCGCCGGAGTGCCCGGCGCGGGCGCGGCTCCCGCCGCCTTTTCCAGCGCTGCTCTCACCGAGTGCCCCTTGAAACTCCGCGTGGGCGCAAACTCGCCCAGCTTGTGTCCCACCATCTGCTCGGTCACATACACGGGGATGAATTTCTTTCCATTGTGCACGGCAATCGTGTGCCCCACCATCTCCGGCAGGACCATCGAGCGCCGCGACCACGTCTTGATCACCTTCTTCTCGTTGCGGTCGTTCAGCGCCACCACCTTGTCTTTCAAGTGGTAATCCACGAATGGGCCCTTCTTGATCGAACGCGGCATCGCTCCCCCTGCTCCCTTATTCTTCTGCCCGGCGCAGCTTCACCCACTGCGCGCGGCGCGCTTTGCGGAACCCGCGCACCGGGCCCGGCACGCGGTGCGATACCGGGCAGAACGGGCACACAAACCGCGTCCCCGTCGCCGAGGGCGACTTTTCCACGATCACCGCCCAGCCCGGCTTGCAAATGCGGTAGAGCACCTGTTGCGGCAAGGCGCGGACCGCCTTCGCTGCGGAATGATTCGCGGCGTGCGCGGCCACGCCGCTCTTTCGCCGCGCTGCGGCGCGCCTGATGGTCGTCCGAGTTGTACGCATTGTGCTCATCTGCCTGCCTGTTCTGTCCCTCCGCGGAGGGTCCTGGAATTTTCGCCTTATGACTTCCGACTCTCGACTATCAGCTTGTTGACCTTGCGCTTCTGCCGGGTCTTGAAGCCCAGCGTCGGCGTGCCCCACGGCGTCTGCGGATGATTTCCCTTCACGCGACCCTCGCCGCCGCCGTGCGGGTGGTCCACCGGGTTCATGGCCACGCCGCGCACCGTGGGTCGCCGCCCGCGCCAGCGCGTCCGGCCGGCCTTTCCGTAGGTCACGTTTTCGTGCTCCAGGTTGCCTACCTGGCCGATGGTGGCCATGCAGTCCACGCTGAACTTGCGGACCTCGCCCGAGGGCAGTTTCACCAGCGCATAGCCGCCTTCCTTGCTCAGCAACTGCGCCGCGCCGCCTGCGGAGCGCACCACCTGTCCGCCCTTGCCGGGGTTCAGCTCCAGGTTATGGAGCTGCGTCCCGGGCGGGATGTTGCGAATGTGCAGCGCATTCCCCGGAAGGATGTCTGCGCCCTCTCCGGTCTGCACGGTCATTCCCACTTCCAGGCCCACGGGATGCAGGATGTAGCGCTTCTCGCCGTCCGCATAGTGCAGCAGCGCCAGGCGCGCGGAACGGTTGGGGTCATACTCGATGGCCGCCACCTTTGCCGGGACCCCCGTTTTGTCGCGGCGGAAATCGATCACCCGGTAGCTGCGCTTGTGACCGCCGCCGCGATGCCACACGGTGACTTCGCCGTGCGCGTTCCGCCCGCCGGAGCGCTTGCGCGGCTCGACCAGCGACTTCTCCGGCGTTTCCTTGGTCACCTCGCTCTTATCGAGCACGGTGAGGAACCGGCGGGACGCCGTGTACGGATTGAAGCTTTTCAGTGCCATTGTTTCCTCTGCGCTTTCCTGCCCAGCCCTTGCGCGCCGCCCCTGCGGCGGAGGCCAACCCCCGCGCTATCCTTCGCCGAACTCCACCATCTTCGAGCTGGCTGCCAGCTTCACGTAGGCTTTCTTCCAGTCGCTCCGATAGCCTTCCGAGCGGCCGCGGCGGCGGAATTTGCCGTGGTAGTTTGCCGTGCGCACCGCAACCACGGTCACGCGCTCGTTGCCGCGCGTGCGGCGCGGGCCCAGCCTTGCCGGAATTGTTCCTGCAACCGGCGGGGCATTGAACAGCTTCTCCACCGCATCCTTGATCTGCGTCTTGGTCGCTGAGGCAGCCACTTCGAACACCACGGTCTGCTCGGCTTCCTTCACCCTCAGGCCTTTCTCGGTGATGATGGGCCGGCGGAGAATGTCGAACACTTCCATCGCCTACTCCTTCCCGCCCAGCGCCGAATTCAGCTTCAGCGCTGCATCGCGCGACATCATCAGCCGGTCGTGCCGCAGCAGGTCGTAGGGCTGCAGGGCAGTGGTGGCCACCAGCTTCACGCCTTCGAGGTTCCGGCTGGCCAGCTCCAGATTGCGGCTGGCCTTCACATCCACGACGAGAATCGTGCTCGCCCCGTCGAGCTTCGTAAGCGCCTGCCGGAACGGCCGGGTCTTGTGCGATTCCACCGCCCACGACTCCACGACGGTGAGTTTTTGGTCCGCCAGCTTGGCCGATAGTGCCGAGCGCAGCGCGCCCACCAGCATTTTCTTTGGCAGCCGGTAGTCATAGCTGCGCGGCTGCGGCCCGTGCACGGTGCCGCCTTTGCGCCACAGCGGCGAACGGATCGAACCCACGCGGGCGCGGCCGGTGCCCTTCTGCCGCCAGAGCTTCCTGCCCGAGCCGGCCACTTCGCTGCGGCCCTTGGTCTTGTGCGTGCCCCGGCGCTGCGAGGCGCGATACCATCGCGTCGCCTCGTGCAGCAGGTCTGCGTTGGGCTTGACCCCGAAGACGTCGTCGGCCAGTTCCATTTGCCCGACGGTCTTGCCTTCCAGATTTCTCACGTCCACGACTGCCATGTTCGCCTCGCCCCGCGTTACTTCGCGCCCTTCGCTTTGCGGATCACCAGGTACGACCCATTCGGCCCCGGCACCGACCCGCGCACCAATATCAGGTTTTCTTCTGCGTCCACCTTGACGACGGTCAAATTCTTTGCAGTCACGCGCGCGTTTCCCATGTGACCCGGAAATTTCTGGCCCTTCCACACGCGCGATGGAAACGAGCTGGCACCGATCCCGCCCGGCGCGCGATGGAACATCGAACCGTGCGTGGCGTCGCCGCCGCGGTAGTGCCAGCGCTTCACTCCGCCCGCGAATCCCCGGCCTTTGCTCACTCCAGTCACGTCAACGATCTCCCCTGCGGCAAAGCGGTCGGCCAGCACGCGCTCGCCCACCTGCGTCGCGTCAGCGGATTCTTCGAGCCGCAATTCGCGCAGGAAACGCATCGGCGCGGCTTCGGCTTTCTTGAAGTGCCCGGTCATGGGCTTGTTGACCCGCTGCGGCTTGATGAATTCCACCAGGCCCAGTTGCACAGCGTCGTAGCCGTCCTTCTCCTGCGTGCGCCGCTGCACTACCACGCACGGGCCGGCCTGTAGCACCGTGCACGGCTCCACGGCCCCGTCGTCGGTGAACACCTGCGTCATCCCCAGCTTGATTCCCAGTATTCCGTTCACTGCCATCGCTCCGCCTCTCCTCTTCCTATTCCCTGGCCCCGAACCCCTAATCCCTCCTGGCTACTTCGCGTGCTCTCTTCCGAACGCCTTGATCTCCACATCCACCCCCGGCGGCAGGTCCAGCTTCATCAGCGCGTCCACGGTGTCCGGCGTGGGCTCCAGGATGTCAATCAGCCGCTTGTGCGTGCGCATCTCGAATTGCTCGCGGGACTTCTTGTCCACATGCGGCGAGCGCAACACGGTCCAGCGGTTTATCGTCGTGGGCAGCGGGATGGGCCCGGCCACGTCTGCGCCGGTGCGCTTGGCGGTGTCCACGATTTCCCGCGTGGACTGGTCCAGGATGCGGTGATCGTACGCCTTCAAACGGATGCGAATTTTTTCTCCGTGTCTCATGGTTACTCGAGTATCTCCGTCACCGCGCCGGCGCCGACGGTGTGTCCGCCTTCGCGGATGGCGAACCGCAGACCCTTCTCCAGCGCCACCGGCGTGATCAGGCTGATCTCCATACTCACGTTGTCCCCTGGCATCACCATCTCCACCC
>Ga0247727_10008175_pt1 | contig 19537 bp, 12 predicted proteins | sample WisWelCaveWW1625_FD_202498 | JGI IMG/M metagenome (GOLD analysis project Ga0247727, IMG submission 202498) | Biofilm microbial communities from Wishing Well Cave, Virginia, United States - WW16-25 | ecosystem: Environmental > Aquatic > Deep subsurface > Groundwater > Cave microbial mat | place... | reverse complement strand
GATACGTATCATTCACCGTGACATTGAACGCAGTTCCATTGCCAGTCACGTTCACGAAAATGGTGTAGTTGAGGAATGAACTCATCAGCACCGGGTCAGGGCTGTCAATCTTGGTGATGGTGATGTTCGTGACGTTGAACACCGCTGCGGCAGCGGCTTCCTCGCTGCTGAACGCAGACCACTGCGTGACATTGAACGTAAAGACATTGTTCGCAAAGCTGATTTCTGTGCAGGTGGTGCCCGGGCAGGTGGCAAACGCGCCAGAGTCGGCAAACCGCACGGTCGGGCGCGGGTCAGTGAACGTGATTGCGCGCAAAGTGACTATCGCGCTCTGGTTGAGGAAAGACAGGTTAGTCTCGTTCACGTAGCTGAAGTTGAACGACACGTTCAGCCGCGCCTTGGTGATGAGCTGGGAGCCGTTGATTTGCGTAACGCCGTAAAATGCAATGCTGCCGTTAGGCATCTCAAACGTGGTGTTCGTGAGGTTGGTGCGCGCATTCAGCGTGCTGTTTATCCACTCAACCGTGTTGTTCAGCAGCGTGGCATTGAACAGCGTGCCGTTGGAATCGTCTACAACAATGCCAAAGCTTGAACTGCCGTTCGTGGAAATATTATTCAGGAAGAAACGGTTGTTCTGCGAGGCAGACTGGATGAAAATGCCGTGGTTGTCGCTCGAGCCATTGGTGCGGATGCTGTTCGCGGTAAAGTTGTTGGTTGACGAGCCGGTGATGTAAATGCCGTAGTTCTGCGAGTCATTGCCGCTCGCGCTGATGGTGTTGCTGAAGAACGTGTTGTTGTCTGTGCCGATGTCAATGAACATGCCGTAGTTTTTGAACGTGCCTGTCGTGGTGAACGTGTTGTTGGTGACGTTATTGCGCGACGCGCCCTGCCCCATGAACAATCCGTAGTTGTTGGCGTTTTCCGCGTAGCGTCCTGTGCTGACAATGTTGTGCGCCACAAGCGTGCCATTGACGTCCTGCCCGAGATTGATGCCTCCTGCGGATGAGGCGAGCGGATTGATTATTGTGTTTCCGGTGATGTTGTTGTTCAGCGCGACAAACGCCAGATGGATGCCTACGTCATTGCCGAACGTGCCGTTGGTGAAGATGACATTGCCGCTCACGCGGTTGAAGTTTGCCTCTGTCACCAGGTTGACACCTGCGGACATCCCTGTGCCGCGCACAGTCATGCGGTTGTTCGTGACGTTGTTGTTGATTGCAAACGTGTACAGCGAAACTCCGTCATTGCCGTCAGACTGGTCAGATGTGGTGATGTTGTTGAGCGTGACCGTGTTGTTCTGCACGCGGCGGGTGAGCTCCACGCCGTTATGATCGCCGCCAAAGTCAAACGGAAACGGCGTGGTGCTGATGCTGTTCGCGATGACAATGTTGATGTGCGAATCAAGCTCGATGACGATGCCGTGGCCGCTGCTGGAGGCATTGGTCGTGATGTTGTTGCCGGTGATGTTCACGCGCGTGACATTGTTTGACAGGAGAATGCCAAAGTTGCTGGACGACGTTCCCTGCGCGAGGATGGTGTTGTTGGCAATGAGGCTGGTGTTTACAAAGCGCTCAAGGCGGATGCCCCTCCCAAAACTGGTGCCGTTCGCGATAATGGTGTTGTTCAGGATTGTTGTTTCGTTGGACGTGTTGAAGTAAATGCCAATGCTGCCCTCGCCAGACTCGTTGATGTCCACGATGACGCAGTTCCTGACAGTGATGTTAATCCTGTTGAGCGCGATGATGCCGTAACTGCTGTCGCCGCCCAGCGCATTGTACTCCACGCGGTGCCCTGCGCAATTCAGGTCAACATTGTTCACCGTGATGTTCAGGCACGTTCCCGGACTGCGCACGTCATTCGCGAGCACTGTGCTCTGGTTGACGTCAAAGCACGTGCTTGCTGCCTCAAATTCAATGACGTTGAACGCGACTGCCGCAGTGAACAGGCTGCCGTTCAGGCGCCTCGTGATGGTCATGTTGGTGTTGTTCGTGATGTTGAACGTGAACATGCCGAATCCGGGAATGTCATTGATGTGCTGGGTGTGATTGCCGCCCGACAGCCCTGAAAAAGGTCCTGCGGTGGCAAACGCGACCGAGCGCGTCCTGTTCAGGGTCGGTATGAGCGTAAAGCTGACCTCGCGCTGCGTGCTGTTCACGTGCGAGACATTGTGAATCACGCGGTTGCCAACGGGCAGTTCGGTCACTTCCCACGAGACGTTCAGAAGGGTGGCGCTTCCGTTCCTCACGAACTCGAGCTTGGTGCTGTTAACAATCCTGGCAAGCACTGCCCCGTTGGAAACCATGGTGCCTGCACTGGTGTTGTACGTGACGATGAGGAATGACCTGCTGGTGTTCACCGGCGTCGTGAGGTTTACTGTCACAATGTTCTGCCCGCCGGTCACAACGGTTTCGCGCATGTAAATCGAGCCGCGCTGGACAGACGAGCCGTTGAATTCTACAACCTGCCAGCCCATGAAGTCCCCAACCTGGAGCGTAGAACCGACGCGCATGCCGATATGCGTTGCGTTGACCAAATCCATGCCGACAGCGTCGCCATCGCCATAGGTAACTCCTGAATTATTGTATCCTGTGGGGACGATGAATGCCGAACTCCTGTTGACCGTCCCTCCGATGGGATTAAGCCCGCGGTTGCCGCCAACAAGGCTGATATTGCTCAATCCCCTGTACACGCGCACCCCTGAGGCAAACTCGGCAATCTGCCATGACACGTTGATAGACGCGTTCGTGTTGAACGGCTTGCTGAACCTGATGGCAGTGCTGTTGAACAGGAGCGCTACGAAATGGCCGTCCTGGGGAGCGCTGACGTTCTGGTGCGAGCTCACGAACAGGATGGACGTGTCGTTGTTGACCGACACGCTCAGGTTCACGAACGAGTCGCCCGCAGTGGTGAACAGCGTGACATCGCCCTTAATCACGCGGTTGAGCAGCCCGCGCGAGCCCTGCGGCGACGAATCATGGATGAAGTCATACTCAATGTACGCGCCGGTGTTGTTCGTGCTGCTCACGGTGCGCAAGTCAAACGTGTCTGCGACATCGCCGTCAGGCAAGCGCTCCATCCTGATGAACTGGTGGCTGAACCCTGTGCCGACGCTCGGCACGCGCGCGATGAGCGTGGTGTTGTCCTTGGGATAAATCTCAATCGCGACCGTGCCATTGGTTGCATTGCTGCGCGCCACAAAGTCAATCCAGTTCTGGTTGGTCAGGTTTTCCGCAAACTGCACGCGCGCATACTGCTGATACAGGATTTTGGGCGAGAGGTTGCCGTCCACGTCCACAATCGCGTCAAAGATATTGGAAAGAGTGCTGCGCGTCGCGTTCAGGTGCCAGGCGTCTGTCGCGTTGATTTCGCCATAGCCCGGGTCGCCGGGCGTGACTTCAATCGTGTAGTTCTGCCCAGGCGTCAGGTTTGCGATAAGCGTGCTCCACGAGCCCATGCACGAGCGCGTAGTGCTGTTCCACAACGCACACTTCAGCAGCCGCGTGCCGCGCGCGGTAATCGTGATGTTTGCCGAGCTGAAGTTTGCGTCGCCTGTGTCAATGGAATACACATTCTTGAACACAGGCGAGCGGGTGGCAGGAGCAACGTCAATGTCAATGTGCACGTCGTTCTTGTTCGTATTGTTCAGCCTGCGGAACAGCACGCGCTTGACCATGCTTGCTTCAGCGATGTCCACGGTGACATTTGCCGTGCCGTCAGGGTTGTTCACGCGGATTTCGGTGGTGTTGACGCGAATGCTGTCTCGCCCGAGAATGTCCACGGTCGCGTTGCTTTCGGTGAACACCACTGCCCTGCGTTCAGAGAACGAGATGTTGTACAATTGCCCAGCCGTGAGTTTGCGAACTTTTCTCCAGCCGCTCGGGCAGTCATTGTTCCCAAATCCGTCATTTGTGCACTCAAACAGCGAGGTGCCGCTCGCATTCACCGTGAGCGTGAGGTTGGTGAAGTTGAGCGCGATGGCATCAACCGCGAGCTGCTGCGCAAGCCCGCCGCCCAGCGTGCGGTTCTGGAACCGCAGCGCGGTCAGCACAGAGTCCTCGTGGAAGCGCGCGATGCGCACGCTCTTGACCGAGCTCCTATTGACCGTCGCGGTCAGGTTGAGCACGCCACTCACGTTGCTGTCAACCGCGACTGCATACTCCGCAAACGCGTTCGCGTCACCAACAACGTCAATGACGTCCTTGGCATTGCGGACAAAGGACACTGTCACCGTGTCATTCCGCAAATCCTTGCTGTCATTCACGTAGTACGTGATGCTGTACTGCCCGCGCAATCGCGATTCTTCAAACGAGAGCGTCAGGTTGAACATGTCCTTGGACTGGTTCAGGAGCACGCGGTCTTCCAGCACGCCTCCATCCGGCAGGGTGATGTTCACGAGCACGACGTCAGCGCGGCGGCTGATGGGCGGCGAGACATTCACGCGGATGTCCGGGGTGGCGTTCAGCAGTAGGATGCCTCCTGCCGCAGGCGTCTGATGCAGCACGTGGACGAGCGCGGGCACGACTCGGTAGCGCGTGAAGTGCGAGACGTTGATGGTGATTTCGCTTGTAGCAGGGCTCTGGCTGAGCACGCTGCACGTGTCATTTGCGCAGTCCTCCCACAGACCTGCGTCGCCGTAATTCGCCGCGATGATGACATTGGAGAAATTCTTGTTGAAGAACGTGATGTCTGCGGAAACATTCAGTCCTGGCGCGCTGGTGGAGTTGACAAAGATATCATCGCCGGTGAAATTGATGTCATCCTTGAATTTTTTGCCTTTGTGCGTGACCTTTGCATTGAACTTGACCTTGCCCTTGCCGGTCTGCGTGACTGTGAGCGAGGCATTGGTCAAACTGTAGTTCTCAAACGCAGGGTCAGTGAGCGAGGTGTCATTACTGTCGAAAATGTACAGCTCGGTGACATTGGTGAGCAGGGTGTTGTTCACGGTATTGACAATGGAAATGTTCTCCAGGCCGATGCCATAGCTTGACGTGCCATTGACCGAAATGAAGTTGAATGACACGCTGTTGTTGTTCGCACCCCGTGTCAGGAAGAAACCGTGGTTGCTGTCCTGGCCTGAAGTGCGGACCGTGTTGTTTTCCAAGGCGTTGTTTTGCGCGGAAATCTGCGCGAAAATGCCGATGTTGAACAGCCCGCTGCCTGTGGAATTCACGGTGTTGTTCGTGATGGTGTTGTTGTCTGTGCGGTTTTCCAGGATGATGCCGTGATTGCTGTCAGTGCCATTGGTCACGACGCGGTTCAGGAAGACGGTGTTGTTGGACGACGATTCAAGCAGGAAGATGCCCTCGTTAGAGCCGCTTGTTCCGCGCGTGCGCACCGTGTTCTCGCGGATGATGTTATTGTCAGAGTCTGCCTGCGCGAGAATGCCGCTGTTGTCCACGGTTCCTGACGTGTTGACCTGGTTGCGCGCGATGAGGTTTGCCGAGGAGTTCGTGAGCGCGTACACGCCGATGTTTGCGTTCGCGCTTCCTGACGCAAGAAGCGCGTTGTCCACGACTGTGTTGTTCTGCGACCAGTCCTGCAGGAGGATGCCGTGGTCGCTGCCGGTGCCGTTCGTGACAACAGTGTTGTTCGTGACGTTCACAAGCGATGCGCTTCCTGCGAGGTAAACTCCGACATTGAAGCTTTCATTGCCGCCTGCGCGCACCGTGTTTCCGCTGACAGTCGTGCGCTGAACTGACGTGAGGAGCAGGATGCCGTGATTGCCTGAGCTTCCGTTCGCCACGACGATGTTCTGGCGCACCGTGTTGTCGGTGGATGTCGTGAGCAGGATGCCTTCGTTTGACGCGCCTGAGCCCGTGGCGTTCACGACATTGTTCTGCACGAGGTTGCGGTTTGCACTGTCCTGCAGGAGAATGCCCGTATTGTCAACCGTGCCTGACGTGTTCACGCGGTTGTCAGACACGACATTGTCTGCCGTGTTCGTCAGGAGGAAGATACCGACGTTGAAGTTCGCAGTGCCGCGGGCGCGGACTGTATTGTTCGCGACCGTCGTGTTGTGCGAGCCGCTTTCCAGCAGGATGCCGTGATTGTTGCTCGTGCCGTTCGTGAGGACGGTGTTGTTGCGGATAACGCTCCTGCTCGTGTTCGTGAAACGGATGCCGATTTGCGACGAATTCGTCGCGTTGAGGGAGCGGAACACGCAGTCACGAATGGTAATGTTATTGCGATTGCTAACAAGCAACCCGACCCCTGTCGTGGCGGTTGCGTACGTGACCGTGAAGCCTGCACAGTCAAGCGACACGTTGTCAGAGCCAATAATGATGCAAGTTCCGACACCAGTGATACTGTTCGCGAGCGTACTGGACGCATTGATGGTTGCGCAGCCGTCAATTTCGCCCAGCGGCAGTATCCGGGCATTCAAAAACACTTCATCAACGTTCTGCGTCCCCGCGGGAATTATGCCGTTGCTGGCATTGATGCGCAATTGCAGGTTGTTGAGAGCGCTCACGTTGCCCGCGATAAACGCGTCAAGGTCGCAGGTGTCAGTCACGTCGGTCAAGCTCTCCGTAAGACCACACACGTCCTGCCAGGCAGCGCCGTTCCGCACCTGCAGGGTTACGGTCAGCCCGACCAGTGACAAATAATTGTGCTCAATGCTCACGTTGCTGTCCCGCACATCGCCGGCAAGGCTCATCGTCCAGTTGAAGAGCATGAAGGTGTCTGTAGTTGAAGGCAAGTTTTGCGTGGCGTACACGTCATTGGACGTGTTGATGAGCGACAGGTTGATGAGCGTGCCGTTGTCGTACCGTGAAATGTTTGGGTGCTGGTTTGCAAGGTTCGCGATGAATCCGGGGAATCCTTCAAATGTCGTTCCGACAGCAGAAAGCGCTGACGCGCCCAGCGTGTCGGTTGCATTGACACGCGTCCAGTTGTGTACACCTTCCTGTCCGATGACGATTACGTTGCTGAACCTGCCATCATTGGGCGCGCTGTTGCACGTGAAGCCATCGGTGAGCTGAACACTGATGTTGCTGCTGTTCGGCAGCAGGACGGTGGCAATGACTGACTGCACGCCGTCGCTGTCAGAAACATTCGCGAGCAGGCAGAGCGTGTCGCCGACAAATGGCGTTGTGTCACTCAGGTTGGTTGCGAAGACTGTTGGAGGCTGGTTTGCTCCAGCAGTAACAGTCGTGTTCTGCATTGCAGTGGTGTTCACCAGCGCCTGGCTGGTCTCGTTTTGGAATGATGCAGTAACCGTGTTGTTGATGACTGCGCCCTCAGTGCCGTTCTGCACGAGCACGCTGGTGTTGATGCTGAACCTCGTTCCCGGCGTCAGGTTGCCCAGAATGAAGGTGTTGTTTGTACCGGTGAGCGCGGTTGGCTGGGAGCTCAGGAAGATGACTTCTGGCGGGTACGTGTCAGTGACCGTCACGTTGGAGGCAACAGCTGTCCCTGTGGAATTGACGAAGATAGTGTAGTTCAGGAACCTGCTTGCGTTGACCGGGTCAGGACTGTCGGTCTTGGTGACGCTGATATTGGAGAGGTTCAGCACGGGCGGCGGCGCGAACTCAATCACAAACCAGCCGACTGCCGCAGTGAACAGGCTGCCGTTCAGCCTGCGCGTGATGGTAAGATTGGTCGCGTTCGTGATGTTGAACGTGAACATGCCATAACCCGGAACGTCAGTGGCGTGGAACGTGTGGTTGCCGCCGGACAAGCCAGCGAACCCCCCTGCGGACGCAAATACCACTGCCCTGCTCGCATTGACCGGAGTCAGCTGCGCGGTCACTTCGCGCCGCGTGCTGTTCACGTGCGTCACCTGATGCTGGACTTTGTTGCCGGCAGGAAGTTCAACAACCTCCCACGTGATGTTTATTGAGACGACCGTGCCATTCCTGACAAACTCAAGCTGAGTGCTGTTCACAATCCTGCCCAGCACCATGCCACTGGAACTGACGGTGCCTGTGAGATTGTACGTGAAAATCAGGAATGAGCGGCTGGTATCCACTGCCCTCGTGAGGTTGGCAGTGACAATATTCTGCCCGCCGGTAACGGTTGTCAAGTCCATAAAGCTCGCGCCGCGCAGGACAGACGAGCCATTGAACTCCACAACCTGCCACGCAATCTTGTCCCCAGCCACCTGCGTGCCGCCAGAACGGGCCGCGGAATGCGTTGCGTTGGCAACCTCGATGCCTGCGAAGTCGTCCTCGCCAAACGTCGTGCCGGACTGGTTGAATCCTGTCGGCACAATGAACGACGCGCTCGTGTTGACCCTGCCGCCAATCGGGAAAAAACTGCGGTTGCCGGCACCGCCCGTGGTATTGGTGAGGTTGTGGAACAGGCGGTACACGCGCACGCCCTCGCTGAACTCGGCAATCTGCCAGGACACGTTGATGGACGCGTTCGTGTTAAACGGACGGTGGAAGCGAATGGCCGTGCTGTTGTGCAGGATTGCTGTAAAGTGACTGTTCTGCGGGTCACTCATGTTCTGGTGCGAGCTCACGAACAGGATGGACGTGTCGTTGTTCACTGGCGTGCTCAGATTCACAAAGGAATCACCGGCAGTGGTGAACAGCGTCACGTCGCCCTTGAGCACGCGCACAACATAACCTGCCTCGCCAAACGCAGGGTCTTCGGCGCTCAGCGCAATGGTGTACTCCTGGCCGTACACGAGGTCCTGCACCTTGACCCAGTTTCCTGTGCAGCGCTGCTCTGCAAACACCCAGTCTTTGCACTTGCGCAGCTCAGTTCCTCGCGCGATAGCGGTGTACGTTGCGTTGGTAAAGTTCAGCGGCGAAAGGTCAACTGCAAAACTGTTCCTCAGCCCTGTGGAAACCTCCTCGAACTTGACCGGCGTGGTGTCATTGACCTGCAGGTTCTCGAACTGCAGTTGCCTCCAGTTTCCGAGGTCAAGCGCAACGTGATAGCGCCCAGTCTTGTTAAGCAGAACGTGCTTGCCGGTTGCTGCCTCCTGGACTTCCTGCAGCGCCACGCTGCGCTCTGCTCCGGCATGGTCGACAAGCACGAGGCGATTGTTTGCCAGCTGCTGGAGCTTGCCGTTGAAAATGTCAGGCACGGCAGAAGAGTGCGGGACTGCAGGTGCCTGCGTTGGCTGCGGTGGCAGTGTTTGCCGCGCAGGCGCGGAAGAGTCTTGCAGGCCAGCAGTGAGCATATCGCGCAGCGCCTGCGCTTCTGCAGGCGGCTGCGCGGTGGAAGAGTGGTCAGAAGAAGCATCTGCGAGCAGGGCGGTAAAGTCTGCTCGTTCTGCCGCAGAACTATGGAACGTGAGAAGCGTGAAGAACACGAGCGCCGCAGCTAACACGGCACGGTATTGCGGTGTTCCCAACCACCTATTTTTTGACTTCTTATGTAACTGCTTCAGATTAATCGCCTTACTTCTTATGTAGTTACTCTATCTTCGTATGTAGAGAGGCGTGCGCAGCAGTATTCGCGTTGTTGCGAATCGCAGAGTCATCACTCTCTTTGTCACTTGTACAACACCTCTCCCACGAGCCCTAAGCTACCAAAGAAGTATAAAAGCATTTCTGTGCTACTTTGTTTGTAATTCACCACCAAGGCACTACGAACCGCTTTTAACTACTCAAGTAATACTACTTTATTTTTACTACTTAGTTAATACGAATTATTAAATAGCAAGGCATCGCGAGGAACCGCAAGGTGGTTGGGACTGCAATAAGAGCGTTCAGCGTAAGCATCCTCTGTGCGCTTCTTTTCTCGCTTTTCTCCGTCGGCGTTCTCGGAAACCAGGGCAAGCTGCATCCAAATCTTGCAAACGCGGCAAGCGGAATAATTGAAGTCATTGTTGAGTACACGGAAGACGGCGCGCTTGACGAAGGGCGCCTTGAAGAATACGGGTGCGAGACTGGACATATCCTGAACATCGTGCACGGCATTGCCGCAGACTGCCCTGCAGACAGATTGAACGACATCGCTGACGAAGAGTATGTCCGCTATGTCTGGGAAGACGAACTGCTGGAATTTGCGCTTGAACAAAGTGTTCCGCTCATCAACGCGACGCTGGTCTGGCAGCAGTTCGGCAACGGCACCGGCATCAATGTGTCTATTCTTGATACAGGAATCAACGTATCGCACCCTGCGCTTGCAAGCAAAGTCATCCTGCAAAAGGACTTCACTCCTGAAGGAATCCTGGACGACCGATGCAACCACGGAACTGCTGTCGCGTGCGCAGTGGGCTGCCTGAACGACGACGCTCCTGCAGGAGTCGCGCCAGGAGCAGGGCTGTTCAATGCGAAAGTGGGGCGCGTGCTGAACGAGAACCCCCTACAATGTGGCGCGAGCGCGTCAGACATCATTGCTGCAGTGGAATGGTCCATTGAAAACCACGCGCAGGTGCTGCAGATGAGCATCGGCGCGCCGTCGGAATGCTCCCAGTCAATCCTTGCGAATGCGGTCAACAGGAGTGGCAAAAACATCACAATCGTGGTCGGTTCGGGCAACAACGGTCCGGGTAATGGCTCTGTCACCTCACCCGGCTGCGCGGAAAACGCGCTCACAGTGGGCGCATCAGACGGCAACAGCATCGCGAGCTTTTCCGGGAGAGGACCCTCCAGCCTGGGCATACCGAAGCCAGACCTTGTTGCGCCTGGCGTCAGCATCACTGCGGCGCACAACAGCGGCATCAGTACTTCGGATTATACCGGGACGTCCTTTTCCGGACCGCACGTCGCAGGAGTGGTCGCGCTCATGCTCCAGCACCGCAGGCTCAGGCCTGAGGAAGTCAAGAACATCACCAAAGACACTGCGTATGACCTTGGCTTCCAAGAGCACGAACAAGGCGGCGGCAGGGTGGACGCCTTTGCAGCAGTGCAGGCAACGCTCAACGTCCTGCCCACGTTCATCCTGAACGTGTCAGAACTCTTCCGTTCCACTGCGGCGAATGCATCGCCGGCAGTCATCAACGCGACCATCCGCAACGAAGGCAACAGCCATGTCAACAGCACCATTGCACGCGTGCTCCTGCCTTCCGGAGTCCAACTGCTTTCCGCGGAAAATATCTCCCTGGGCGACATTCCCGGGCTTGAGCAGCGCAAGACCGGCTGGCTCGTGCAGGCAAGCGCGTCAGGAAACTACACCATCACTATCCTTGCAGAAGCAACAGGCGCTGCGCCGGCAAACCGCACAGAAGTCATCGAGCTGCTCGTGCCAGCACCCGTGCTGGCCACGAGCGTGCAGCTTCCGCAGACAAACGCGCGCGGCAGGCTCATCGTGCTCAACGCCACCGTGACCAACACCGGCCTGGATGCGCTGAACGCCACTGCGACGCTGCGCGTCCCGCCTGCAGTGTACTTGTTTGACGCGCCGACAAAACAGCTCGGCACGCTGGCGCAGAACGCAAGCGTGAACGTCAACTGGACCGTGAACGCGTTCAACGCGAGCAATTACACCGCAAACATCACGGCTAACGCAAGCAATGCCGCGCCAAACATCACGTTCTTCACCATTGCCGTCAACGCCAGCATTGTAATAACCATGAATTTCCAGCCCGAGGGCTCGCCGACATTTTTCGGCTACATCAATGACAGCGGCAGGACGTATGGCAGCAGGAACGGGCTCACGTACGGCTGGAATGCGAACAACACCAATACCACGCGGGACAGGAATGCCTCGGGCTCGGCTGACCAGCGGTATGACACGCTGAACCACATGCAAAAGCCCAGCAATCCCAATGCGTCCTGGGACATCGGGCTGCCGAGCGGGAGTTACCGCGTGCGCCTGGTTTCCGGCGACCCGAATTACACTGACAGCAACTACAAAATCCGCGTTGAAGGAGCCCTGACCATCAACAATATTCCAAACTCCACCGTCCGCTGGTTTGAAGGCAACAAGACCGTGAACGTGAGTGACGGCAAATTGACGGTGAGCAACGCGCTGGGCTCAAGCAATAACAAGGTGAACTTCATTGACATTTTGTCGGCGTGATACTCTGTAGTGGTGAGATACGTTTAAAAAGCGGCTTTTGCGCCGCATCATTCAACAACAGGAGAGGTGGTTTGTGTGGGAACAAGAAAAAGAATAGTTCAACAGTTGGTGATTGCCGCGCTGCTGGCAGCATTTATCGTGCCAGGGGCAGCGGCGACATTCTGCCAGAAAATGTTTATTCCGGCGTACTTCTATCCCGGGGCATTATGGAACCAGGCGATTGCCGGCGCGCCTATCGTTGACATCATGGTGATGAACCCGAACAGCGGGCCAGGAACGAGCCAGAACTCAGACTACGTGACCGCAGTGCAGAACGCGCGCAATGCAAGCATCAAGGTGCTTGGCTACGTGCACACAACGTACAGCCAGCGCGACATTAACACGGTGAAGATGGAAGTTGACAACTATACGCAATGGTACAACGTGAGCGGCATCTTCATTGACGAGGTCAACAGCAGCGCCGCGGCAATCCCGTACTACCAGAACCTGTCAGACTACATCAAGGCAGGACCTGCAACGTACGTCGCCATGAACCCAGGAACTGCGCCTGACCCTGGCTACGCAAACATCTCGGACAACCTGGTCATCTTTGAGGGAACGTACAACACGTACAAGACCTGGACACAACCGAGCTGGGTGAACAGCTTTGCCGCGTCAAAGTTCACGCACTTGGTGCACAACACGTCAACCACGAACAACATGAGGAAGGCGGTTGACCGTGCCCACCTGACGACACGCGGCGGCAAGGTATACGTCACGAACGACGTCCTGCCCAACCCGTGGGACACCCTGCCCAGCTACTGGAGCGCAGAGCTGACCAGGATTAACAGCAGCTGCTAAACAGGCAGCGGCATTTTTTCTTTTTTATTTTCTTTTCCTCCTTCCGCCGAAAAAACAATACCATTAAGAAGGAATTCTCATTTTTCCAAAGCATGCGACGCAGCGCAATCCTGGTGCTCATTGCCCTTTTCCTCAGCCAGGCAGTGCCCGCACTGCCCTTCCTGCTTCCTGCCCGGGACGCCACGGGAATGCCGCAGGACATCCTCCAGGCATTCCAATCCGCAGGGGCAGACGACACAAAACACGCGCCCTCCCGCGGTCACTGCCGCGAGGACAGCGACTGCGTTCCTGCGCAGTGCTGCCATGCCACGAGCTGCGTCGTGCAGCGCAAGGCGCCGGACTGCACCCGCACGCGGTGCACGCGAGAATGCGTTGCAGGAACCCTTGACTGCAGGCAAAAAAGCTGCGCGTGCATCCGCAAGCGCTGCACGGTGCGATAAAGCAATGCGCGATTCTTCCTTTTACACGAACAGAATGCACTCGCCACTGGACATCCTCACGCAAGGCATTTAAAGCACCATGCGCTCTGTAGGACGATGCAGAAGTTCCGCATTGTGCAGGGCGAAAAGAACTTGTTTGCACAGGAGTTTCGTTAACCATGCACGGCAAGCCCTTTGCGTATCGTGAGTTTTTCGTCAAGCAGTGGGCAGACTATGTCATTACGCACGATGACTGGTCGCGCCAACAGGCACAATTCATTAACGCGCAAGTGCGCAACGCACGAAATATAGGATTGTCTGCCGAGCACGTTGCCGCAATGCGGGATTCTTCTCCCTGAACCACTGCCTTGTGCCTCCACAACCTTTAAATATGTGTGTACACATATGTACACATAATAGGTGAGGCACATGACAAACATAACCCTGACCATTCCAGAAGACCTGAAGGAAGAACTCCAGAAACACAAGGAAGTCAATTGGAGTGCAGTCACGCGGCGAGCAATGCAGGAACACTTGCGCAAGCTCCACATCGCGAACGCAATTGCCTCTAAGAGCAGGCTGACGCGCAAGGACATAGAAGAATTGGACAAACTCGTCAGGAAGGGAATTGCGAAAGCGCACGGATTGTAATGATTCTGGTCGTGGATACGAACGTTGTCTTTGCAGGCCTGCTGAAAGCCAGTACGACCCGCGAGTTGCTCATCGACTCTCAGTTCATTATGTACTCGCCAGAGTCAATGCTGAAGGAAATCCGAAAGTATGAACGCTACATACTTGACAAATCCGGCTTATCGCGCGAGGAATTTGAAACACTCTTCCAACTCATTACTGATAGCATCATCATTGTAGAACAGAGGCATTATGCTCACAAAATCCAAGAAGCAAATCAATTAATGGACGACAAAGGAGACGTGCCCTTTCTTGCTCTTGCCCTCAGCATATCAACTGACGGCATCTGGACCGAGAATGCCAGGCACTTCAACAAACAGAACAAGGTCAAAATCTGGAGCACGGCAGACCTGATGAGCACATTGCCGAAATAGCCATAAAATTACACAAACGCAGAAATAAGGGTTCCCACAATAATTGCGAGCATCACAAAGCTTGTCGCGTGCCAGACTGTTCTCGCGTGCCGGTGGTGCACGACGCGCTCAAGCGCGGTGTGGAACATCCTGCCGCCGTCAATCGGACCCAAAGGAACAAGGTTGAACAAGCCCACGCCCAGGTTGAGCATGAACAGCCAAAAGACAAGCTCGGCCAGCCAGACAAATAACGACGGCAAAAGCGAACCGTGATTCTGCACGACAGAATCCTTCAAATGCCGCGCCTCCTCAACCTGCACGCCGAGGCGCCCGCCTTCTGCAAGGACTGCGGTGTGCGCACCGGCCGCTGTCGCGATGCTGACTGTGTTTCCCCCTAATTTTCCACGGAAAGCAGAATCAAATGTTTCAACCGAATGCACCTGAACGTCATTGACTGCGGTCAGCACATCGCCGACCGCGAGCCCGCTGATTGCGGCAGGCGAGTTTTCCGCGATTTGCAGGACGCGCATGCCGTCGCTGGCAAACATTCCTTCCGAGGCAGGCTGGATGCCGAGCAGGAGCAGCCAGAACAGGATGCCGAACACGATGTTCACGAACGGTCCTGCAGCGAAAATGCTGAGCTGCGTGTATTTGGACTGCTTCGCAAGGTGCTTTTCGTCAATTTCAACAAAAGCCCCGGGAATGATGGGGATGAGCGCGCCCAGAAATGCGAAGCCTGTGGACTTCACCCTGACCTTGAATGCCCGCGCGACAATGCCGTGCCCGAATTCGTGCACCACCATGATGAACGCGATGGCGATAATCCAGTACAGGAATGGCACGTAAAACACGCCTTTTGCCTGAATCGGCAAAACAACACCGACAGAAAGCGCGTCGGTGTTCTGCAGCACAGTGATTGCGCCTCTGACGAGCTCCTCAATCATCACGAGCATGCCGAGAAAGCCGACAGGAATCATCAGCCAGCCGAGCTTTTTGAGTGGCATTTCGAAACGCCGCGCCCAGCGCTCCATCGCGCTCATGCCGAGCTTTGTGCGGACCATGCAAAAATAAAAGATTTTGAGAAACGAATGCGTCTGCAGCCTGCTGCGGAAGCGGTACAGGACAAGACTGAGAACAACAACCAGCGTCAGCAGTGCAATGGTGTCAAAATTCAAGGAATCCACCGGCACGGTCACAAGGAAGGATATTCTTAAAGGTATGCTTACATATGCTCGAGGCCAAGCTGCGTGCAGACATACTTGTAGAGTTCATCGAATTTGGACTGCCCGACAAACCGCAACTTTCCGCCCTTGCGTATTGCCTCGTTGGCTTTCTTCAAAAGCTCATAGCACTTCCTGGTCTTTTTCTCGTCCATATTCTGCCTGCCCTGGAAATGGTATGCGAATGCCAGGGCGGCGTACGCGTCAGGAAGGTCTGGACTCAGCTCGATTGCCTTCTCCAAGTCTTCCACGCCTTCGTTCACGCGGAAGAGATTGGTGCGGGGCGGAAGCCCCTGGGCGTATTTTGCCATTCCGCGCACCACGTGCAGCTCTGCGTCTTCGGGCTTGTGCGTGAGCGCGAGCGAATAGTCCTCGACTGCTTTCTCGAATTCGTTGAGTTGGAAGTAGCACCAGCCGCGGCGCAGCAGCGCATCGGTGTTCGCGGGGTCGCGCGCAATGACCTCGTCGAGAAACGGAACCGCGCGGATATAGTCCTTGTTCACCAAATATTCTTCTGCCTGTTCGGTAGGAGACCATGACGCACAGCCTGTAGCAAGCGCTGCGAGCCCTCCTGCCGCGCCTCCCAGAAACGCCCTTCTGCTGATGCCGTCACTCATACTGCTGACGAGAAGACCGGCATTTATATAGTTTCTGACCGATAGGTTGCCCTGTATATATTAGTACTGTTAAGTAGCTACAAAAAGGAAAGGTTTAAATAGTGGTTGTTACTGTTAAGTGACTAAGTAATGGGGGTATGATGCTCAAGAACCTTATCGCGCTGGCAGCCCTGGTATTCGTCCTGGGCTGGGTATCGCACACGTTCTATGATAGCCTGCAGACCGTGCAGGCAGAGCCCCTCACGAATGAGGTCGCGGCAAAGACGCTTCCGGCTGCTCCTGCGCAACAGGCAGCCGCAGAGCCCGCCGCCCCTATTCCCTCGGACTTTGTCCCTGAGACAGGCCTGCGCGAGAAGCCCTCACCAACCGACCGCTTCCAGCTGAGCGACGTGCACGTCACGTCCAGCAGGGTCACGATTGACGGAATTTCAGGCAGGCGCTTTGAGACCGCAGTATTCACGAACACCAATTCAATGGACCCGCTTATCGACGAGGGAAGCCAGGCATTACAGATTGTGCCGCTCAGCGAGAGAGACATTAACGTCGGAGACATCATCAGCTATGACTCAGGCAAGTACGGCATCATCATCCACCGCGTGGTCAAGATTGACAAGGACGACCAGGGCTGGTATGCCATCGCCAAGGGCGACAACAACCCTGTGGCAGACCCGTTCAGGGTGCGCTTCACGCAAATCAGGCGTGTTCTCGTCGGTGTTTTGTACTGATTTCTCCGCGTGTCGGAAGCTTTTTAATGGATTTAGTCCTTGCACGCCTCCGTGAGTGTTGATTACTATACCGGACTCAGCCCTGCGCAAACAGACGCGGTCAAGGCATTCAACAGGCAGATTGAGGAATTTGGACGCAACCTGAACCCGCCGTCACCGGGCTCCTACATGGTCTCGTCGCTCGAAGGCATTGCATTCGTGTTAAGCACCTATTTCACGCCTATCGGCGACAAGCTGATGATGGGCAGCAAGGATTTCCTCGTCGACAAGCTCACGCGCATCAGGCAGGTGAGCCACGCGCTCCTGCTGCTTGGCGACGAAAGCGGCAGGCCTGACGCGCACGGCTATCTTGCCTCGCCCTGCTCCATGCTCATCCTGCGCAATAAACATCCGCTTGGCTCGGCCCTGGTGCTGGACAACCGCCTGCCGGAAAGCAGGGAAACGAGCACAGCGCGCGAGCGCCGCACCTCATTCCCCGACGAGAAAGGAGGTGCGTACGAGCTTGCAGACCTTATCACTGCCCGCACGCCGCTCGTGATTTTCTCCTGCGGCTCGGCGTACACCAACCCGCACCGCCTGCAGGGGCTCATCACCGACTTCTATCGCGGACCGACCATCTGCTGAACCAAAACTCATTTAAACGGTCTTCCTTCTCTCTGCCGCCATGGAACTGGTCACGCCGGAAAACGTCGACAAATGGCGGAAAGCCGGCACAATCGCGGCGCAGGCATTGCAGTACGGCGCACAGCTCATCAAAAAAGGCGCGTCCATGCACGAAACATGCGTTGCCACGGACCAGCACATCATTGAGCTCGGCGCCAAGCCGGCATGGCCGACGCAAATCGGCTGCAATGAGGTCGCCGCGCACTCCACGCCAGACCCAGACGACAAAACAGTGTTTGGCAGCGAGATTGTGTGCCTGGACGTCGGAGCGCACATTGACGGCTGCATCGGCGACACTGCCCTCACGGTTGACCTGTCCGGGCAGTACGCTGACCTGGTCAAGGCGGCAAAGGACGCGTTTGAAGCCGCGCAAAAAGTCGTCGCCGTCGGCGCAAAGGTCGCAGACATCAGCGCAGCCATCCAGGACGCAATCACCTCTGCAGGATTCTCGCCGGTCAGGAACCTCTCCGGACACACGATTTCCCCCTATGTCATTCACGACGCTCCGACGATACCGAACATCAAGACCAACCTGAAAACCGAACTGGTCAAGGGACAGGTCATCGCGATTGAGCCGTTCGCCACCGACGGAGCAGGCGCGGTGGACGAGGCAGAGCGCACAAACCTGTTCGCGCTGTGGAACAAGAAGCCCGTGCGCTCGGCATACGCCCGAGAAGTCATGCAGTTTGTCGAGCAGAACTACAAGAACCTGCCCTTCACGACGAGATGGCTTGCGGCAAAGTTCGGGCTGGGCAAGACCAACCTCGCATTGCGCGAGCTCAGCCAAGCAGGCTGCCTGCACGGCTACCCGCCGCTCGTGGAAGTGAACAAGGGCATGGTCGCAGTGCACGAAAACACCCTGCTTGTCGACGACAAGGTTGAAGTGCTGACGAAGGCAGGGGAATGAAACGAGCATACACCCACAGGAAAAAGGAACGGGACGCGTTCTACACAAGGCAATACCTGCCGCAGGACGTGAAGCTTGCCGTCGGCAAGACGCTGCCGGTTGACACGCCTTACTTTGCGCAGCACGCGCATGACATGCACTGCAGCCTGTACGCCGAGAACGTCGCGCTTGCGCGCAGGTTTGGCGCGGTGCTGCAGTATGACTCCGCAACGCAGTATAGGCAAAAGCAGGAAGGCGCCGTCATTGCGGGAGCGTATCCTGGTCACGCCCAACCGCTGCTGCTTTTTAAGGTCAAGGCGCGCACGATTGAATGCCTGACCGAACAGGGCGCTTTCGTCGAGCTGCCGCACCACGCCCTGATGAAAAAGAAGCGCGACAGGGCGCTCGAGGCGCGGCTCGCATGAAATTCTCCCGCATTGAAATACAGCACCTTCTCCGCGCGTGGGTGTTCGTGAGCCTGGCGTTTGCCATTGCCATGACCGGCTTCAGCCTTGACGCGCGGTTTGGCGTCGCTATCCTGTTCTCGGCAATAACCGCAGGCATCGGCTTTCTCGGACATGAATTAATGCATAAGTATGTCGCCCAGCGCTACGGCTGCTGGGCAGAATTCAGGGCAAACGACATGATGCTCGGACTGATGGTGCTGCTGAGCTTTCTCGGCCTTATTTTCGCTGCCCCAGGAGGCGTGTTTATCGGCAACAACATCTCATGGCGCAAGAACGGCATCATCGCGCTCGCAGGACCGCTGACAAACATCGTGTTTGGCGTGCTCTTTGCAGGGCTTATTTTCGTTCTTCCTGCAGGATTGCAGCCGCTGGGCGTTTACGGCATGAACATCAATTTTTGGCTGGGCTTCTTCAACCTGCTGCCCTTTCCCGGCATTGACGGCAGCAAGGTCTTGGCGTGGAACAAGGCAGTGTACGGCATTGCCCTTGTGGCAAGCATCCTCCTCGCCTTCGGCGCCGGAACTGCGGTCTCGCTCCTGCAGCGATAAAACGCAGTTATGCACTGTATCTGCGGCGAAGCCTCCCAATTCGCAGTCTCTGTGCGCGCGTAGTTCAGTAATGCGTAATGCTTATAAATAAGTACAGTCGCGTGAACCTTTTGTTCTTGCAGTTGAGGCAGGGACGACAAAAGAAGTGAAAACGTGGATTCGTGAGCGTGATTGGAGTGCATTACTG
>Ga0247727_10008174_pt1 | contig 19537 bp, 20 predicted proteins | sample WisWelCaveWW1625_FD_202498 | JGI IMG/M metagenome (GOLD analysis project Ga0247727, IMG submission 202498) | Biofilm microbial communities from Wishing Well Cave, Virginia, United States - WW16-25 | ecosystem: Environmental > Aquatic > Deep subsurface > Groundwater > Cave microbial mat | place... | reverse complement strand
TGGGCCGAGATTTGCTCTTTGTCGGGACCAAGCGCCAAGTGCAAGACACGATCGCCGAAGAAGCCAAACGCGCCAACGCCCATTATGTGAATCGGCGCTGGCTCGGCGGCTCGCTCACGAATTTCGGCATCATTCAAAAGCGCATCCAGCGCATGAAGGACCTCGAAGACATGGACAAGAGCGGCGCCTTTGACGCATTGCCGCCCAAAGAAGCGATGAATCTGCGCCGTGAGCTGATGAAGCTCCTGCGCAACTTGGACGGCTTGCGCAATATGACCACCTTGCCCGGTCTTATTTTTGTGGTAGACACGCTTTTGGAGAAAAACGCGATTCATGAGGCCAAGCTCTTGGGCATTCCCGTTGTCGCGATTGTCGATACCAACTGCGATCCCGACGATATTGACTTCCCCATCCCGGGCAACGATGACGCAATTAAAGCAACCAAATTAATCACCGCGCGCATTGCTGATGCAGTCATGGAAGGCCGCGAGGGCCGCAGCGGCGGCGGACGCTCCAGCGCCTCGACTGCTGTCGCGGCAACAATGGCTGCTCCTAGCACCAATGGCGGCGAGACCAAAGACGCCAGCGAGAAGAAGAACGGAAGGGCCTAAAATTTAGAGTATGACTGCCATCTCCAATGATTTAGTGAAACAGCTCCGCGAACAGACCGGTGTGGGCATTCTCGACTGCCGCAAGGCACTGACAGAGTCCAGCGGAGATTTAGAAAAAGCCAAGCTCTTGCTGCGCGAGTGGGGCAAGGCCGATCTCGCTTCGCGCGCCGTGGCAGGCTCGGAGGGACGTGTCGAGTCTTATATTCATCATAACGGCAAAGTAGGCGTTCTCGTTGAAGTGAATACTCAGACCGACTTTGCTGCCAATGGGCCGGATATTCGCGAATTTTTGAAATCGCTCGCCATGCACATCGCTGCCGTGACGCCCGCGCCCATTTGCGTGAAGCCCGAAGACCTGCCCGCCGAGACGCTCACCCAAGAAAAAGCGCTCTATCGCAAGCAAGTCGAACAAGAGGGCAAGCCCGCCAATATTATTGACAAGATTGTCGAAGGCAAGCTTCAGAGTTATTATTCCCAGGTCTGTCTGGTCAAGCAGGCGTTCATCAAAGACCCGACGGGCAAGACCAAAATTGAAGACGTTTTGGGTGATTTGGCCAGCAAGACGGGCGAAGTCATTTCGATTAAGCGATTCGCTCGCTTTGAGATCGGCAAGTAACAGTAACTTTCCTACGAGTGACTATCCAACGCAAATTCACGCGTGTCCTCTTAAAACTCTCCGGCGAGGCCCTCGGCGGAGAGCAAGGCTTTGGCCTTAACGCCGAAGCGTTTCAGTCGCTCGCGGAGCAGATTAGCCGCGCCCGAAAAAATTCCAAAACCCAGATCGGCATCGTCGTCGGTGGGGGCAATATCTTGCGCGGCTCGGACATGCCCGAGATGGATCGCGTCGTCGCCGACCAAATTGGCATGCTCGGCACCGTGCAAAACGCGCTGGCCCTGGCCGAAGCCCTCGAAGAGCGAAACGTGCCGACTCTGATTCAGTCGGCCGTCCCCGTTGCCTACGCTCGTCCGATTAACCCCAAAAAAGCGCGCGTTTATTTAGATCGCGGCTATATCGTTATTTTTGCCGGTGGGACGGGCAATCCCTTCGTGACGACCGATACGGCCGCCGCAGTTCGCGCCAGAGAGATCCACGCCGATGTCTTGCTCAAAGCGACGAACGTCGAGGGTGTATTCACGGCCGACCCGCGCAAAGACAAGGCCGCCAAGTTACTCAAGACCGTCAGCTATGACGAAGCCTATGCGCGCGGCCTTGAAGTGATGGACTTGGCCGCTCTCGCTCTCTGCAAAGAGCACAGTCTTCCCATTATGGTCTTCAATCTCTATCATGCCAAAAATTTGGAAAAAGCCATCGCCGGACAGACCGTAGGGACGCTCGTCAACGCCTAAATTCTTCGAAAATAAACGACCTCACCGCAAGCAGCACAGAATAGAGCCTCAAAAGTTTTAAAAAATTTATCCGTGCTCCTTAAGCTTTGAGGATTTTCTTTTTGGGCTCAGCTGATTTTTCAGGCACATATTTTCCACCCATTTTCTATGGTTTTCCGACATACTCCGCATTAAACTGTAGATACGAAAATCTTCGCTTGCTCTTTTCCTAGTGACAATTGGGACAAGAAGAGCCTGTTTTCAATCCCAAAAGGAGGATTCATGCAGTCAAAGTGGTCGAGAGGTCTGGCGGGCAGCTTGATGGCTGTCTTGGTGGTGTTGAGTGCGGTGGCGCTCGCAGCGACTATTACGTGTGACAGCGGGGGCGGTCTGTGCGAGGGCACGGGCGACCCGGATACGATCACCGGGAGCGCCAATGCCGATATTATTCTGGCCGACAACGGCGGCGACTCGGTCAACGCCGGGGACAGCAACGATGTCGTCGATGGCGATGAGGGCAACGATACGTTGAATGGCGGGAACAACAACGACACGATGCTCGGCCAGAGCGGCAACGACACGATGTCGGGCAGCGGCGGCAATGATCTATTGCGCGGGGGTGGAGGCAACGACACGCTCAATGGCAACGACGACAACGATATTTTGAGCGGCGGCCCTGGCAACGATACGCTCAACGGCGGAGAGGGCACCGACTTTCTCAGCGGCGGTGCGGGCAGCGACACGATCAACGCCGGCAAGGGACTGGATACCTATGACCCAGACAATCCTGGCTCGGACGTCTTCTTTATCAATGTAGGCGACGTCATCGATAACTCGACCGAACTCATCAAATGCGGCGGCGGGCGCCCCGATCGAGTTATTTTCAATGGAAACATCACGCAAAGCGGCTCTTCGCGTCTCTTCAACGATGGAGCGACGACGGGCGGCGCCTATGACGTCGCAACGGACTGTGAACAAGTCTTCTTGAATGGCAGTCGCGTTCTGAGCGAGAATCTGGCCGTCGTCCCAGCCAGCTTCTCTTTTGAAGGGTTCACCCTCTCTTCGAGCGTACTCAATGGCGACTCGGTCGAGTTCATCGCCGAAGGCACGGGCATCATCGAGCTGACGCTTCAAGTCTTCACGATCACCGGACGCAAGCTTATCGAGCAGACCGAGAAGACAAACTATCTTGAGTTTGAGGCGACAAAGCAAGACGGCCATTCGCTTGCCAACGGCGTCTATCTCTACACGCTGATCGCCAAGGGCTCTGAGGGCAAGATCGTCAAGAGCGGCTTGCGCAAATTAGTTATTCAGCGCTAAGAGTTTCACTTGAGTTTGACACGTTTGAGCTGAGGGGCTGGGTACACCGGCCCCTCTTTTTTTGACTGCCCTAGATGGCCAGCATAAAATGTGACAACTTTATGGAGTTATCTTTTTGTGCTTTTCTATGCTTGACATAATTTCACTCTTATTACAAGAAGCCAAGAATCCTATATGACAACCTGGGTCGAATGGATTCCAACAGCAAATGCCCTGCTCAATTTCTTGAGTTTTCTTTCTCTCACAGCCGGCTTATTTTTTATTAAACGCGGGCAAAGAAGCGCCCATCAGCGCTGCATGTTGGTTGCATTTGGGTTTTCAATACTCTTTCTTATTCTTTATGTGACACGCTACGCCATAGCAGGCTCAACACCCTATACGGGCCCCTTTCGCCCTCTCTATTTTTTCATTTTGGGCACGCATACTCCCCTGGCAGCGATCACGCCTGTCTTGGCTTTGATCACGCTCTCTCGTGCGCTGAAGGGCGATTTTAGCCGTCACAAGAAGATCGCACGCCTCACTTTCCCGATCTGGATTTATGTCTCGCTCACCGGCTTAATAGTCTATGGAATGCTCCATTATCTGCATTAAAAAATATCAGATTCGCCAAAACGCTTACTGAGAGAAGCTTTTTGTTTCCACCGTTTTTTCACCTTTTTGGTATTTACTTTTGACGTGAATGTTGTTACCATTACGCCCGGTAGGAACTAGATTATGGGAATAAGAAAACAAATCAAAGAAAGGGCCACTCAAATGCACGGTCATCGCTTCAATCGTCTGCTGCTCGGAGTAGTCGGTTTCTTGATGCTCGGCCTCACTTTAGGAATTACTAGTGCCTGGGCTCAATCGTCTCGAGCCGAACAATTGGCGGACAGCGAAGAACTGGCTTTACTCAATTTAATCAACAATTACCGAGCGTCTCAGGGGCTTTCTTCTTTGGCCCTTTCTCCTGCCCTCAGCCAAGCGGCCGATTATCATAGCAGCTGGATGGCTAATCAGAATTGCTTCTCGCACCAGTGCTCGGGTGAATCCGATTATGTCCAGCGCATGTGGGATGCGGGCTACCCTAATGCCGCGACCACCTACGCCGAGAATATCGCCGCGGGCCAAGTGTCGGCTTCTGATGTCTTCAATGGATGGAAGAACAGCAGCGGGCACAACCGCAATATGCTTCATAGCTCGATGCGCGCCATCGGCATCGCGCGGGTTTATAACGGCGCCTCCAGCTACGGCTGGTACTGGACGATTGACCTAGGCTCCATCGATGACACCGGCAGCGCGCCGCCGCCCGATCAGTTTTCTATCCTTGACAATCCCAGTCTGCCTGTACCGGCGAACCAGACTTATTCTTACTGGTTCAAGGCCCAGGGTGGCGTGGCGCCGTATCTATGGAAAGTCTCGGGGAAACTTCCATCGGGCATGAAATTCCGTAACTGCGGCGAATTGAAGGGCCGCGCACGCAAGGCCGGAAGCTATACAGTCAATATCATCGCCAAAGACGCACAAAAGCAGACGACCAGCAAATCCTTCATTCTGAATGTCCAGAATTTAGCAAACGGCACACTCGAAATGAGCATCAAGCCGCTTGCCCAGAAAACAGACGCCCGCTTCACAACCGAACTGGTCGTTTATAATTTAGCGGGCAAGCCCGTCGCCAAAAACTCGGCTCGGACAGGACTAGATTCCATCAAGCACCAACTGGCCAACGGCGTCTATTGGGCGATGGACACGACGCGCGATCGTTTCGGCATCGTCATCTATCAAGCGCTGAAGAAATTCATCGTCCATCGCTAGGCTCTTTATTTCTCTATCGAGTTAAAAATCTAGATCAGAGAAGCAAGCTTCAATCAATAATCAATAAAATTTTTGCTGTTTAGTTTTTTCCCAGCCCCTGCACATTGAGCACATCCAAGACGCGAATCTTCTGGTCTTTCATCTCTTTCACAATCTTGCGCCAATCGTACGCATCGACGCGGATTACGACCGTTGCGTGGCCGGATTTGGTCTTGCAACGCTCGCAAGTGACGACGCTCAAGACATTCGCTTCGTGATTTTTTATCACGTCAAGTGCCTCGGAAAGCGCACCGGGGCGATCCTCCAGCTCAAGGGTCAAGCGCGTTCCCCCTTTGCGAATGCCGAGCACCTCAATCAAGACTTCAAAGACATCGGATTCCGTAATAATGCCAATCAATTTTTCGCTTTGCAGCACAGGCAGGCCGCCGACCTTGTGCTTGCGCATCAGTAAAGCCGCTTGCTCGATCGGCGCATCGGCATCGACCGTAACCAAATCATCGGCCTGGGTCATGACGTCTTCGACCTGAATGCGCGAGAGCGCGTAATTCAACTCCCAAATACTCAAGTTTTTGCGTCCGACGGCCCTGCTCCTTGAATATCTCCCTTTGAAATAATGCCCAGCACTTCGCCCTTGCTGTCCAGCACCGGCAGACGACGAATGCGGTGCTTTTGCATCAAGTGATGCGCTTCCATGATCGGCACGTCGGCGCGCACGGTGATTACTTTCGTCGTCATCCACATCCGTACAAACATTGCTGGTTCCTCCTGCGTTTCGGTCAATCAGAACTATTTTTCACGGTCTCTCGCACATCGAGCACATCGACATCGTCATAATTCAGATCGTTCACGAGAATCGTCTGATTCACTACCTCCATCCGAACCACAATCACGCCGTGGCGCGGGCTCTCGCTGCAATGGCGACACGTTACGATACTCAAAATATTCGCTCGATGCTTTTTCAAAATATCCAGAACTTTGGTCAAAGAGCCAGGACGATTCAGTATCTCTAAAGTGAGCCGAACGCCGGTATGCTGCACACCCATCAATTCCATCATCACTTGCAAGACATCGGATTCTGTGATAATTCCGACGAGTTTCTCATTTTTGAGCACAGGCAAACTGCCAACAGTATGCCTGCGCATCAGCAGCGCCGCTTCTTCAATCGGCTCATCCGGAGAAATCGTTATCAAATTATCGCTCGAAGTCATAATCTTTTTCACGGTCATATGGGCCATCTGTTCGCTGATTTCCCAAACGCTCGCCTTCTTCTTATGCGGCGGGGCTGCGCCCTCGATGTCATTCTCCGTGACCAGACCGACCAACATTCCCTTCTTGTCTACGACCGGCAGTCTCCGAAAATGATGCTCTTTCATCAGATGCAGCGCTTCGAGAATCGGCGTGCTCGGCTCTACGGTTTTCACTTTCTCGGTCATCCACATGCGCACCAGCATAGATCTCCTGTCTTTGCTCTCACGCTTTCGCAATTTATATTTTGTCTTCTGGATGTTCGATTGCCAGAGCTCCTGATCGAGCTTGCTTGCTCGTTTATCCAGATATAATCACTGCAAAACGGTATAACTATACCAGAATTAACCGAGATCGCTATGACCCTTGTCAAGAAGAGACATCTATTTGCGGTTTGACGCTCTTTCTCGATCTGGTCTATAATGGTTTACAAAAAACACAGGAGGAGATGTCTCATGCGTCATCGCGGGTTTAAGATGTTGGCATTTGTTGTGTTGGTCGTTGGCTTTTTGGTCTTGGCTCAAACGTCCGAAGCGCAACAGAAGCGCTTCTTGTCGATCGCAACCGGCGGCACGGGCGGGGTGTACTTCCCTTATGGCGGCGCGCTGGCCAGCCTCATTACCAAAAATATCCCCAACACCGAAGCCACAGCCGAAGTGACAGCTGCGTCGGTGGCAAATATGCGCTTATTGCATACCAAGAAATCCGACTTGGCCTTCACCTTAGCCGATACGTTGTACGATGCTGTGAACGGCCTTGCAGCATTTAAGACTGACCCCGGCTCGGCTATCAAGGCCTTTGCGCTGGCTTCGTTGTACAGCAATTTTACTCATTTAGTCACCGTCGAAGGTCGCGGCATTAACGCGCTCGCCGACGTGAAGGGCAAACGCGTTTCGGTCGGTTCACCGGCAAGCGGCACCGAAATTATTGCCATGCGCATTCTCGAAGCCATTGGCCTCGATGCGGCCAAAGACATTAGGCAAGAAAAACTCGGCGTGGCCGAATCCGTTGCGGCGATCAAAGATAACAAGATCGATGCTTTCTTTTGGAGCGGCGGCCTGCCTACGGCGGCTGTCACCGATTTGGCCAATACTCCGAACTTGAAGATGGTGCTCATCGACGTGACGCCAGCCTTAGCCAAGCTCCAAGAAAAATTCGGCAAAGACCTTTATGTTAAGGGCGCGATCGCCAAGACAGCCTACAAAACAGCCAACGATATCCCAACGATTGTCGTCCTAAACGTCTTAGTTGTGCGCGATGGCCTTGAGAACGATCTAGCTTATGCGATCACCAAGCTGATGTTCGACAAGCGCGATGATTTATTGAAAGTGCACCCCGTAGTGAATGAACTTACGTTAGAATCCGCCGTAGACGGTTCACCCGCCGTATTCCATCCCGGTGCGATCAAGTTCTATTGCGAGAAGAAGGCTTGGCCCAAGGCCGACGATTGTAAGTAATTGGGCACTGTGCATTTTTTTGAATTAACCACCCTCCTTCCCCTGTTCGTCAGAACGGGGGAGGGCGGGGATGGGGGCCAACGTGCCTCGCCTTTCTCTTAGAGGTTGGCTGGTGTTTACAGTCGCACTACCGGCTTTAGGCAGTCTCCTCGTTTGGGGATTTTTTTCTTTATGGCACTCTTTCTCTCTTGCAACACAGCTTGAGATACGCGAGCGCGGCTCCGAAAGAACTTTGTTGACCGTTCCCATTGAGCCGGGAGAAAAATTTGTGTTGAGTTATATGCATTCGCTGGATGGCACCGAAGTGCGTGAAGAGTATCGAGTCGAGTCTTCTGGGTTTACTTTTTTGAGCTACACGGGATCACGCGCAGCCATTGAATACCGAGGCTACACGGGCCCGAAGAGTCGAGTAGAATTCCAGCAAGGCGTGGCTGAAATCCCCCTCAACCCCGAGCCAACGGGCAGACAAACGCTCTACATTCGCGACAAGAGTTATGCTCTCTGGCAATTAAAGAACGCCGCCCCCATTCGAATCCGAGTACGATCTGGATTGCTCCGCTAATGAATTTAGAAAAAAAATCCGAATCCGAATCGGTAGACACAAGCAAGGCACAAGAAATCGTTGAGCGCGTTGAGGGCGCGACCCGGACCCTTCCCGGGATGATTGGTTTTTTTGTGTTTGGGCTCCTGGTCGTTATGGCGCTTTATCATTTGTATTATGTCTGGGCCTCGATACCAACCCACCTCTTTCGCGCCAGCCATCTCTTGTTTGTCTTGCCTTTGGTTTTTTTACTTTATCCGGCAATCAAAAGTAAAAAGCGAAGTTTCTGGTTCTATCCGGATTGGCTCTCTTGCGCAGGCGTTGTCACGGCTTCCCTCTATTTTCTTGGACCTATTGCTTACACGCTCATCCTCAGCCCGCCCAGTTGGGCACCTCTTGAAGCGCCCATTTCTCAAATTGCGATGGGCGTTATAATCAGCATTTTGATGATCGGGCTTTGGGGAGTGAGTCGCTTGACCAAGGGCAAGCTCCCCTTCTATGACTTGATTTTAGTGATCGCGGCGATTGCTTCGACGGCTTATATTATTCTCGATTTTGAAAAATTTATCTATCGCAGCGTGACGCCCAATGCGCTCGATATGGCCTTAGGGACATTGTTCATTCTCTTGATTTTGGAAGCCACGCGCCGCGCGGTTGGCTGGCCTCTTGTTTTTATCATCATTGCTTTTATTGCCTATGCCGTCTTCGGACGCTCGCTGCCGGGAGACTGGGCTCACCGGGGCTATGACCTGGAGCGTTTGGTCGGCCATCTCTATATGACACTGGAGGGAATTTTCAGCATTCCCCTGGACGTCGCCGCGACGTTTATTATTCTTTTCACCATTTACGGAGCCGTGCTCGATCAGTCGGGTGCCGGAAAATTTTTCGTCGATCTCTCACTCTCTCTCACAAAAGGACGACGCACCGGCGCGGGCCAAGCAGCCACCGTCGCGTCTTTCTTGCTCGGAGGGCCCTCCGGCAGCGGCGTCGCGACCGCCGTGACGGTAGGCACGATCACTTACCCGATTCTAAAAAAAGCGGGTTATTCTCCCGCCGCGGCGGGTGGACTCTTGGCCGCGGGCGGCATCGGCGCCGTGATCTCGCCGCCCATATTAGGAGCAGCCGCCTTCTTGATTGCCGAATTTTTGCGAGTCTCTTACTTAGATGTGATCAAGATGTCGATCATCCCCACCATACTCTTCTATTTTGGCATCTTGTTGATGATCGAGCTCGATGCCCGGCGCTTTCAACTCGCTCAAGTGAAAGTCGAAGCCCAAAGCCCATTCAAACTGTCTCTGCGATATTGGTATCACTTTGTCTCGCTCTTCTTGATTGTCGTCTTAATGTTCCAAGGAGTCACGGCTTTTAATGCTGTTGTGCAGGCGACACTCGTCGGAGTTGTCACCATTTATTTGGATTTATTTTTGAGTCATTGGCGGGCAAGATCGAGAGCGAACATTTTGAAACAAACCCTCGTCGAGGGCACGCTAAAAATCCCCAAAGCGCTCGCTGAAGGCTCTCGCCAGATTCTTTCTGTCTCAGTGACGTGTGCGGCGGCAGGAATTATCATTGGTGTGACAACGCTCACGGGCTTGGGCCTTAAATTTGCCGACTTAATTGTAGGACTGGCGCAAAACCAACTCTTGGCTACTATTCTTTTGTCGGCACTCGCCCTGTGGGTTCTGGGCATGGCCTTGCCAATCACCGTGAGCTATGTCGTCGCTGTTGTCATCATTGCTCCAGCGTTGGTAAAGCTCCACGTGGCTCCCGCCGCGGCGCATATGTTTATTTTTTATTACTCGATTCTTTCAGAAGTCTCGCCCCCAGTCGGGCTATCGGCCATGGCCGTCTCGGCCTTCACGGGGGCCAGTCCTTACAAAACCATGATGCAGGCCTGGCGTTACACGCTTCCTCTCTTTTTGGTGCCAGTGATGTTCGTGCTGGGCCCTGGCGGCGTGGCTTTATTACTGACAAACAGTGTTTGGTGGGAAATTACGGGAGCGCTGATCGCTGTACTGCTCAGCCTCACGTTTATTGTCGCGGGAGTGAGCGGCTGGTTCTTTGGCCCTATCAGTCTTTTGACACGTTTTCTCTTCATCTCGGGCGGGCTCTTGCTCTCCTATATCGGCAAGAGCAACAGCGCTGAATTCAGTCTTGGTTTATGCAAGCTGTTTGATTTTGGAGATCTTGCTTTCAGTGTCTGCAGCACCTTCGAGCTGGCAACGATCGGGCTAGTGATCTGCAGCGGCGCAACACTTATACAATTTCTCTTCATCCGACGAAGACACAAATAAGCATTCTAGCAACATTGTAGGATTTCCGTGACGTTCTTGGTGTTTTAACGAATCTCTTCAATTCACACGATGCCCTCCGCTCGAAAGTGCTCGATCTCTTCTCGCGCGTAGCCCAGCTCAAGCAGAATTTCTTCGGTGTGCTGCCCTAATAAAGGGGGCGGTCTCTTAATCGCAATAGGCTCTGGCCCAAATCTGATGGGAATACCTACAAGTAATAAGCTCTCGATCGTAGGATGCACCACGGTTTGAAGCATCTCTCGTACCTGCACTTGAGAAAGCCCAAAAACTTGTTTTAGGGAATTCACAGGAGCAACGGGCACTTCGTGCTTTTCAAGAAGTTGTATCCAATCTTCTGTTTTCTGTCGCTTAAAAAAAGGATTCAAAATCGCCTCAAGCTCTGCACGATTCGCTACGCGACTCGAGTTTTGAGCGAATTTTTTATCAGAAACCAATTCGCTCTGGCCGATTGCCTGACAGAAGCGCATCCAGATTTCGGGGCTCGCCGCTCCGACAATCACATAGCCATCTTGAGTTTCGAAAGCCTGATAGGGCGTAATAGTAGGATGCTTTGAGCCCATTTTTTCGGGTTGCTGCCCCGTTGCAAGATAATACTGGGCCATATAAGAAAGAGACGCCACGGCGCAGTCCAGCATGGCAATATCAATATGCTGGCCTTGCTCGGTACGCTCGCGCGCCATGAGCGCTGCCAGAATGGCTTGCGTTGCATAATGCGCTGTGAAGAGATCGAGAATCGCTACACCGACGCGCACCGGCGCACCGCCCGGCTCGCCGGTGATGCCCATCCAGCCCGACTCGGCCTGCATCGCCAAATCGTAGGCAGGGCGCCCCCTCCAAGGGCCCGTCTGGCCGTACCCGGTGATCGAACAGCATACCAACTTGCTGTTAAGACAGCTTAATGACGAGTAGCCTAGGTCGAGCTTGTCTAAATCGCCGACTTGAAAGCTTTCCACCAAAGCGTCGCTTTGCGAGACTAGTTTTTTAAAAATAGCTTGGCCTGATTTTGTTTTGAGATTGAGCGTGAGGCTCCTCTTGTTGCGATTGGTGCTCAGATAATACGCGCTCTCGCTCGTCAGATACGGAGGCCCCCAGGCGCGTGTTTGGTCGCCCGTTTCGGGTCTTTCTATTTTGATGACCTCCGCCCCCAGATCGCCCAGCATCATCGCGCAATACGGGCCGGCCAAGACACGCGATGCGTCTAAGATGCGAAATCCAGAGAGAAGAAGCGCCTTGCTCATACGATCTAAGCGCACTTCTGCTGAGCTTCGTTGCTGCTAAAATTTCCTCCGGCAGACCCATTTCCGTTGTCTTCTATTTTGTTGCCCTGGCACTTCGCCAAACTATCTATGCTGTAGACAGAAAGGCCGTAAGCCCCGTTGGCATATATCTTGTTATTCACCAAGCTCAGCAGACCCAAGCGCTCGACGGTCACCCCGTTCAGTGTGTTCTCAAAAATTTCAGAATTTTTCACTTCGAGTTCGGCATAGTATTCCACATAAAGCCCTTGTTTGTTCTTGAAAATTCTGGAGTTTTCGACCAGCACTCTGGCCCCGCCCTCAAAATTAATCAGATTATTGAACAACGACGAGGTGGCTACGCCAGTGCCGCGATTTTCGGTGATTTCAGAATCCTGAATAAAGACATCGGCCTTGTCGATGGCCAAGAGGCCTCCGATTCCATTCTCAGCCACAAGCGCATTTTGCAGTGTTGTTTGTGTTGACCCTGCCGCCAATATCCCTACTCCTCGATTGCCCACTATCTGTGAACTATCCACTTCTAGGTGAGCCGATCCCTGCGTCCGAATTCCGTTCTCATTTCTAAATATATACACATTCAAGAGTTGGAGGCGTGACGTGTCACTTACTGAGATGCCGTTAGCTGTAAAATTGCGAATCGAGAGATTCTCTAAGCTCAGCTGAGAATTCTCTTTGACGGTGATTCCATTAACACAACAAGGCACATTCTCAAAACGCAGGCCATCTAAAATTGTTTCTTCTTTGCCCACTCCTTTAAGCAAGAGTGTTTTGGCCTTGATTTCAAGCTTCTCGCGCCACACACCGCTTTCCAAGCAAAGCGTTGCTCCCAGAGAAGCCTTATCGATTGCTTCTTGCAGCGATTCATCAGGCAGGACAACAAGAGCGCATTGGGCATAAGCCAACCCCAACGTTCCGCCAAAGCCCATCAAAATAAAGATCAAACCCAAAGCAAGATATTTACAGAATCGGTGCATCTCATTCTCCCCCCAGCTAGAAAAAATTATGTCTCTTGCGCAAATTCAAGGGCTTCTTCAATTCCCAAAGATCGAATATTGTGCTTGGAAATCTCTGGATGACGGAAATCTTCTAAAGTTTGCTTGCTCTTTTCTGCGCAAACAAAGATACAACCCGGCGCTTGCACAGCTATTTTTATGAGAAAAAGATCATTTTGATGCCTAATATATTTTTGCTCCGCGACTGGCAGGTTTTCATCTACTTCAATCCATTTTTGTTTACCATAAATCACCTTTTGTACAACGCTCTCAAAATTAGGTATTGGGAACCCTTTTTGCAAAGTTCCCCTAGCTGATTGCAAATGGTTTTTATATTTTCCAGCTAATGTTTTTGAAATCAATACTTTATGACAATTTCGGGCTATGAATAACCATAACTGGGTTGCTGCCCTGACACCCGAAGTATGCTCTTTTGCGTTCAATGGCCATACCAGGACGTTTTCATCCAACAGAAAATCATACTTCATACTTATATTTTTTGCTTAGATAATGCCCCAAGATAAGCTTCTAATTCATCAAGCCCTGCCTCAAAGAATCCTTTGAGCCCACCTTCTACCATGCCTTGTTCATTCACATCCAGTCTCTCAGCTGTTGCCACACCATCTGCAATATCAAGATAATAAATCGCAAGATTCTCTGGTCTTAATTGACCTTGGGCTACAGCCGTCAGGAAACCCATCAGCATATGCTCGCTATGAGTTGTGAATAAAAGTCTTTTATTTTCTTCTCTTATAGCCTCACAGAAAACCTCACACAACCTTGCTTGAGCTTTAGGATGAAGATGAATTTCAGGTTCTTCAATCGCTACAACTGAACCGAAATCAGAAGCAGCTAAAGCCGTCAGCGGCCATATTAACTGTCTGAGACCACTGCCTTCACTCATAATTGAATGAAGCAATCCCGAAGCATTAGATGTTTCTATGACCAGCTGATTGCCCGCTTGCCTAAAGCCAAGACGACGCTCTACAATGCTATGAAGCCAGTTTACAACTCTATCACGAGCATCCCAATTATTGGCAAGCCAATTCAAAACACCTGTTTTTGAGCTAAATGGTGTCGCCAATTTCTCTATCGAACAAGTGTTTTCCATTATTTCTCGATTAGTAGGTACGCTATAGATATTACGAAAATAACCAGCTAATTCTTGGGCTATCAATTTTAGATTTTGGACAGAAGCCTGATTCATTTCGGGTGGAACAGCTACCCAACCGACAGTAAACGGCAAGAGGATCAAATTATATCCCTTGAGCTCAAGCCGTAACTGATTCGTCAAAGGCAAAGAAATAGGTGTAATTCTATTTTTTTCCCGCGGTACACTGAACTCCCATTTTTGTTCAGGAAATAAATACTCTGCTGTATGTCCTCTAAACCCCATACTATCAACAATTAAAGAATATCTAACTACATGATTTGGGCCATTCGTAATTGGAGGATATGCTCCTATGAAATCAAAATTTAACTCAAATTCAATCAAATCTCGTTCCTTCTGTTTATGAACTAAATCGGCATAACGCTCTTCCTTAAATCTCGTATTATATAAATTCAATTGAGGTTGTCCTGCAGATTGCGCAAGCAAGAGCAACGCATCTAAAATCGTAGATTTGCCCACGCCTTGAGGTCCAATCAATATCGTGATATCCGCCAAATCTAAAGTTAACTCTTTGAACGCCTTGAAGTTTTTCAACGAAATTTGCTTGAGCATAGCGGCTCCTTCTTAATTTCAAGAACTATTATACACCGAATGCTGTCTGGCGAGAAATGATCTCAGCCTGTATGATGTCGGGATTCAAATTCACCACACTCTACAAACTAGGAGGGAGTTTTATGATCGTCAAGTTGCCTGACGGACGGACGTTCGAGTATGCCGGCTCTGCCAAACTAAAGGATGTTCTCGTCACCACCGACCGCCAGCTGCTTAAGACGGTCATCGGCGCCAAGCTTAATGGAGAATTTGTTGATTTTCACAAAGTGCTTTCAGCCGACGCCACCGTCGAACTGATTAACATCGACTCTCCCGAGGCACGCGCCATCTATCGCCATAGTTTATCGCACGTGCTGGCACAAGCCGTGAAGCGCCTCTTTCCGAGTGTAAAGCTCGCCATTGGCCCCGCTATTGACGACGGCTTCTATTATGATTTTGACGCCGAAAAACCCTTCACGCCCGAAGATTTGGAAAAGATCGAAGCCGAGATGAAGAAGGTCATCAAAGAGAATTTTCCCTTTGAGCGCCAAGAAGTCTCGCGCGATCAAGCGCTGCACTTGCTTTCAGAGATGGAAGAGCCCTATAAATTGGAGCTCTTGGAAGAACTGCCGCCCGGCGAGACGATCTCTTTTTATAAAGATGGCGATTTTCTAGACTTGTGCCGCGGCCCGCATATCTTGGGCACCGGTCAAGTGAAACACTTCAAGCTTCTCAATGTCGCCGGTGCGTACTGGCGCGGCGATGAGAAGAAGAAGATGCTTCAGCGTATCTATGGCACGGCTTTTTATACCAAAGAAGAGCTCGATCAGTTCTTGCAGATGCGCGAAGAAGCGAAGAAGCGCGATCATCGCAAACTGGGCTCCGAGCTTCAGCTTTTTACGTTTGATGAAGAAGTCGGTCCCGGGCTTCCCTTATGGCTTCCCAAGGGTACGCTGATTATCGAAGAGTTGGAAAAATTAGCTAGAGAAACAGAACAAAAAGCGGGCTATCTGCGCGTGCGCACGCCGCACATCTGCAAAGAGTCTATGTATGTAACAAGCGGGCATCTGCCCTATTATCAAGAATCGATGTACCCACCGATGGAGATGGAGGGCGTCAAGTATTATCTGAAGCCGATGAACTGCCCGCATCATCACAAAATCTTCGGCTCCTCGCCTAAGAGCTATCGTGACCTGCCCATTAGACTCGCCGAGTATGGCACGTGTTATCGCTACGAACAATCGGGCGAACTCTTTGGACTGATGCGCGTTCGTATGCTCTCGATGAACGATGCGCACATCTATTGCACGCTCGACCAATTTGAGAAAGAGTTTCTTGATGTCTGCAACATGTACTTGAATTACTTCAAGCTCTTCGGAGTTGAGAAATACGTGATGCGTCTTAGCTTGCACGATACGAAGGGGCTCGGCAAAAAATACGTGAACGAGCCAGAACTTTGGAAGAAGACCGAAGAGATGGTCCGTCGGGCGATGATCAACGGAAAGATTAATTTCGTCGAGGTGCCCGATGAAGCGGCCTTCTATGGCCCGAAGATCGACGTGCAAGTCTGGAGCGCGATCGGCAGAGAATTTACGCTCGCGACGAACCAAGTTGACTTTGCCGTGCCCAAGCGCTTTAACTTAACTTTCAAGAATGCGCAGGGAGCCGACGAGACGCCGCTGTGCATCCATCGCGCGCCTTTGGGCACGCACGAGCGTTTTATCGGTTTTTTGATCGAGCACTACGCGGGCGCTTTCCCCGCTTGGCTGAGCCCCGTTCAAGCAGTCGTTTTGCCGATCACGGATCGACACGCAGAGTACGGCCAGAAAGTGCTGGAACAACTACAAAGAGCCGGCATTCGCGCCGAACTTGACAACAGTAATAACACGCTCAACTATCGCATTCGCCACGCACAGCTCCAAAAAATTCCCTATATGTTAGTCATGGGGGATCGTGAACAAGAGAGCGAACAAGTTGCCGTTCGTTTGCGTACCGGCGAAGATTGGGGCGCGAAGAGCTTAGCTGAATTCACGCAGTTTATGCAGAGCAAGATCGCGACCAAAGCGCCAGATTTGATCTAGATTGTGTAAAAATTTTTCTAGAACGGGAGTCTACGCTACCCAAGATAGCGGAGGCCTTGGATTAGCCCAATCGATGCGGCTTTCAGAGCATTACTGGCGTCAAATCTATTACCCTTGGATGCATACTCAAGTCACACGAGTTTGGGAGGGGATTATGAAAAACCAATCAACCACTACTCAACTTGCCTCGCTGCAACTCTCAAAGCACTGGCTTCGTTTGGCATCTTTCGGCCTTCTATGCATTTGGCTCGCTCTCACTCTGATCACCTGCACACCGGCGACTGTCCCAAAACCGAAAACAGAGCATCCACAGATACCTACCTTCTTGCTAGAAATTTATGACGCGTTCAACAACAACCCCAACCATGGTCGCGCGCTTTTACGTCAACGTCTTCAACCGGAGCAATATGTCGGGGATTCCATCCGAGTTTTGCTGCGACCGTGGAGAAGTGGCACGAACAAGATCACAACAGATCATTTTGGCGCACTCGGTGTAAAAATCGAACGCCAATATATTGCACTCATGAGAATTCTGGTTCCTGTTCCCAAATTAATTCAGCTGGCAGATCAAACTCCGTGGTTTAAGTCTATGGAGCTTTATAAACCGGTGCCTGCTATTAGCCCAGGCGATCAGTTGCGCCCGCGTCAGATCAGTATTCTGCATCCTGTCGAAAATAGCATCACCCATATGCCCAAGGCCACAGTGCCGCCAACGAAAGAAGCATTTCCCTTTGATATCTTTCTATCTGGAGAAAAGGTAAATATCTACCTTGACGGCAACGACATCACACCGATCGCAAAACCATTTCAGAGCTGTTATATTCCCGAAATAGAATATTCTTTTGCAACCTGCACTCGGATTAATTTTGAATTGACAGGTCAGCTAAAAGCCGGTAAGCACGTAACAGAAGCTCGTTTCCAAGACAAAACTGGAAAAGCATTCCAATATAAATGGAATTTTTATATCAATCGAGATGATGACTCAGAGTTTAACAACTTACTGATCGTTGCATCTCTAGCTTAACTTTTCAAGGTGCGAATCCCGCATGAATACAGCCTTTTGCAGCGCAAGAGAGTTTAGCGATTTATGCAATGCTCAGTAGTGTCCGGTGAAAAAGTCCTCTCTGAAGAAATGTACATCAGTTGGCCAGCACATAATCTTGTACGCAGAGAGGATGAAGACACCCCTGTTGATATTATGTTTATATCGAGAAACCCTGCATTTCTCGATTCGCTCAAGCTGCACTTAGATGGAGAGAGTATAGGCTTTACAATTGGAGGCCTACCGCTTGATTTTAAATATGGCATAAACATCCGTCAATACTTCCAAGCGGGCGAATTAGCGATCGGGAAACACACGATTGGCGTCGAATTCCAAGACAGGCCAGGCAAGCTGATCAGTTATGCTTGGAATTTTTACATCGTTCCAGAAAATTATACTGACTAAATGACTCTTGGCTGCACCAACCACGTCGGTTATACTTCAGCTATGCTTACTGAATATGTAGAGCGCGCCATGAGCAAGGCCAAATACAAGAAGCTCGACGATGGTACTTATTCTGGGACGATCCCACGCTGTATCGGCTTAATAGCTTTCGGTGAAACACGTTTGGAATGTGAAGAGGAGCTACAGAGCTCGCTCGAAGATTGGCTTCTTGCCAAACTGCATCATGGCCAACGTCTCCCTGTAATGGGAGGCATCGATTTAAATCTCAAAACTCTCGAAAAGGTTTAGACGCGTGGCTAGGTGGGTACCTTGCAAAAGACGGGATTTCATCCGCAAACTACGCCGTTTGAGATTTGATGAGCCGCGCCCCGGCAAGCGTCACTTTTATATGACAATCGATCAACAAATGATGATCCTACCCAAATTGAAAGATCTACTCAAACAAGCTGAAGATATATTCGGCCGCGAAATTACCCTGGAAGAATGGCTCGCCCTCTAAACTTAGTCATATCAAGTCTTGGTCTTGCTGTTCGGTCTGCTGAACTGATTTTCTATAGCTGATAATCGACTGTGTGCGCGATTTCGAGAAAACTTGCCAATAACGCAATCGAGGCTTCGATGTCGTCAACGTGCGCGGCTTCGACCACCGAGTGCAAATAACGCGTGGGAATCGAGATCGTAATCGAGGCCACGCCCTCGCGAGTCATTTGAATCGCCGCGGCATCGGTGCCGCCGCGCGGTAAAATTTCCAGCTGATAGCTAATTTTTTTCTTCTCGGCGATCTCTCGCATCTTGCGCACCAGCTTGGGGTGCGAGATCGACATCGAGTCTTTCACCTTGATGGCCGTGCCGCCGCCGAGCGCTGTGACGTGTTCATGCTCTTTGGCTCCGGGAACATCGCTCGCGACGGTCACGTCGAGCGCGACGCCAATGTCAGGAGCGACGTTAAAGCTTGAGACGCGCGCGCCGCGCACACCGACTTCTTCCTGAGTCGTCGCCACGGCATAGATGTCGGCCGTGTGTTTCTTGACTCGCCTCACAGCCTCGATCATCACATAGACGCCGACACGATCGTCGAGAGCTTTACACGAAACAAGGTTGCCTATTTGAATAAAGTCTTGTTGCAGGGTAACAAAGTCTCCGACGCTAACGCGTTTTTTGACTTCGCTGGCCGGAAGCCCTAGGTCAATAAATAAATCTTTGATCTCCAACAGTTTTTTACGCTCTTCTTCGTTCAAAATGTGTATGGGTTTTGAGCCGATAATTCCCGCCAAATCGCCCTTCTCGCCATGGACGACAACGCGTTGGGCCATCAGCACTCTGGGATCAAATCCGCCGACCGGGTCGATGCGCAGGAAGCCATTCTTGTCATCGACATGAGTCACTAAAAAGCCGATCTCGTCCATATGCGCGGCGATCATCACTTTGGGGCCGCGGCCGCTGCCCTTCTTGA
>Ga0247727_10008173_pt1 | contig 19538 bp, 18 predicted proteins | sample WisWelCaveWW1625_FD_202498 | JGI IMG/M metagenome (GOLD analysis project Ga0247727, IMG submission 202498) | Biofilm microbial communities from Wishing Well Cave, Virginia, United States - WW16-25 | ecosystem: Environmental > Aquatic > Deep subsurface > Groundwater > Cave microbial mat | place... | reverse complement strand
ATTTCTGTTCTGAAGCTTCGGCTTTGATGACTTGAGAACTTCTCGCTCCTGAACAGCATGCACGGCTTGTTCAGCCTGTTTGAGGGTCAAACGTCCCGAGACCGGAGGATCTTTAATGGTTCGATAACGCAACTGCATTGCCATTCTCCTTTGCAATAAAGTAGTTCATACACTAATTTTTATCCCAAAGACACCACCACCGATTAAACGTTTCAAAACCGCATCTACTTCTCAAACATCAAAGTCATCATCACACAAACCATCACGCTCGCCGCCATCAAAAAATCTCGCGTCTCAAAACGCATCTCTCGAAACGCTACACGGCCTACACTGCCGCGGTAGCAGCGCGCTTCCATGGCAATGGCCAACTCATCGGCGCGTTGAAACGTGGCGACGAACAACGGCACCAGCACCGGCACCAGCGCCTGAATGCGTTTGAGCAGCGAGCCGGAAAAATTCGCGCCGCGCGACATCTGCGCTTTTTGAATGCGCTCGGCTTCGTCGATGATCGTCGGCACGAAGCGCAGCGCCAGCGTGCTCATCAACGCCAATTCATGCACCGGCACGCGCCAGCGTTGCAGCGGCTTCAGCAAACGCTCGACGCCGTCGGTCAAGTCCGTCGGAATCGTCGTGAATGAAAGCAGACCGGTGACAAAGATCAACAAGGCCAAGCGCCACGCATATTTCACGCCGAGCCACAAACCCGCCCCTGAAATAGAAATGCCCCACACGCGCCATTGGGGGCCTAGCTTATCGGTCACATCCAGCGAAGCAGAAAAATTGGGACTCAACGCCTGCAAAAGAATCGTCAACACGAAAAGCCAGAGGAAGGCGCGCAGGTTGCGAACAAAAAGTCGCGGCGGCAATTGGGTGCGTTGCATCATCAGCGCGAGCAACAATGTCCAGAAGATCAAAGCGCGCCACGATTCCACCCACATCAGCAGGGTCATCACCGTCACGCTCGCCAGCAGCTTCGTGCGCGGATCCAGTCGGTGCAGCAGCGACTGGCCGGGATAATATTGTCCGAGCGTCAGGCGACGGCTGATACTTGGCCGCCGGTGGGGTGTCAACATTCCGGCAAAATCAAAATAACTTACGGTCTAGCGCGTTTTTGACACGGTCAATATAACAATTTTTTGCATAAAATCCAACACAAAACTCGCGTGCAATATATAATGACAATGATTTTTTACTTGACTTTTTGCCGGCTTCGTAATAAGTTGAGCCTTGTTTTATCCTTTGAATCAGGACGAGTCGCTTTAGGCTGAACGCTGGTTTACCAATTCGGCGATAAGGCGCAGAACGTCGCCCGCCGCTATCCAATCCATACGCAGTTTAACCCACTTGCCAGAGGGAGGTTTCGCATGGCAGAAGCAAAAACGGCGAAGTTCAAGCCGTACATTTTGGATGACCAAATCGTCCCGGAGTTTACCGTCAAAGCGATTGTGCTGGGCGCGATTTTCGGCGTCATTTTCGGCGCGGCCACGGTTTATCTCGCGCTCAAAGCCGGCTTGACGGTTTCGGCTTCCATTCCCATCGCCGTGTTGGCTATTGCGGTTTTTAAACGCATCGGCAAATCCACGATTCTCGAAAACAATATCGTGCAAACCATCGGCTCGGCCGGCGAATCGGTCGCGGCGGGCGTGGCGTTCACGATTCCCGCGCTTATTTTTCTCGCCGCGGGCGAACAGTTTTTTACCTACTTCAACATTTTTACCCTCGCGCTTGTCGGCGGAACCCTCGGCGTGCTCTTTATGGTGCCGCTGCGCCGCTCGTTGATCGTGAAAGAACACGGCACGCTTCCTTATCCCGAAGGCACGGCTTGCGCCGAAGTGTTAGTCGCCGGCGAGCGCGGCGGCTCATTGGCAGGAAAAGTTTTCGCCGGCCTCGGCATCGCGTTCGCGTACAAATCGCTGATGAGCATTCTCGGCCTTTGGAAAGATACGCCGACTTATCGCGCCGGCCACGACTCGAGTTTTCCCAACGCGAGTGTGAGCGCCGAAATTACGCCGGAATATCTTGGCGTCGGCTACATTATTGGGCCGCGCATTGCCGGCGTGCTCGTGGCCGGCGGTGTGCTTTCCTATCTCGTGCTCATTCCGCTCATCACTTTCATTGGCGATGCCCTGCCCAATTTTCTTCGGCCCGGCGTCGGCGATAAGCTCATTCGCGACATGTCGCCCTCGGAAATTCGCACCGGCTATGTGCGTTATATCGGCGCCGGCGCGGTGGCCGCCGCGGGTTTGATCACGCTCATTCGTACCCTGCCCACAATCATCGCCGCTTTCAAAGAAAGCTTCAAGAGTCTTCGTGATTTGAAAGCGGGCGTGGCGCCGGCGCGCACCGAGCGCGAAATTCCGATCACCTACGTCATCATCGGTTCGCTGGCGCTGGTCCTCATCGTCGCGTTGCTGCCACAGCTTCCGGGCGATACGATTATCGGCAAACTGCTCATGGGCGCGCTGGTCGTGGTGTTTGGATTTTTTTTTGTCACGGTAAGCTCGCGCATCGTCGGCATCATCGGCTCATCATCGAATCCAATTTCCGGCATGACGATCGCGACGCTCATGGCGACCTGTTTGATTTTTGTGAGCCTCGGCTGGAACGGTGAAAGCTATCAATCACTCGCGTTGGCAGTCGGCGGCATCGTGTGTATTGCCGCAGCAAATGCCGGCGCCACCAGCCAAGATTTGAAAACCGGCTATATCGTCGGCGCGACCCCGATTTATCAACAAATCGGTCTCATCATCGGCGTCGTGGTTTCAACGATCGTCATCGGCCTGACGCTGCAAGCGCTGGACGCCTCGATGAAATTTCAAGGCGTGGCGCATGCCATCGGCTCGGAAAAACTTCCGGCGCCGCAGGCGACGTTGATGGCGACGATCATACAAGGCTTGTTGGCGCAAAACCTGCCGTGGGGCCTCGTGTTTGTCGGCATGTTCATTTCGGTGGTGATCGAATTGTGCGGTGTGCGCTCGCTGTCGTTCGCCGTCGGCGCCTATTTGCCGCTTTCCACCACCGCGCCGATTTTTGTGGGCGGTTTGATGAAAGTTTTTGCGGATCGAATGGCGGGCAAAACCAGCGCCGGCGGCCATGAAGAATCGGAAGTCAGCTCCGGCATGTTGTACAGCACCGGCCTCGTCGCCGGCGGCTCGCTCACCGGCGTGGCGATTGCGTTGCTCAGCGGCGTTTCCACCACCGGGCCGCAGGGCAACGAAATTTCGATCCTGCAATGGACGCTCGATAAAATCGGCGTGCACGGCTGGGAAAGCCTCGGCGGTGTGGCCGATTTCATCGGCATTCTCTTTTTCGCGGGACTTTGCTTCCTGCTGCTGCGCGCGGCGCGGCAGAAACTGGAGGCGTGAGTTTTGTGTTTTTTGCGCGCATCGATGTTGCGTGCCCGGTAATGCCTCTAAGAGGGCATTTGAAAAGTAGACTGACCGGTCGCTTAAAGTCGTGGAAATGTCAAAATTTTGCGCACAAAAGCGACCGGTCAGTGACTTTCCAAACACTCTCTAAGTACGCTTGAACGAAAGCAATGACAGAAAAATGAAGGACAGAAGCATAGGGCTTGGCATTATTAAAAGAATTCTCGTCATGGAGGAAGGGGAAGGCGTAAAAATTTTTCTGCCCTATATTTTTCTGTCATTGCCCTGCTTTGCGGGGTTAGTGACATTGGGCATCTTGCCTGCTAACAGTATGTCTGCGCTACGTTTTCTACCCGTTATGACGCGGGCATAAAAAACCGCTTGAGAATTGTTCTGCGGATGAGTAAATTGAGGGATGAACAAAGAATGAGACCCGACGATGTTTGAAACCCTGGAAGCCATTCGCGAACAAATTCTTGCCGGTGAAGATTCTTTTGCTGCGTTTAAAGAGTTGCGTTACGGCGAACGCGCCGTCCTCGCGCCGAGTCCGGAAGATATTGCCGGCGAGATGGTGGCGTTTGCCAATGCGGAGGGCGGGGCCATTTTCCTCGGCGTGACCGGCCGCGGCTTGATTCAAGGCATTCCTGAAGAGCGCGCCAATATTGTGGAAAGCTGGATCATCAATCTGGCCACGAATAATTGCGACCCGCCTATTCGGCCGTCCGTGCGCAAAGTCGTTTTGCCGAATCCCGCGGGCAAGGGCGAGGCGGTCTTTGTCGTGCTGATTCCTAAAGGCCTTTATGTTCATCGCACCTCGTCCGGGCGGTGGTACGGGCGCGCCGGCTCCACCAAAAAAGACTTGACTCAACATGAGCTGGCGCGTTTATTTCAACAACGCACCCGCAGCTTTATTTTTGACGAAATGCCGGTTCACGCCGCGACCAAAGCGGATTTGGATCGCGCCCTGTTGCTGCAATTTTTCAAAACCGCGTCCGTTCCCTCGTGGGAACAATTATTATTCAATACGCGCATTTTAAACCGCGCCGGCGCGGGGAGCTTGCGCCCGACGGTCGCCGGTTTGTTGGTGTTTGGAAACAATCCCCGCAACCATTTTCCCACGGCATTGATCGACGCGGCGGTTTATCGCGGCGTCAAGCTCGATTCAAATCACCTGATTCATGCCGAGCAAATTGACGGCCCGCTGTCCCGGCAGATTGACGGCGCGGTGGCCTTCGTCGCGCGCTTCATGTTAAAACCGGCGCAATCAGAAACCGGCCGGCTCGAATTTCCCCAGTTCATTCTCGCGGCCGTGCAGGAGGCCATTGTCAATGCCGTCGCGCACCGCGATTATTCCATCGCCGGCTCAAAAATTCGTTTGTTTCTTTTTGATGATCGGCTCGAGTTGATGAGTCCCGGCGAATTGCCCAACACGATCACGCTGGAGACGTTGCCCTATCGCCAGTTTACCCGCAATCAGCTGCTGGTTTCTTTTCTCGCCAAAATGCGCAGCCCGCGCACCGGTCGCCCCTTCATCGGAACACGCGGCGAAGGCGTCCGTAAAATTCTTTCGGAAAGCGAGGCCCATGCCGGCAAACGCCCCGAATATCGCTTCATCGGCTCCGAATTAGTCTTGACGATCTGGGCGAAGCCTTCGCCGCCGGAATGACGCTTGTTAAAGGAAAATTTCATGCCCTCGCGTTGGCGTTTTCTTGCATTCATTTTCGTTAGCAGCACGATGTTGTGGCTCAGTTGCAGCCGCTGGTTCAAACCCGCCGCGCCGAAGCTCGCGGTGGTGATCAGCGTCGATCAAATGCGCTACGACTATCTCACCCGCTTCGCCGGATTGTACAAAGGCGGCTTGGCGAAACTATTGCGCGAGGGCGCGGTTTTCAGCAACGTGCATCATGATCACGCCGGCAGCGAAACGGCGCCGGGACATGCGACGCTGCTCACCGGCTCGTTTCCGGCGCATCATGGCATCATCGCCAATTATTGGCTCGATCCGCAAACCCAAAAGTCAATCTACAGCGTCGATGACGCTAACGCCGCGCTCGTTGTCGCCAACGAAACGATTGTCACCGCGATCGGCAAAAGCCCGCAGAATTTATTGCGGCACACGCTCGGCGATTGGCTCAAAGCCAAACATCCGGAAGCGCGCGTCATCAGCATTGCCGGCAAAGATCGCTCGGCGATTTTAATGGCCGGCTGGGACGCCGACGCCGCGTATTGGTTTTATCCGCAAACCGGCGGTTTTATCAGCTCGCGATTTTATCTCGACGCGCTGCCGCCGTGGGCGCAGCAATGGAACGCCGCGTGTCGCGCCGATATTTATTTCCAGCGCGCGTGGGAAAAATCGCGGCCGGAAGAAGAATATTTTTTAAGCCGGGAGGATCTCTTCGGCGCCGAAGGCGACGGCGAGCGCACCACGTTTCCACATGCGTTTCTGAGTGACGACGAAACGCTCGCGGATTCGGCGCAGAAAAAAATCACGCCCAAATTTTATCAATGGCTTTCCGAAACACCGTTTGTCGATGCGTTGACGCTGGAGTTTGCGCAGCAGGCCGTCGGCGCCGAAAAACTGGGCGCCGATGAAACGCCCGATTTGCTGCTGCTCGGTTTAAAAGCCACCGACGCCGTCGGCCACGCGTACGGCCCGTTGAGCCAGGAGAGCGAAGACAATCTGCTCCGGCTCGATGACGAGCTGGGAAATTTTTTTGCATTTCTGGATAAAAATGTGGGATTGAAAAATTGCGTCATCGCGCTCTCGGCCGATCACGGCGTGTTGCCGCTGCCGGAAGAATTGCGGCGCCGCGGCTTTGAATCCGCGCGCATTCTCGCTGCCGAAGCAATGGACGAAGTGAAGCATATCGAAAAAGAAATGCAAGCCGAATGGCGCACCAATCGCCCCATTTTGCGGAATTATCTTGACAATATCAATCTCGATTATCGCGTTGCCGATAGCCTCGGCTTATCGCCGGCCGCGTTTCGCGCACAAGTGGCGGCCAAGCTGCGCTCGCTGTCTTTTGTGAGCGATATTTTTACGGCGGATGAATTGCGCGCGGGCAACGGCGCCGGCCGCGAACACCTCGAGAAACAACGCCGCTCGTTTCATCCCGGGCGCAGCGCCGATCTGACGATGCAGTTGAAACCGTATTATCTCGTTAGCGAAAGGCCGCAGGGCACCACGCACGGCAGTCCATACGCGTATGACACACACGTGCCGCTAATTTTTTGGGACGCACGCATTTCGCCGCAACGCCTCGATTCACCACACCGCACGGTCGATCTGGCGCCGACGCTGGCGCATTTGCTGGGGCTCGAATTGCCGGCGGATCTGTCGCGCCGCGTTGCCAATACGCGCCCCGGCTCCGTGGAAATTGCGGCGGCGGTAGATGGAGAAATTTTGCGAATGATCATCAAGTAGTCCTGGCCCCTTGTGGGCCGTTTTTGAATCAATAATATGTCATTCAAATCAATTTGCATAACCATGCTGGTGTTGGCGCGCGCCAGTCTGGCGCAGATCAATGCGGCGCGCGAAACCACATCGCCGCCGGAGGCCTATTTGGTTTTGGCGCGCAGCTTGGCGGATCAACCTCTATCCCGGCGCGACAGCGCCGCGGCAAAAGACGATTTGCCCACAACAATTGCCGCGCAGCGCAAAATATTGCGCGATTTGTTCGCCGTCGCCGCAACGAGCGCGCATCGTGATTTGGCCGCTATTGCCAATGAGAGCGCGGAGGCGGTTCTCGATTTGCTCGTTCAGCTCAAACTGCTCGAGGCGCTGCCGAAACCGCCGCAGGCCGATCAGCTCGTCGCCGAAGGCCTGATCCGGTTGCTGTTTCGCGGCTTCGGCGTTATCGGCCGCGTTGAGGAAATTTATCAGCAAGACGCGAATTTGAAAAATGCCTTCCGCGCCTTGAGCGAAGCCAGCGCCCGCCGCGGCCGCGCCAAGCTGAAACTGCCGGTGATCGCCGCCTATTATTCCGGACCGCCGATGCCAAACGCCAGGCCGGCGCTGGCGATTGATTATGACGCGGCCTGGCTGCCCGAGCAACCGGAGCGCGTGACGCTGCGCAACAAAACCGGCATGGTTCTGCATCACTGCACGATGTTGGTTGAGTTGGTGGGAGAAACCGGCGCCGGCACGTTCAGTCTTTATTTCGCCGAAACGTTAGCCCCGGAAAGCGCGATTTACGGAGAATATGACGGCGACACGAAAGTGCAGAATCAAACCCTTAAGCGCCCCACCGCGCACCTCACGCAAACGCTCAAAGTCTCATTGTGGGCCGACGAGTTATCGCAGGAAAATTTGGTGTATCAATATGCCGGCGCCGAGCGCGATAAAGATGTCGCGCGTTATTTAAACGGCATGACGCTCGCCTCGCGTTATCGCCCGTTTACCAAAGGCTTGTTATTTGACACGCCGCGCGGCCTGCAGGTTTGGCTGCGCGGCGCGGAACTGGCGCGCCCGTTCAAGATCATCGCGCAATTCCAGCGCGGCGCAAAAGGCAAGATCTTGGAATGGACGTTTACCGGCTGGAAAAAAGACGAGCAAAAAACGCTGGACACGCTGGCCGGCGATCTGCCGTGGGATCCGGAATGGTATCGCCTCGAAATTTATTTTCCGGAGATCGGCTACCTCTGGTCGGATCAACAAAAAATCCGGCCGTGAAAATGTTTCCCGTTGGCCTGCATCCAATTGGCTTTTTCTGCGTACAAAGAATGCACCAAAGTAAACCGGCACGAGACTTTACGGAGAAAATCAACTATAAACCGGAGAGCGCCTATGTCAGTGAAAGCCTCGGTGAACAGCCGCTTGTTGTGGGGCGGCATCATGATTATGTTTGGGGTGTTGTTTTTGTTCCACAATTTAAATTGGCTGAATTTTGGCGAGGTGATGCACGATTTTTGGCCGCTGATTCTCGTGGCCGTCGGCATTAAAATCATTCTCAGCCGCAAAGCCGCGGGGAAGACAGATTTTTCCCCGGCCGCCGGCGCAGGGAATTTTACCGCCAGTCCGGCTTATTCCACGGATTATCTTGCGGAAAATCGTTTTGTCGGCGACACGCATTTGCAGATCAACAGCCAGGCTTTTCAAGGCGGTACGGCGTCGAATTTCATCGGCGACGTGACGCTCGATCTTTCCGGCATCACGCTCGCCGAAGGCCAACGCAATCTCACCGTTTCCGGCTTTATCGGCGACGTCACGCTGGTCGCGCCGAAAAACGTGCCCTATGCCATCCACGCTTCAATAACGATCGGCGACCTGGTGATGTTTGGCCGCAAAGAAGGCGGCTTCGGGTTGAACCGCGTGCATAAATCGCCGAATTTCGACGCGGCGATCACGCGGTTGAATATTCGGGTTTCCTTTTTTATCGGCGATATTAAAATTTTCTAAAACGTGCAAGCCTCTGAAAAACGCCGGCAGACTCGCATCCTGCAAAAACTGCGCGAGCTCTATCCGGAGGCGTCATGCGCTCTGCATCATCGCCACCCGTTCGAATTATTAATTGCCACGATTCTCTCCGCGCAATCGACGGATAAAACTGTCAACCAGATCACCCCGGCGCTGTTCAAAAAGTTTCCAGAACCGGTGGCGATGGCCCAAGCCGCTTTAACTGAATTAGAAGAATTAGTGAAGTCGAGCGGCTTTTTTCATAACAAAGCGAAAAACCTCAAAGCTTGCGCCGCAAGGCTGGTGCAGGCGCATGGCGGCCAAGTGCCGCGCACGATGGAGGCGTTAATTCAACTCCCCGGCGTCGGGCGCAAAACAGCGAACGTCGTGCTCGGCAACGCTTTCAACATTAACGCCGGCGTCGTTGTGGATACGCATATTCAAAGGCTGTCGCAACGCCTCGGCTTCTCTCGCGAAACCACTCCCGAAAAAATCGAGCGCGATTTGATGACGATCGTCCCGCCAGAGGAATGGACGGCATTCTCGCATCGGATGATTCAACATGGACGGCAAGTTTGCGCGGCGCGCAAACCAAAGTGTAACGAATGCTTGCTCGCGCCGGATTGCCCTTTTGTAGTCGCGCCTTCAGGCGCGCACTCTTGAAAAGTACCCGGCACGAAACATCTTCACGAACGCCATATTTAATTGATAATTTTTAGCGCACGATTATTATGAGAACAGGCTTTTGTGGAATTTGGAAGCTTAACGCCTGAAGGCGTAACTACGAAACATTTTCTATGAAATCACGCGACTACACCCGCTTGATATCTCAATTCGCCGCAGAACATATCAAGCGCTCGCCGCAATCTGCGGCGTTGCACGAACGCGCGAGCCAATTTATGATCGACGGCGGCAGCAACACGTTGCGTTTGTTGCAGCCCTTCTCCCCGCGCCTCGTCAGCGCGAAAGGCGCGTGGGTGGAGGACGAAGACGGGCATCGCATTTTGGATTTTTGGCAGGGCCATCATGCCAACATTTTAGGCCACAATCCGGCAGTGGTCACGCGCGCGTTGGCGGAATTTTTTGAAGCAGGCCTGGGCTTGCAAACCGGATTTACCGATCGCTTGCAAATCGAAGTCGCCGAAATCATTTGCCGGCAAACCGGCGCGGAGCGCGTGCGCTTCACGACGACCGGCGCGCTGGCCACGATGAACGCGATCATGTTGGCGCGCGCTTTTACCGGGCGCGAGCTGGTCATGAAAGCCGGCGGCGGCTGGCACGGCGGCCAGCCGTGGGGACTGAAAGGCGTGGGCTATCACGGCGGTTTTGCCGGGCCGGACAGCGCCGGGGTGCCGGCAAGCATGAATGAAAAAATCATCATCACAAATTACAATAACACGGAAAAACTCAAAGACCACTTTAAACAATACGGCGATCAATTGGCTTGCTTTATTGTTGAGCCGGTTATCGGCGGCGGCGGCCTCATGCCGGCGAAAAAGGAGTATCTGCAAACGGCGGCGGCGCTCGCGCAGCATTATGGCGTGGTGCTGATCGGCGACGAAGTGATCTCCGGCTTCCGGTTTCGCGCCGGCAATGTCGCCGCGTTATACGGCGTGCAACCGGATTTGACGACGTTCGGCAAAGTGATTGGCGGCGGTATGCCGGTCGCGGCCGTGGCCGGGCGCGCCGAGATTTTGCGTTTGGCGGGCAAAGGCGGCAGCGTGAAATTTGAAGGCGGAACCTACGCCGCGCATCCCGCCAGCATGCTGGCGGGAAAAATTCTCATGCAGCATTTGATCGAGCACGAAGCGGCGATTTATCCGCAGCTTTTTGCCACGGCGGCGCGATTGCGCGAGATCGTCACCGGCGCTTTTGCCGCCGAAAATATTTACGCGCGTTTCGCCGGCGACCGCAGCCGCGACTTGCCCGGCAATTCGCTGCACATGCTGCTCTTTCCATTTCAGGAAAACGGCGAGCTGAACACCCCGGAAGAGGTGCGCAACCCGGCCGTTTGCGATCTGCTGTTGAGTGAAAAAGTTTTGCAGTCGGGTTTGTTGCTGGAGAATGTTTTCACCGTGCACGGCCTCGGCTCCAACACCGCGGCGCACGCGGAGGCGGATCTGCAATTTCTCGGCGAAGCCTGCCGCCAGTTTGCGCGGAGGGTTAATGGCGCTGAAAGTGCTTGACATTTAAAAATCTTTTGACCTATTTAAGATTCTTAAATCCACCAGCCCGGTTACGACTTTCTCCAATTGACCAACCGAAACGATGAGCAAACCCACGCGCAGCGCAAAGTGGGGGAAAAAAAAATCGCAGCAAGAACCTGGAGTACCGGCGCTAATCCTCATGATGGGAGCCGGTTGCCTGGTTCTATCTTCACCGTCCAATCCTTACTACGCGTTTCTATTATTCTTCTCATTTCTTTTAGCCGCGCTCACCGCGGATATTCTATTTCGCCGCTGCGCCCGGGTTCCCGCCGACGAGACGGCCTGGCGTGAGCTTTTTGCGCGTTTTCAATCGGCCGTGGACGCGACCATTTATAATCTCATCGGCCCGCCGCCCCACGGCCATCACGCCTATCTTTATAAAGATATCATGCAAAATTTTTATTTGCGGCTGGTAGAAAATGACCGTCGGGCGCTGCACGCCTTTCGCGGCAAAACCGAGGCGGAAGCCCGCGTTTACCTCTGCCGGATCGCGGCAAGCATTGCCATTACAATTTTACAAAAAGAGCGCCCGCCTTCCGTCACGCGCGAACAAAAAAAGAACGATGCGGACCACCGCAACGTCGAGCTTATCGATACCGCCGCGTTGAACGAGGAATATTTCGCGCTGCGCGCGAGCCTCGACGCGTGCCTGGAAAAAACGGTTCGCGGCAAAAAGCGGCGGAGAAACATCCTTATTTTTAAACTCGCGGTTTATGAAGGGCTGGCCGCGCCGCAAATTGCTGCGCTCCCCGCTTTTGCCGGGACGTCGGCGCACGCGATTGACGAGCAAATTTCCCGGATTCGCTTCAAAGTGCGCAAATGCCTGAAAAAAATATTTTTTAATGCCCCAAAATAGTGTGAGAATTTTTTGGCCTTTTCGCTGTCTATAAAATTGGGACGGGGAAAACCTTTTATCAGGTTTATAGTTGGCACCAGGACGATGAATTCATTTAAGGAAAAGGAAACAGATAGCACATGGCTCATTTGCCTTTAAAAAAACTTCTGGCCTTTCATTATGATCAGTTAAGCGCTGCCGAAAAAGACGAGGCGCAGGCTCATCTGGAGGCTTGCGCGGCCTGCGAAAAAAACTTGACGTTGCTGGTTAAACCGGAGCAGACGTTAAAACTCAAACCGGCTTCGACCGGAACGCGGGTGGCCGGACCGGCCGCCTGCCTATCGCCGGAAACGATTGGCAAGTATATCAACCACGAGCTGCTGCCGGCGGTTATTCCGCCGGTTGAACAACACCTTGTGGCGTGCGAAAATTGCCGGCAACAACTGGCCGTCATTTCTCAAATCAGCGTTGAGCCGGTCAGCGAAGAAGTGCGCCAAGCTCTTGCCGCGTTGCCGCCGTTCACCATCTCCGAGCACGTCGCTGCCATTATGAAGCTGCTCCCGGCTGATGAAGAACATCCGCCGCTTTTGGAAAAATGGAAAGATTGGATTCAAGCTCACATTCCGGAATTGCGCTTCGCGCGAAACGCGGCGTTTGCTGCCGCTCTGGTGGCGGCGATTTTTTTTGCCGGCGCGCCAACGTTCCGAAACTGGCGGGCTACCGTGCACGCCGGCGCCGGCATGAAAAATTTGAAGCAGGAATGGACGATTACGGTTGACGATTTGCGTCCCGCTGAAGATCTCCGCGAAAACATGTTTACCGAAACTCACGGCTCGGAACACAAAGAGCTCGCCGATGAAATTGAAAGTAAATTTCACGCGGCCCTGGCCTGGGACGAAAAGAACCGCACGGCGAGATTCGGCCTGGCGACGTATCGGTATTTTATCAAAGACCTAAACACGGCGGACAGTTTGGTGGCGGTTTTGCTTCAAGAAAATCCGCAGGATTTCGAGGTTTGGAACAATCGCGGTTTGATCGCGGCGCGCCGCGACGATTCCACCGCGGCGCTGGCGGCTTTGGCGCACGCGCTGCAAATTCGCCCGGATTATGCGATAGCCGCTTACAACCGCGCGGCGTTATTGCATCAGCTCGGGCGCCGCGCCGAAGCGCGCGAGGCCTGGCAAAACTATCTGCAGCTTGACCTCGCTTCCCAATGGCGGGAAGTGGCGCAAAAACGTTTGCAGGAATCGGATGAATGAGTTTCATTTCTCACGAAAGGTTTTTATATGGCTGAACCTGAGCTGGCTCAAGCGTTGGAAAGAGCAATCGAAGAAATCCAATCACTAAAAATGCGCTTGAATACGCTGGAACTGGCAACCGGCGGCAAAACGGCGTTGCCGCAGACCAATTTGTTGAGCGGCAACTTTCTGACGCGCGCCTTCGCCGTGCTGGGGCATTACCTGGTCGCCGCGTTGATCGTGGCCTTGCCATTTTATGTTATCGTTTTTCTAGTAGTATATTTATTTTTACCGAACCGATGAGGGATCGCTTTTAGCCCGGCGCGCCGGCATTTGCAACTCCAGAAATTTGCACCATCGGTTACCAAGCTTATACAATTTTTAATGAAAAGGAATTTCATGTGAGTCACTAATTCATCGACAACTTCAGAATCGACCGTGATCGTCACGTAACCGGAGGGTAGTTTATGACCCGAAACTATGAAGTTTTAGGCGAGCATTCACTGTTGTCTCCCGCCGAGCGCCCCAATCTTTCGATGCTGGACTTCGGTTTGGCCGTGGGAACTATCTGGGCGCTTATTGTTGTTGTTTTCACCGCGATGGGAATCAATGCCGGCCCGGGCACTCCCGCGATCGGCAGTTTTCTCATTTTTCTTTCCGCTATTTATCCGGGATATTCCCCGCTTTTCACCGCGGTTGATCTGCTCACCGGTTTGATCGGCGGTTTTGTTCACGGCTATTTATTTGGCGCGCTGGCAGCGTTTCTATACAATATCTGGCGCGGCGAGCAACCGTTTGGCGTCAAGCTGCCGCGCGATTTCGCCGGCGCGCCGGAGCCGTTCCTGCTCAGCGCGGGAAGCGGCAAGCATCCTTACACGATCGCGATCATTGCCAACCCCGTGTTGGAATCTGAAGCCAGCGGTGAATTTCGTCCCGACCCCATTCTCGAACACCCACGCCTCTTTCAAGCGAAGGTCGCCGCCATTATCGCCGGTTTTGCGCAGGATGCGGTGCTCAATCCACGGAAAACGAAAAACACGTTTCTCGACCAAATGCGTATCATCACGCTGTTCAACCCGAAGTTGGCGAAAGCAGAGATGCCGACGAGCGGCCAACCGCCGAGCAAACACGCCTTGTGCCGCGAGGCCGATTACGGCATTATCGTCGAGGCGTTGCAACGCCTCTATCGCGGCGAGACCGCGGAAGTGCAGGAGGAGCGCCTGTTGAATTTCATCGCCGCCCACCTGCCCAAGTATTTTGATGACGCCACGAAGACCAGCTTGATCGACGTCGTGTACGTCGTGACCGGCTCCAAAACGCATACGCGTTCGTCCGCTCGTTACACCATCGACGACGACGCCAGGCCGGGCGCCGAGTTTGAACTGGATTTTGGCGACGAGAAACTGAAACGGCGGCACGCGCTCTATACGCGGGTTCCCGGCATGGTGGCGTATTCGGCCTGGGATAATCGCTTAAAAACGCCGATTCACGAATTTGCGCATGCGATGTCTTCGACGACCAACGGCGCGATCCTTGACGAGTATTACGACGACACGTTGACGCAATTGCGCCAAGCGCCGGCGATCAACAAGCATTACCGCGAGAATTCCGCGGAACCGCCACAGCCGTTGCCGAAACAATTTGCCGTTTATAAGGCGGCGGGCAAAACCGCGCCGTTCCGCACCGACCGCGGCCGGCATGAACCCGTCGAGTGGAAGACTTACGTGCCGGCGCGTGAGAATATCACCGTGCCGTGCACCATGGATTTTTCCGAAGAAAAATTTGCCTTTGATTTGCTGATCAGCCAATATATGCGCGACCGGCTTGCGGCGAAAGCCGGCCGGGGATGAGAGCAATTGAACTGAAAAAATGTCTCATAAAATAAGTTTATCACAAATTGAGGTACCATCATGGATGCAATATCAATATGCCCAACATGCTCAAGAAAGTACGGCGCCGGTACAGGTTTTTGTGACCTCGACGGCTCCAAGCTGATTTCGCTGGGTGACACCAAACCCCGAATTCAGCAAGACGAGTTTAAACTCCTCTTGCATCCTACCGAGCACTCGCGATTCATTTTGGCTCTGCTGGTTTCCATACCTGCGGCAATAATAGCCGTTGTGCTGGTGTTTGCCTCGTTTGGCCTCTTGCTGGTTTATGTTGGCCTCATAACTTTTTCCGTCTGGTTCGGGTTAAGCATCGCCAAGGCCAATCTGATGGCGAATTCAGTGCGGGTATCGGAGAAGAACTTTCCCGCGATCCACGAAGTTGCGATGGAGGTGAAATACACCCTGGACTATCAAAAAGCAATTGACATCTATATCATTGAGGAAGGATCGGTCAACGCCTTCCTTGCAAAATTCTTCCAAACTAAATTTATTGTTCTAAATTCCGAACTTGTTAAAGACATGCTAGACAACGGCAAGCTGGTGCAGATGAAATGGATTATTGCCCGGTTTGTCGGAGCGTTAAAAGCGAAACACTTTCGATTAGATCTGCTGCGCATCGTCATTGACAGCATCGAAAAAATCAAGATCTTCAACTTACTTATACTTCCTTATGAAAGAGCCATGCAATATTCCGGTGACCAGATCGGCCTGGCGGTCTGCAATGACTTGAATCAAGCGATGACTGCATTTGATAAATTCATGGTGGGGAACGACCTCGCCCACAGAGTTGAATTTCAGGGATTGGTCGAACAGGCGATTGATGTCCGTGACAGCTTTTTCGCCACGCTCGCGCGGCTGTTTTCGACTCACCCGCACATGGTCAGCCGGTATCTAAATTTGCTGGCATTTGCGCGCTGGCGCTACCCCCGGATGTTTGATAAATATATCGCTCAATTCGACGGGGTGGCTTCCTCGAATATCAATGCCATTCTACCCAATTATACCTACGATTTCAGTGGTCAGCAAGAATTACAATCTGAAGAAAAAATATGAACTGTCCAAATTGCAAAACAGAAAACCGGGAGGGGGCGGGATTTTGCAAGAACTGTGGTTTTGCTCTGTCAAATAAACCCGTCGATCGAGCCTTTTACCAGCAGCCTGGTGATTCGAATGCGACTATTGGGATTATTGCGATTTTGATGAGCTTGAATACGTTCATCTGGTTTTTTGGTGGATATCGCTTTCTGGAATTGTGGAACCATAAGGTGATTCTAATTGCGATGACCATATATGATTCCGGTCTTGTCCTATTCCTGGCTTTTAACTGCAAAAAAGAACCGCTAAGAATCATCGCCATGGTGTTCACCGTTGTTGCCATGATTTTCAGCATATTATCACAACTTGGTGTACTCAATTTTTTTGACAATTTCTAATACTTCGTTTGTCCAATGAGTTGCTTGGAAGTGACTTTCCCAATGCCGTTCTTAATTCATTACACACCGTTCACCACGGGAGGAGAGTATGACGCTGTTGCACCCTGGATTTCGCCGCCGGCGGCTGGCGGCTTATAAAAATTTGGAAACGACTGAGCATGCGCCGCAATTAACGGCGCAACATCTCGAGTAGAATGACCGGCCGTTTACATCGAAAACTCAAGACTTTCAGTTGGGAAAATAGTTGCGCTGATAATTTTAGGCTGATTTTATAGCCCGATGAACCAACTTAACCATCAACATTAGAAGGAAACACCATGCGTTACAAGATTTTTCAAATTATTGTATTGTTTGCGTTAATGGGTTTTGGCCTGGCTTATGGTCAAAGAAGTGAAGCGACGAGCCCGAGTGCAGCGCTTCTCAGTGGTATCGTTTCATTTTCCAGTCAAGGCGGTGATCTTTAAACAGGTTTTGGTGACGAAAGGGCAAACACTTTAGCCATTGTCCCGAGTTTGTTTTATTTTGTCGCCCCCGGTGTGGGAATCGGTGGGGATTTGTCTTATAATCGTCAATCTCAAGGAGATGACTCGTTTACAATTTTGGGCGCGGGTCCTAAAATAGGTTACTTCATGGATTCAGGCAGCAACTCGATTCCATTTCTGGGCGGCGGCATTAATTTTTTGTCGATTGGAGATGAGGATGACCGCGAGAGTGGTTTCAGATTCAAGTTTGGCGGCGGCGTGCTGTTTCGTAAAGATCATATGGCGCTTAGCCTCGAAGTTACCTATCTGAGTGATCGTTTCAAAGTCGAGGGCGCTGACGAATCTATTTCCGGTAACACCATTACCGTTGGGGTAGGCTTTGCAGGATTTTTGTATAAATAGTAAAATCTGATTGAATTCATTCAAATTTCATCGTGCAACTTTCACCATTCACCACGGGAGAAAAATATGACGCCGCTGCATCATGGATTTCGCCGCCGACTGCTGGCGGCCTATCAAAGTTTGGAAACGACCGAGCATGGGCCGCAACTAACGCCGCAACATCTCGAACAGTACGACATCCTGGTGAGTAAGAAACATTTTCTGCGGCTGGCGCAACGCAGCGAATCGGAAAAAGCGGCGCCGGGCTTATCCGCCGTTCGCGCTCGCCGCACCGACAAGGCCGCTGAGGCGCTCGCCGAAGAATTGCAGCAGATCGATCGTGACCTTCAAGAGACGCTATCGAATCACATGCCGGATTTTCACGCCATCCACGATAGCTGGTTTTCGCGCAACTTCGCGCGCGAGCTGTACAAAGCGGACTGCGCTTACGGCAATCGCCTTTTGCCGGTTGCCGCCGTTCTCGGCGTATTTATGGCCTGTGGAATGATCAGCTTGCTGGCGATGACGCCGTAAAAGTTTATTAAAGAGCGTGTTTGGAAGCGTTTACCTCGAATGATCGGGGTTCGTACTGTGAGAAATCGGGCGAAAGTGACAAACTAAAGTTTGTCACTCCGATGTTTCTGAGAAATCTACCGCCACGGATTCGACATGCATTTATTAAAGGCAACGCGGCCATCGGAAAAGCGGCGTCGTTTGCCGCGAAGCGGACGCGCCTTGAGCTTGATCATGGCCGGACTTTTTCTCGCGTCGTGTATTCAGCAAAATGATTCCGCAACGCTTCCGGTCGCGCCGGAGCAACTGAGCGCCTATAAATTCAAAGCTGAAGACCGGAAAGTGCTGGCGGCGTGGGCAAGCTGGCATCGCCAGGGACCGCCTGATAGTTTGCATGATTGGGTGCGCCGGCATTACGCGCCGTTGCAAACCATTGGCTTGAGATTTTTCGAACAAGCGGCGCTGCTGCGCCACAACGAGACGTTGCCGCTCTCCATGGCCAAATTGGACACCGCGCGTGAAATCGGCACGACGCTGATCGCTGCCGTGCGCGACTCTTTTTTGTTGCGGCAAATAAGCCGTTTGGAAAATTTGGATCAAAAAACCTTGCGGTTGCGCCAAGAAACCGCCCGGCGCTTTGCGCGGGCTTATGAACGGCTCTATCAAGGCCGTTACGCCGAGTCGCGCCGTGAGTTCCAGCTCACCGCCGAGCTGGCGCAACAAATCCATGATGACAAGCTTTATCTCGAGGCGAAATATTATGAGGCCTATTTTCTGGATCGCGACGGCCGCTTTAACGAAATTATAGCGGCCAGCCCGAGCTTGTTGGCGCAGGCGGCGCAGGCGGGATATCGCTCCCGCGAGGCATTGATCGGCTGTTATCTCGCCGGCGCTTATGTGGGTCTTCATCAGTACGAAGCCGCGTTGGCGCAGTTCGGCCGAAACATTGCGTTGGCCGAGCAACTGGACGACGCCAAAATATTGGCGCGCTGTTATAAAAATCAAGCCGTCATTTTTTATTTTCAGGGAAAATATCCGCAGGCGGAGGCGGCGCTGCAGCGCGTGTTACGATTCGACGCGGAAAGAAAATTTTATGGCCTGACCCTGCTGTTACAGGGGCAAATCGCCGTGGTGCGCGGCGAATATGATCGCGCCCGTCTCAACTATAAAGAAGCGTTCCAGCATTTTGCGGCGCATGACCTGGATTCTTTGAATGTTGCCCTCGCCCTCAATCGTCTGGCGGTGGTGGATGTGTTAACCGGAAATTATGAAAACGCGCTGCGTGCGGAGAAACGCGCTTATGCGCTGCGCGGTCAGACCAAAAATGTGGAGGAAACCGCTGGGTCGTTGAGCAACCTGGCGCTGATTTACGCCAAAATGGACAGCCTGGACAAGGCGATCATCTTGGGGCATCAAGCCTTGCAGCTTTTGCAAGCCGGCGGCAAACAAACCGTCGTCAACACCTGGCTCAACCTGGGCAGCGCTTATTTGCAAAAAGGCGTTTATGATTCGGCGCGTGCCGCTTTTCATTATGCCGAAAATCTTGCCGACGCCCTCAACAATGACATTCTGCTGCTCGAAGCGAAAATCGGCCAGGGCTTTGTCGCGCTGAAGCAGGGCCAGGCGGATCCGGCCCGGGCTTTTTTTACCGCAGCGCTAACCTTGACGGCGAAAACAACGGATGCGAATTATCAGGCCACGGCGTTGTTTGGTTTGTCGCAAGCTGAACGAAAATTAAATAATCCGGCCGGCGCCGCCAACTACTTGGAAGCAGCGCTGGCTGTGGTGGAAAACTTG
>Ga0247727_10008172_pt1 | contig 19539 bp, 18 predicted proteins | sample WisWelCaveWW1625_FD_202498 | JGI IMG/M metagenome (GOLD analysis project Ga0247727, IMG submission 202498) | Biofilm microbial communities from Wishing Well Cave, Virginia, United States - WW16-25 | ecosystem: Environmental > Aquatic > Deep subsurface > Groundwater > Cave microbial mat | place... | reverse complement strand
TGGAACCACTCGCCGAAGAAACGCGATGACAGCACCACGCGCGCGGTGCGGTTCATGCGCTCGCGCTGGTAGGCCATGAAGGCGCGATGGTAGTCCTCGCCCGCCGCCGCCACCTTCTCGGCCAGCACCACGCCGTCCTCGATCGCCATCTGCGCGCCCTGCGCGAGGTACTGCAGCGTCGGGTGCGCCGCGTCGCCGAGCAGCGTGACGCGGCCCTGTGTCCAGTTGGTCGCCGGCTCGCGGTCGTGCAGCACCCAGTTGCGCTCGCGCGAAACGTAGCGCAGGTTCTCGCGCACGCCCTGGTGGGTGCGCGCGAACATTTCCTCCAGCTCGTCCGGCGCGCCCGCGTTCTGCTCGCCGCGGCGGAAGCGGCGGCTGGCAATGGTGGCGACGTTGTTCATCACGGCGCCGCCCTGCAGCCGGTACTGCACCAGGTGCAGGCCCGGGCCGCCCCAGATGGTCATGGCGCCGGCGCGGCTGCGGTCGGCAATCTGGTCGTCCGGCACCACGCCGCGGTAAACGAAATGCCCCGCCGGACGCGGTGCGCCGTCGCCGATCACCACCTCGCGCGTCGGCGACCACAGGCCCTCGGCGCCGATGAGCGCCGCGCCTTCGTAGACCGCGCCGTTTTCGCAGGTGGCGGTTACGCTGTCGCTTTGTTGCACGAATTTTTTTATTTCACGGGAAGATTCAAGAACAACCCTGTCCTGCTGCCTGCACGCCTGCAGCAATCCGCCGTGCAGGTCGCGGCGGTGGATGACGAAGTAGCGGTAACCGAAGCGCTTGAGGAATTCCTTGCCGAGCGCAATGCGCGTCAACTCCTCGTTGGCGAGGGCGTCGGCGAAAATGAGCGCATCGGGGAACACCGCCGTGGCCTCGAGCGCCTTCAGCACGCCCAGGCGGTCGAGCATGCGGCTCACGTTGGGGCCCATCTGGATGCCGTAGCCGATTTCGCCGAATTCGGCCGCCTTTTCCAGCACCCGCGCTACGCGGCCCTTCTGCGCCAAAGCGAGCGCCACTGCCAGGCCGCCGATGCCGCCGCCGGCAATGAGGATTTCCTTCATAAAATCATTATACTGAGCGATCCAAGGAGTCCTCGATGGCCAATCTGTGGGACAACCCGGCCGGCACCGACGGCTTCGAGTTCATCGAGTACGCGGCGCCCGACCCGCGCGCGATGGGCGTACTGTTCGAGCGCCTCGGCTTCAAGGCGATCGCGCGGCACCGCCACAAGAACGTGATCCTGTACCGCCAGGGCGGGGTCAACTACATTGTCAACGCCGAGCCCGATTCGTTCGCGCAGCGTTTCGCGCGGCTGCACGGGCCGAGCATCTGCGCCATCGCCTTCCGCGTGCAGGACGCCAAGGCCGCCTACGAGCGCTGCATCGGGCTGGGGGCCTGGGGCTACGCGGGCCACGCCGGTCCAGGCGAACTGAACATCCCGGCCATCAAGGGTATCGGCGATTCGATCATTTATCTCATCGACCGCTGGCGCGGCAAGAACGGCGCGCAAGGCGGCGACATCGGCAACATCGGCTTCTACGACGTGGATTTCGAGCCGCTGCAAGGGCAGGACTCAAGTGCGGCGTCGCTCGATCCCGTAGGCCACGGCCTCGCGTACATTGACCACCTGACGCACAACGTGCACAAGGGCCGGATGAAGGAATGGGCGGATTTCTACGAGCGCCTGTTCAACTTCCGCGAAGTGCGCTACTTCGACATCGAGGGCCAGGTCACGGGCGTGAAGTCGAAGGCGATGACCAGCCCCTGCGGCAAGATCCGCATCCCGATCAACGAGGAGGGCACCGAGAAGGCCGGACAAATCCAGGAGTACCTCGACCTCTACCACGGCGAGGGCATCCAGCACGTCGCGCTCGGTTCGACCGACCTCTACCAGACGGTGGACGCGCTCAGGGCGAGCGGCGTCAAGCTGCTCGACACCATCGACACCTACTATGAGCTGGTGGACAAGCGCATTCCCGGCCACGGCGAGAATCTGGCCGAGCTCAAAGAACGCAAGATCCTGATCGACGGCAAGGCCGGCGCGCTGCTGCTGCAGATCTTCTCGGAGAACCAGCTGGGGCCGATTTTCTTCGAGTTCATCCAGAGGAAAGGCGACGAAGGCTTCGGCGAAGGCAACTTCAAGGCGCTGTTCGAGTCCATCGAACTTGACCAGATGCGCCGCGGCGTCCTGAAAGCCAAGTAATAGAATTCATGGCCATGCAGCTCAAGTACCAGCACGGTTTCGGCAACAGCTTTGCCAGCGAAGCGGTCAGGGGCGCGCTGCCGGTCGGCCAGAACTCTCCCCAGCACGCGCCGCGCGGCCTGTACACCGAGGTGCTTTCGGGCAGCGCATTCACTGCGCCGCGCGCCGAGAATCTCTCCACCTGGCTGTACAAACTGCGCCCTTCGGCGATGCACGGGCCGTATGCGCCGCTCGCCGGCCGGAAAACCGCGGGCGCGCTGCGCTCCGGGCCGTTCAACGAGGTGAAAACACCGCCCAACCGGCTGCGCTGGGATCCGTTGCCGATCCCCGCCAGGCCGACCGACTTCATCGACGGGCTCGCCACCATCGCGGGCTCTGGCGAACCCGACTCGCATGCGGGCCTCGCCGTGCATGTTTATTGCGCCAACCGCTCGATGACCGGCCGCTATTTCCACAACGCGGACGGCGAGATGATGATTGTCCCGCAACAAGGTGGTCTCTTGGTTTTTTCCGAGTTAGGAAAATTGGAAGCGAACCCCGGAGAAATCGCCGTTCTGCCCCGCGGGATGAAGTTCAAGGTCATGGTGAATGGCCCCTCGCGCGGCTACGTCTGCGAAAACTACGGCGCGCCGTTCCGCCTGCCGGAACTGGGGCCGATCGGTTCGCAGGGCCTGGCGCAGAAGCGCGACTTCCTCGCGCCGGCGGCCGCCTTCGAGGACAGGAGCGGCAAGTGCCAGGTGGTGGCGAAATTCTTCGGCAAGCTGTGGGCCGCGGAATACCGCCATTCGCCGCTCGACGTGGTCGCCTGGCACGGCAACTACGTGCCCTATAAGTACGACCTCGCGCGATTCATGGCGATGAACACCGTCAGCTTCGATCATCCGGATCCGTCGATCTTCACCGTGCTCACCTCGCCTTCGGGCGGGCCGGGCGTGGCGAACTGCGATTTCGTGATTTTCCCGCCGCGCTGGATGGTGGCCGAGCACAGCTTCCGCCCGCCGTGGTTCCACCGCAACGTGATGAGCGAGCTGATGGGCCTGGTGCACGGCGAGTACGACGCCAAGGCCGAAGGTTTCCTCCCGGGCGGCATCTCGATCCACAACTGCCTGCAGGGCCACGGCCCGGATGTCGCCAGTTTCGACCGCGCATCGACGGCCGAACTCAAGCCGCACAAAATCGACGATACGCTCGCCTTCATGTGGGAGTCGAGGTACGTGTTCCGGCCGACCCGGTTCGCGCTGGCCGCGCCGCAGCTGCAGAAGGGCTACGAATCGGTGTGGGGCGGCTTCAAGAAGCGTTATAAGTGAATCAAACGCACGATCCGAAGCTGCGCAGCTGGGTCGAGAGCGCCAATGATCCGGCGACGGATTTCCCGATCCAGAATCTCCCGTTTGGAACCTTCAAGAGAAAAAACACCCGGGCAGCACCTCGCGGCGGCGTCGCGATCGGCGACCAGATATTCGACCTTGCGGGGCTCGGACTGAAGACCGGGCCCACGCTGAACGCACTGGCAGCGGCAGGCCGCCCGACGTGGAGCGCACTGCGAAAGATGCTTTCTAAAGTTCTTTCAGACGAACAAAACAGAAAAAAATATTCTAAATTCCTCGTTCCACAAGGAAAAGCCGAGCTATTCCTGCCGGTCGCGATCGGCGGCTACAGCGATTTCTTCACCGGTATCCACCACGCCGGCAACATGGGACGCATCCTGCGGCCGGGCGGCGATCCCCTGATGCCGAACTACAAGTGGCTGCCGATCGGTTATCACGGGCGCGCCTCGTCGATCGTCGTCTCGGGGACCCCGGTCACCCGTCCGCGCGGCCAGGCCAAGGCGCCCGATGCGCCGGCGCCGCGCTTCGGTCCCGCGCAGCGGCTCGACTACGAGGTCGAGCTCGGCTTCGTGATCGGGCCGGGCAACCGGCTCGGCAAACCGGTCCCGGTCGGCAAGGCGCACGAGCAAGTATTCGGCGTGGTGCTGTTCAACGACTGGTCGGCGCGCGACATCCAGGCCTGGGAATACCAGCCGCTCGGGCCGTTCCTCGCCAAGAGCTTCGCCTCGACCATGTCGCCCTGGATCGTCACGCTCGAGGCGCTCGAACCGTTCCGCGCCCCCGCGTACGCGCGTGCGCAGGGCGATCCGCAACCGCTGCCCTACCTGCTCGACGAGGCCGACCAGCGCGCGGGCGGCATCTCGATCCAGCTCGAAATGCATCTGCGCAGCGCGAAGATGCGCGCGCAGAAGGCGGCGCCGCACCGCCTTTCACGCGGCAATTTCACCGATGCGTACTGGACCGCAGCGCAGATGGTGGCGCACCAGACCTCGAACGGCTGCAACCTCAACCCGGGCGACCTGCTCGGCTCGGGAACGATTTCCGGGACGTCGCCTGATTCGTTCGGCTCAATGTTCGAGCTGACGCAGGGAAAGAATCCGCTCGCGCTGCCCAGCGGCGAGACGCGATTGTTTATTGAGGACGGCGACCAGGTGATCCTGCGCGGGCGCTGCGAGCGGGCAGGTTGCGCGCCGATCGGCTTCGGCGAAGCTGTGGGCGTGATCAAACCCGCGCCCGCTCGGTAGGTTCCCCGGCCACCTCGCTATCCTGGGCGCGCGGCTCCTCGAGCGGCTCGACGGCGGTTTCGGTCGGCGTCACGTTATGTGCCAGGAATCCGCCGGACTGGTGGCGCCACAGCTTCTCGTAATGGCCTTTCAGGCGCAGCAGGTCGTCGTGGCTGCCCTGCTCGACGATGCGGCCAGCATCGAGCACGACCAGCCGGTCCATGCGCGCGATGGTCGACAGGCGGTGCGCGATCGCGATCACCGTCTTGCCCTCCATCAGTCCTAGCAACTGCTCCTGGATCGCCAGCTCGACCTCGCTGTCCAGCGCCGAGGTCGCCTCGTCGAGCACCAGGATCGGCGCGTCCTTCAGCACCACGCGCGCGATCGCCACCCGCTGGCGCTGCCCGCCGGAGAGCTTGACGCCGCGTTCGCCTACGTGGGCCTCGTAGCCGGCGCGGCCCTTCCAGTCGCGCAGGCCAACGATGAACTCGTGCGCGTGCGCCTTGCGCGCCGCCGCCTCGACCTGCGCGTCGCTCGCCTGCGGGCGGCCGTAGCGGATGTTGGCGGCGATTGAGCGGTGCAGGAGCGAGGTGTCCTGCGTCACCATGCCGATCGCCGCTCGCAGGCTCTCCTGCGTCAGGTCCCGAATTTCCTGCCCGTCGATGCGGATGCTGCCCTTCTCCAGCTCGTAGAAACGCAGCAGCAGGTTCACCAGCGTCGACTTGCCCGCGCCCGAGCGCCCGACGAGGCCGACGCGCGCGCCCGGGTGCACGCGCAGGCTGAGCCGGTCGAGTACCGGCGCGCTTCCGGCCCTGCCGTAATCGAAAGTCACATCCTCGACGCGGATCTCGCCGCGCGACACCTCGAGGGCGCGCGCGCCGGGCCGATCGCCGCCGGAGAGCGGCACGGCGATCGTCTGCATGCCCTCCTGCACCATGCCGACGTTCTCGAAGATCGCCGCCACTTCCCAGCTCACCCATCCCGCGGTGGCGGCGATCTGCCAGGCGAGCGGCAGCGCAGTGGCCACCGCCGCGGCGCTCAGGATTCCCTCGCCCCAGAGCCAGAGGCCGGACGCCGCGGTCGCGGTCAGCAGCGCGGCGTTCATCAGCGAAAGCGTGAACATGAAGTTGGAGGCCACACGCATGTACGCGGCGATCGCCTCCTGGTGCTCGTCGATCGCCTCGCGCACGTAGGCGTCCTCCTGCGCCGGGCGCGCGAACAGCTTCACCGTCAGGATGTTGCTGTAGCTGTCCACCACCCGCGCCATCACCAGCGAGCGCCCCTCCGAGCTGAGCTTCGACAGGTCGCGCATGCGCGGCACGAAGTAGCCGAGGAACAGCACGTAGCCGGCGGACCACAGCAGCGTCGGCATCGCGAGGCGCCAGTCCGAGAGCGCCATCAGCACGATGGCGCCGGTGCCGTACACCGCGATGTACCAAACGGCGCGGATGCCGGCCATGGCGCTTTCGCGCAGCGACTGCGCGGTCTGCATCACCCGGTTGGCGATGCGCCCGGCGAAGTCGTTCTGGAAGAAGGTCCAGCTCTGGCGCACCACGTGCCAGTGACTCTGCCAGCGGATCAGGCTGGTGGCGCCCGGAATGATCGCGTTCAGGCGCACCGCCACGTCGACGAGGACCGCCAGCGGACGCAGCAGCAGGACCACCGCGATCATGCCGAGCAGTGAGGGCCATTGCTGCGCCAGCGCCGCCTGCCGGTCTGCGGCCTCCATCAGCGACACCAGCTGGCCGATGAACACCGGGATCGCCGTGTCGGCCAGTGCCACCGCAAGGCTGGTCGCGAACATGAGCGCGTACCAGCCCCGGGTCTGGCGCATGAAGTGCCAATAGAACGCGAGCAGTCCCGCCGGCGGCTCGCCCGGGCCCGGGCTCGCCGTGCCCCGGATCCTCGATTCCAGGTAGCGGTAAAGGCCCACTTCCGGCGATCAGCTCCCGTTCCAGGCCGGTTTGCGCTTCTCGAGGAAGGAGCGAATGCCTTCGCGCGCCTCCTCGCCCGCACGCACATCGGCAAGCACCGCCGCCGTCTCCGTCGCCAGCTTCGGCGAAATGGGCGCCTGCGCCACTTGCGCCAGCAGTTGCTTCGATCGCGCCAGCGCCTGCGGGCCTGCTTGCGCAAGCTGCGCCACGAATTTCTCTACCCGCGCATCGAGTTCCGCCGCCGGTACGCATTCGTGCACGAAGCCGACGCGATGCGCTTCGCGAGCGCTCAGCCGTTCGCCGGTCAGCACGTACCTGCGCGCCTGCTGCTGGCCGATCGCACGCACGATGTAGGGACTGATCATCGCCGGCACCAGGCCGATGCGGACTTCGGGCAGGCAGAACTCAGCTTCCTCCGCCGCGACCACGATGTCGCAGGCCGCCGCGAGGCCCATGCCGCCCGCGAACGCGGGACCGTGCACGCGCGCGACCAGCGGTTTCGGATAGGCATGCATGCGGTAGAGCAGCGCAGCGAAGCGCCCGGCCTCGGCCTTCGACTTCGCTCTGGTCATCTTCGACGCCTGCTCCATGCGCGAGAGATCCCCGCCGGCGCAGAACGCCTGCCCGCGGCCGGCCAGAACCAGAACACGAATGTTTTTTTCGACTTCCAGCTTTCTAAAGGCTTTAAGCAAGAAATCCTGTAGCTCACCGCTCAAAGCGTTCCGCAACTCCGGGCGGTTGAGCCACAGCCAGGCGGCAGGGCCGCGCCGCTCTATTTCAAGCAAGTCCATCAGTTGGCCTGCAGGCGTTGCAGGACGGGAGGCAAAGGCATGCGGACTGTGTCTGTCGTGGCGGGCGCGCCAGCGTATCATGGCGCGCTTTGCAGTAGCGGGGTGGCTTGAACAACGTTTCGATATTCGCGGGTTGCGTGCTGATCTGGGGCACCACCTGGCTCGCGATCACATACCAGCTTGGACCGGTGGCGCCGGAAGTCAGCGTCAGTCACCGCTTCCTGCTCGCCGCCATCGTCATCGCCGCCTGGTGCCGGCTGCGCGGGCTGCCGCTGCGTTTCAGGCCCGCCGAGCACGCGGCGCTCGCGCTGATGGGCGTCGCGATGTACGGCATCAGCTACATATTCGTCTATCACGCCGAACTGCATGTCGCCTCCGGATTGGTGGCGATCGGCTACTCGGCAAGCCCGCTGCTTTCGACGCTCGGCATGCGCCTGTTTTTCGGCCAGCCGGTGACTGCGCGCATGGCGCTCGGATCCATGTTTGGCATCCTCGGCATCACACTGGTGTACTGGCCAGAGTTCGCGCAGCTCGCGCAAAACCGCAATATCGCGCTCGGCGCGCTGTTTACCGTGCTGGCGGTACTGGGTTCGACCGCCGGCGGGCTGCTCGCGCAGCGCAATCACCAGCGCAAGCTGCACGGCTGGCCGACGATGGCCTGGAGCATGGGGTACGGTGCGCTCGCCTCGCTGGCCATCGCGCTGGCACTCGAGCGTCCGTACACCATCGACCTCGGTGCGCCTTACCTGCTGTCGCTGCTGTATCTCTCGCTGCTCGGTACGGTGATCACGTTCGCCGGCTGGCTGACGCTGGTGGGGCGCATCGGCGCGCCGCGCGCTTCCTACGTCGGCGTTATGGCGCCGGTGATGGCGCTGTTCGTCTCGACGCTGTTCGAAGGATTCCTCTGGCATCCGCTAACCGTCGCCGGCGTCGCGGTCTCGATCGCGGGCAACATCCTGGTGCTGGGCGGCGCCAAGCGCTAGCGCGCCTTGAGGTAGAAGCAGGCGCTATCACCCTCGCCCCTGCGGTTCAGCTCCGCGGCCTGCTGCTGGAATCCGTCCCATTCGCCCTGCGAGAACGCATCCGGACGGTTGCCCGGGCGGTTGCCCGGACGATACTTGCCGTGCTCGACGTAGGGCACCCCGCGGATGTAGAGCTCGCTGCTCGAGAACTGCTGTCCGGATGAATCGTGGACGACTTGCGCGATCCGCGTGCCGGCAGCGGCGGCCGCACTCGACATACTCGAACTCCTCGCGCCAGCCGAACATCATCTCCCTGGGAAAATGGGACTGGTTACCCTCGGTATTGGCGCAGACGCGGCAGGCATTCACCGGTAGATTTCCCGTCTGTGACCGACCGCCAGCGCCAGGACGGCCAGCCGCCGGTCCTGAATCTCGCAGATCACGCGGTAGTCGCCGATCCGGTAGCGCCACAGGCCGGCGCGCCCGCCCTTGAGCGCCTCCCCGAAGTGGCGCGGGTTCTTGCAGCCCTCGATCCGGTCATCGAGCCAATCGAGGATGCGCGCGCGCACCTGCGGATCGAGCTTGCGGAGCTGGCGCTCCGCGACCTCGCCCACCTCAACGGTCCAGCCCAAGCTCCTTCCTCAGCTGGCGCAGGGGCTTCGCCGAGCGCGTCTGCGTGAACGCCCGCTCCGCGACATCGAGGTCTTCGGCGTCCTCGACCAGTCGCAGGATTGCCTCGCGCACGACTTCGCTCTTCGAGCGGCCGCTCACCTTGGCGAGCGCCGCCACCTTGCGTTCCAGCGCCTTCTCCAGCCGCAGTGCCAGCATCCGAGTTCCTTGTATGACAATGTCTGACAATATTACCGGAGTCGGCTCCCGGCTTCAATAGCACGGGTCGTTCCGCTGCAATCTACTCAATCGGGAAATACGGCCGATTTTCTTCGCTGTTGCCGCGGATGCTGCAGGCACGCGCGCTCACGGCGCCAGCAGATGCGATCGTACCCCGTAACGCTCGTACATCGGCATCGCACGCCGGTCGCAAGTGACCAGCTCAGCGTCATTTGCAGCCGCGGTGGCCGCGACCAGCGCATCGTACGCGGCGCCGCCCACGACCTGGCGATCCGGCAGAGTCAAGACGAACTCCCGATAAGCGGCCGCGCTCAGACGCAGCAACGGCCCCGCAAAGCGCGCCGCGAGAAAGTCACGGACGACGTCTGCAGGGGCACGATGCGGCGGCGGCAATCGGGTCAACACGGAATAGGTCTCAAGCGCGCAATGATCGATCAAGCCGATACCGGCATCCAGCGCCCGGCGCGCCCCGTCGTGTGCGTGGTGCCAGGAGGCGAAGGCGGCGACAACGAGGCTGGTATCGGCGGCCCTCACCGCCTCACGCGTTCGAGCGTGTCACGGACCTGTTCCGCAGAGAGGCCGGGAAGCTCTTCCTGCGGGACCGCGACCACCCCCTTGCCTCGCTTTTTCAACCGCATGGGCGTCGGTGCGATTTCGATCTCGAGCCTTCCGTCACCAGCCCTGATTTCGAGCGACTGCCCGGCCTTCAGGCCCAGCGCCTGCCGCAGCGCCTTGGGCACGACCAGGCGGCCTGCATCATCCAGAGTGGCTTTCATGGCTCCAAGAATGCCACAAAAATGGCATTTTCTCTACCGCAACGGACAACGGGATTTCATTCGATCACCCTGTCCGCGCGCAGCAGCACGGATTGCGGAATCGTGATACCGAGCGCTTTTGCGGTTTTCAGGTTGACGACCAGTTCGAGCTGCGTTGGCTGCTCCACCGGGAGATCGGCCGGCTTGGCGCCATTCAGGATGCGTTGCACATAGGTCGCCGCCTTGCGCCAACCCTCCGTCACGCTTGACGAGTAGCTGAATAGGCCTCCGTCAGCCACAGCTTCGGCGTAGGTGTAGACCGCCGGAATTCGATTCTGTGCGCAGAAATCGACGATTCGCTTGCGGTAAGTCAGGAAGAGCAGCCCGGCACTTACCATCAGAGCTTGCACTCGCCGGGCCGGGATCGACGCCAGCGCCTGGTCGAGACCATCCGCCGTGGAAGCCTCGAATCTCAGCAAGTCCAGACCCATAGTCTTGGCGGCGGATTCATGCCGTGCCGGCCGGCGCCGGCGAGCCTGTATAGACTGCCAGCATATTTACCGTCATAATGCTGGCGATGTATACACGACGCCTGCCGCTGCCCGAACGCTCGTTCCTGCTGCTCGGCCCGCGCGGCGCGGGCAAGACCACCTGGCTGCGCGCCAGGCTGCCGCGCGCGCGCTGGTACAACCTGCTGCTCGATCGCGAGCTGCTGCGCCTGATGCGCGAGCCCGGGACATTCCGGCGCGAGATCGAAGCGCTGCCGCGAGGGTCCTGGGTGGTGGTGGACGAAGTGCAGAAGCTGCCCTCGCTGCTCAACGAGGTGCACGACGCGCTCGCCTCGGCGCCGCGTCGCTGGCGCTTCGCGCTGACCGGGTCCTCGGCGCGCCGGCTGCGGCGCGGCGACGCCAACCTGCTTGCCGGCCGGGTCGTCAGCCGGCGCATGCTGCCGCTCACGGCGGCGGAGCTGGGTGCCGAGACTGCGGCCGACGACCTGCTGCGCTTCGGCGGACTGCCGCTGGTTCGCGGCGAACGCGGCGCGGCGGCGCGCATCGACCTGCTCGAGGCGTACGTGGAGACCTATCTGACGCAGGAGATCCGCGCCGAGGCGCTGGTGAGGAGCCTCGAGTCGTTCACGCGTTTCCTCGAAGTCGCCGCGCTCGCGAACGCGCAGGTGACGAGCGTCGCCTCGCTCGCGCGCGACGCGGCGGTAGCGCGCCCCACCGTCCAGGGATACTTCGACGTGCTGGCGGACACCCTGATCGGGGTCTGGCTGCCGGCGTGGCGCCCGAGGGCCAAGGTCAAAGAGGTGGCGCATCCGAAGTTCTACCTCTTCGATTGCGGCGTGGTGCGCGCGCTTGCGCGGCGGCTGCGCGAGCCGCTTGAGGGTGCCGAGCGGGGCGCGCTCCTCGAGACGCTCGTATTTCACGAACTGCGGGCACAGATCGCGTACTCGGGCCGCGGAGGCGAACTGTCGTACTACCGCACGCCGTCCGGGTCGGAGGTCGACTTTGTCTGGGTGCGGGGCAAGCTCGCGGTCGGCATCGAGGTGAAAGCAAGCCGGCGCTGGCGGCCGGAACATGGCCGTGCGCTCGCGGAGCTGCACGGCGCCGGGACCGTGACGGCCTGCTACGGGGTATATCTCGGAGACGTGCCGCTTCAGGATGGACCGATACGCGTCCTGCCGCTGCACGCGTTCCTGCGCGAGCTTTCCGCAGGCCGTGTGCTCGCCCCTGTCAGGCGAAGAATTCCCCCTTCGCCGCCTTCTCGCGGATGATCCTCGGCGGCGCGAAGCGCTCGCCGAACTTCTTCGCCAGTTCATCCGCGCGCGCGACGAATTTCGCCGGCCCAACCGAGTTGATGAACTGCAGCGCACCGCCGGTCCAGACCGGGAAGCCGATGCCGAAGATGGAGCCGATGTTGGCGTCGTGTGCGGTGGTGAGCACGCCCTCCTCCAGGCAGCGCGCGGTCTCGATTGCCTGGCGGTAGAGGATGCGGTCCTTCATTTCCTCGATATCGAATTTCACGCCATCGCGGCCGAAGATGCGGCCAAGGTCCGGCCACAGGTACTTATTGCCGTCCTTGGGGTACTCGTAGAAACCGCCGCCGGCAGCGCGGCCGGGGCGCTTGAGTTCCTTCACCATTTTCACGATCACCTGCGCACCCGGGTGCTCGGGCGGCAGGGGTTTGCCTTCCGCCTTGAGGTCGGCGATGGTCTGCTCCATTACGTGCACCGAGAGCGACATCGAGGTCTCGTCGATCACCGCCAGCGGCCCGACCGGCATGCCGGCCTGGCGTGCCGCATTCTCGATCGCCGCGGCGGGAATACCCTCGGCGAGCATCGCGCAGCCCTCCTGCACGAAAGTGCCGAAAGTGCGGCTGGTGTAGAAGCCGCGCGAATCGTTGACCACGATCGGCGTCTTGCCGATCTGCAGCACGTAGTCGTAGGCCTTGGCCAGCGTCTCGGCCGAGGTCTGCTCGCCCTTGATGATCTCGACCAGTTCCATGCGGTCCACCGGCGAGAAGAAATGCAGGCCGATGAACTTGTCCGGGTGCGCCGAGGCCCTGGCGAGGCCGGAGATCGGCAGCGTCGAGGTGTTGGAGGCGAAGATGCCGCCGGCGGCCAGCATCGGCTCGGCCTCCTTCGTCACCTGGGCTTTCAGCTCTCGCTTCTCGAACACCGCTTCGATGATCAGGTCGCATCCGGCGAGATCTTTTGCGTCCGCGGTGGCCTTGATGAGGATCAACGGATTGGGGTCTTTCTTGCGCCGCTCGAGGATCTTCGCCGCATAGGCCTTGCCGGCCTCCGCCTTCTCCAGGGTCACGTCCTTCAGCACGCAGGGCACGCTGCGGTTGAGGTTCGCCCAGGCAATGCCGCCGCCCATCATGCCGGCGCCGAGGATGCCGACCTTGGTCGCCTGCCACTTGGGAACATCCTTCGGCCGCGAGGCGCCCGATTTGATCGCGCCGCGGTTGAAGAAGAGCGTGATCAGGTTCTTCGCCACCGGTCCCACGGCAAGCCGCGCCAGGTAGCGCGATTCGATGCGCAGCGCGGTGTCGAAGTCCACGTACGCGCCCTCCACCATCGCCGACATGATCGCCTTGGGCGCCGGGTACAGGCCGCGCGTCTTCTCCACGAGCATCGCTGCGGCGATCGAGAGCATCTGCGAAATCTTCGCGCTCGACGGTCCGCCGCCCGGCATGCGGTAGTTCTCGTCGTCCCATGGCTGCCTGGGCGACGGATTGGCGACGATCCATTCGCGCGCCATCCGGAAAAGATCTTCGCGGTTCGCCGCCAGGCCCTGCACCAGCCCGACTTTGGCGGCTTCCTGCGGGCGCATTGTCTTGCCCTCGACCAGGTACGGAAACGCGGCCTGCAACCCGAGCAGGCGCGCCATCTTGGTGACGCCTCCCGTGCCGGGCAAGAGGCCCAGTGTCACTTCGGGAAGCCCGAGCTGGATCGAAGCGTCATCCAGCGCAATGCGGCAGTGCGCGCAAAGCGCGATCTCCCAGCCGCCGCCGAGCGCAGCACCCTCGAGTGCGGCGACCACGGGAATGCCGAGCGTTTCGAGCGCGCGCATCTGCCGCTTCACCGACTCGACCCAGTGGAATACCTGCGGCCCGTCGTTCGGGCCGAACTTGAGCACATCCTTCAACTCGGCGCCGGCAAAGAAGGTTTTCTTCGCGGAGGCGAGGATCACCCCTTTGATCGAGGCCTTCTCGCGCGCCAGGCGCTCCACCGTCCCGGTGAACGCGGACTGCCACTGCTCGGTCATGGTATTCACCGGAGCGCCAGGGGCATCGAAGGTGACGGTGATTATGTTTTCAGAATCCTTTTCGAAGCGAATCGGTGAAACTGCCATCTCAAAGACGCTCCACGATGGTTGCGATGCCCATACCGCCGCCGACGCACAGCGTCGCCAGGCCGTAGCGCAGCTTGCGGCGCTCCAGCTCGTCGATCAGCGTGCCGAGGATCATCGCGCCGGTGGCGCCGAGCGGATGGCCCATGGCGATCGCGCCGCCATTGACATTCACGATCTCGTCGGCAAGCTGCAATTCTTTCATGAACTTCATCGGCACCACGGCGAAGGCTTCATTGATTTCGAACAGGTCGATCTGCCCGATCTGCATCTTCGCCTTGGCGAGCGCCTTGCGCGCCGCCGGCATCGGGCCGGTCAGCATGATGGTCGGGTCGGCGCCCGAGAGCGCCGCCGCTACGATGCGGGCGCGCGGCGCGAGGCCGAGCTGCTTGCCCTTCTCTTCCGAGCCGATCAGCACCGCGGCGGCGCCGTCCACGATGCCCGAGGAATTGCCCGGCGTGTGTACGTGCTTGATGCGTTCCACCTGCGGGTAGCGCTGGATCGCCACCGCGTCATAGCCCATCTCGCCCATCTTGTCGAAGGAGCTCTTCAGCGCGCCGAGACCCTCCAGCGTGGTCTGCGGCCGGATAAATTCGTCGTTGTCCAGGATTACATATCCGCTGGCATCCTCGACCGGCACCAGCGAACGCTTGAAGCGGCCGGAGTCGCGCGCCGCGGCGGCGCGCTGCTGCGAGCGCAGTGCATAGGCGTCCACCTGCTCGCGCGAGAAGCCCTCCAGCGTCGCGATCAGGTCGGCGCTGATGCCCTGCGGAATGAACGCGGTGTCGAAGGCCGTTTCGGGATCGCAGGCCCAGGGCCCCCGGTCGGTGCCCAGCGGCACGCGCGACATGGATTCGACGCCGCCGGCAACCACCAGGTCCTCCCAGCCGGATCGCACCTTCTGCGCCGCCATGTTCACCGCCTCCAGGCCCGAGGCGCAGAAACGGTTGAGCTGCACGCCGGAGGCGCGGAAATCCCAGCCTGCCGCCAGCGCGGCGGTCTTGGCAATGCAGCTGCCCTGCTCGCCCACCGGCGTGACGCAGCCCATCACCACGTCGTCCACCTGCGAGGTATCGAGGTCGTGGCGTTTTTGCAGCTCCCTGAGCACCCCGGTGAGGAGCGAAATCGGCTTGACTTCATGCAGCGAGCCACTAGCCTTGCCGCGGCCGCGCGGCGTGCGGATCGCGTCGAACACCATTGCTTCAGCCATTTTTGCCTCCTAACCCGAGCGAACGGGCGATCACTTCCTTCATGATTTCGTTGGTGCCGCCGTAGATGCGCGCCACGCGCGCATCTACATAGGCCTGCGAGATCGGGAACTCCCACATGAAGCCGTAGCCGCCGTGCAGCTGCAGGCATTCGTCCAGCACCTTGCCTTCCATGTCGGAGGCCCAGTATTTGGCCATCGAGGCGGTGGCAGTGCCGAGCTTCTTTTCCAGCAGCAGTTCCATGCAGCGGTCCACGAACACGCGCATTACCTGCGTTTCGGTTGCGATTTCGGCCAGCTTGAAGCGCGTGTTCTGGAAGCTGGCCACCGGCTTGCCGAAGGCCTTGCGCTCGTTCACGTAGTCGATGGTCCAGCCCAACGCCGCTTCGCATTTCGCCGCCGCGCCGATGGCGATCTGCATGCGCTCCCAGGGCAGTTCCTGCATGAGATAGATGAAGCCGTTGTTCTCCTGCCCGAGGAGGTTTTCGGCGGGCACCTCGACGTTGTCGAAGAACAGTTCGGCGGTGTCCTGGCCCTTCAGGCCCATTTTCTTCAGCCGCTTGCCCTTGGCGAAGCCCTCCATCGTGGTGTCGACCACGATCAGGCTGGTGCCCTTGGCGCCCTTGGCCGGGTCGGTCTTCGCCACCACGATGACGAGGTCGCAATTCCAGCCGTTGGTAATGAATGTTTTCGATCCATTCAAGACAAAACCATTGCCCTTGCGCAGCGCGGTCGTTTTGACGCCCTGCAGGTCGGAGCCCGCGCCGGGCTCGCTCATGGCGATGGCGCCGATCATTTCCCCCGCGGCCATCTTCGGCAGGTACTTCTTCTTCAACGCATCGCTGCCGTAATTGAACAGGTAGGGCGCGACGATTTCGGAATGCAGCCCCCAGCCGAGCGAGGAAATGTTGCTGCGCGCCTGCTCTTCGATCAGCACCATGCTGTAGAGCTTGTCGGCGCCGGAGCCGCCGTACGCTTCCGGCATGCTCATGCACAGGAAACCGTTCTCACCCGCCTTCCTCCAAACCGCCTTGTCGGCGTAGCCCTGCTCCTGCCAGCGCTCGTCATGCGGCTTGACCTCGGTTTCGAGGAAACGCCGCACGCTGTCGCGGAAGGTCTCGTGCTCGGGAGTGAAAAGGGTGCGGGGAATCACGGCAAGGAGATTTTAGTCCAAGCCTATAATTCCTCCTATGCACGCCCAAACCGTGTTGCGCAATGCGCGGCTCGCATCCGGCCTCGTCCTGATGGCCTTCGTCGCCGGCCACCTCTCCAATCTCACACTCGGCATGCATTCGCTGGCCGCCATGGAGTCCTGGCGCCCGGTCCTGATGGGGCCATGGCGCAGCGGCATCGGCCTCAGCCTGCTCGTCGGGGCGGCGCTCGCCCACATGTCGCTCGGGCTCTATGCGATAGGCACGCGCCGCTCGCTGGCGATGAGCAGGACCGACGTAGTGCAGCTCATCCTCGGCCTGCTCACGCCGCCCTTGCTGCTCAACCATGCGGTGGTGATGCACATGGCCGGCGAGGTGTCGCCCGGTTTCGACTCGACTTTCGGCCAGATGCTCGCGGTGTACTGGAGCTTCTCCCCGCGCTACGCGTTCCAGCAGATCTGCGTCGTGATGGTGGTATGGGCGCATGCCGCGGTGGGGCTTTACTCGTGGCTGGTGCTCAAGCCCGTCTGGCGGCGCATCGGCGGCCTGGTGCTGCCGGTGCTGTTCGCGATCCCGATCCTGGCGCTGCTCGGCTTTGCCGAAGCGGGCAAGGAGGTGCTCGACAAGCTCGCGGGCGAGCCCGCCTGGCGCGCGCGCATCATCGACAACCTTACCAAGGTCACGCAGGTGACAGGCAAGCTCGACGCCCTGCAGGCGTGGATTCTGCTCGCCTACGGCGTGCTGGTGCTCGCCGCGTTCGGCATCTTTGCCTGGCGGGCGCTGCGCGACCGGCTCATCCCCGTCCAGGTCGCCTACGACGGCGGCCTGAGCGCGCAGGCGCGCCGCGGGTTGTCGATTCTCGAGATCAGCCGGCTCAACGACATTCCGCACGCGCATGTGTGCTCCGGTCGCGCGCGCTGCGGCACCTGCCGCGTGCGAGTCGAATCCGGGGCGGCGCGGCTCTCGCCGATGATCGAGGCCGAGCGCAAGACCCTCGCCCGGGTGGCTGCCGGCGCGAACGACCGGCTCGCTTGCCAGGCGCGCGTGCTAGGCGGCAGCGTCGAGGTGACGCGCCTGCTGCCCGCCTTTGCCGACGCGTCGGCGGCGCGCTCGCCGGAGGACTGGTCGGCGAACGTGGCGCCCTCTCCAGCGCGGCAGGGGACCGCATGAACCGGTTGCGGCAGCTATTGCTCGCCGGCGCGCTGTGCCTGGCCAGCGCGACCGCTGCACCGCCGGTCCACGCGGACCAGGGCATGACCGGCTGGTCGGTCGGCGTGCTCGCCAACGCCAAGGCAAGGATCGAGTCGCTGGGCGCCGATCTTGGCAAGGCTCCGGCAGAAGCGGGCAAGGCGTTCGCGGCGACGCGCGTGTCGCTGATGAGCGGGGCCGGCGTGCGCGGCTTCACTTACTTCATGATCTTGCTGTTTGTCGGCATTGCCGTGGAGTGGCTCTATTGGACCTATGCCTACTCGCCGCTGCGCGCCGTGCAGGCGGCGACATCCGCCACGCCCTTGCAGGCGTTGCGGCTCGGGCTGCGGCGGCTGCTGCTGCTCGGTTCGGGGCTACTGCTGTTCACCGCCGCCACTATCGGCGCCTCGGCCGCGTTCGCCTGGCCGCCGGGCATGCAGGAGCTGGTGATCGCGGCGACGCTGCTGCTGTTCATGCTGCGCCTGTCGTGGGTCGTCGTTTCCATCATCCTCGCTCCCGGCCGGCCGCAGCTGCGGCTGGTGCCGGTCGAGCCCGGACGGCTGCGCTGGCTCGCCGCGACGGCAATTGCAGCGCTGAGCCTGCTCGCTCTGGGCCAGTTCCTGCCTGCGATCCTGGAGGGGGCGGCCGGGGCGATTCACGTCGCCGGCGCGCTGCGCTTCGCCGCCTACTCTGCGGCCACGCTGATCCTCCTGGTCGGCTCGTTCGCGTTCTTTGGCCGCCCGCCCAGCCGCCGCGGCTCGGCGCTGGCACGCGTACCGCTCTTTCCGCGCTCCTTCGTCCTCGCCCTGCTGGTGGCGGCGGTCTATATCGCCTGGCTGATGAGCGGGCGCGCGCCGGCGATCGCGGCGATCGTCGCTGTCGTGATCGCGCTGCAGCTCGGCCTGCGCGAAATGATCTACTTCTACTGGCGCGACGAAAGCGATTCCGACGCCGGGCTCGGCGCCTTGCCGGCGATCGCGCTCTCGCTGGCGCGCTTCGTCGTGGTGCTGGCCGGGATCGGCGCCGCCGCGCTGGCGCTCGACACGCCGCTCACGGCGCTCGCCGAGTCGGTCAGCCCCTGGGTGCGCATCGGCTTGCGGCTGCTCGGCGTCGCGGTGCTTGCGCTGCTCGCGCACGGCGTCTGGATCGCCGTCAGAAGCGTGGTCGACCAGCGCCTCGCCCGCATCGGGCCGGCCGACCCGCACCATGCGCCCGACGCAAGCTCGCGGCTGCTCACGCTGCTGCCGCTGCTGCGGGTCACGACCGCGGTGCTGCTGCTGGTGATGCTGGTGCTGTCGTCGCTCTGGGCGCTCGGCATCGAGATCACGCCGCTGCTGGCGGGGGCCGGGGTGCTCGGCATCGCGCTCGGCTTCGGCGCCCAGGCGCTGGTGCGCGACGTCATCGCCGGCATCTTCTACCTCGCCGACGACGCGTTCCGCGTCGGCGAGTACATCGAGGGCGGCGGCAACACCAAGGGCACGGTCGAGCGCATCACACTGCGCTCGGTGGCGCTGCGCCACCACAACGGGCCGCTGCACTTCGTGCCCTACGGCGCGCTCGGCTCCGTGCGCAACACCTCGCGCGACTGGGTCATCGACAAGTTCAACCTGCCGCTGCCGATCGACGCCGACAGCGAGAAGATCCGCAAGATGATCAAGAACATCGGCGAGGAAATGAAGGACGACCCGGTCCTCGGCCCCCACATGATGGAGCCGCTCAAGGGCAAGCTCTACCGCGTCGACCCGGGCGTGAAGATCTTCCGCTGCAAGTTCCGCAGCCCGCCCGGCAAGCAGTTCGACATACGCGCGAGCGCCCTCAAGCGCATCGAGGCGGCGCTGAAGAAAATGGGGCTGCAGTTCGCCGACGGCCGGCAGACCGTGCTGCTGCAGGCACGGGCGGAGAGCTGACGGTCGCCGGCCTGCCCGACCAAGCATTTGCTTGGTAAGCTTCCGCACATGACGCCGCTTGCGTCCCGCTACGCCTCCATCTTCCGTCCCGCGCTGTTCGCCGGGCAGGTGGCGATCGTCACCGGCGGCGGCTCGGGCCTCGGGCGCTGCAACGCGCACGAACTGGCTTCGCTTGGGG
>Ga0247727_10008171_pt1 | contig 19540 bp, 27 predicted proteins | sample WisWelCaveWW1625_FD_202498 | JGI IMG/M metagenome (GOLD analysis project Ga0247727, IMG submission 202498) | Biofilm microbial communities from Wishing Well Cave, Virginia, United States - WW16-25 | ecosystem: Environmental > Aquatic > Deep subsurface > Groundwater > Cave microbial mat | place... | reverse complement strand
CAGACGTTTTTCTTGTTGGCCATCACACCGCAAAGTGGATTGCCTTCTTTATTGAAGTATCCGCTATGCCCGTCAATATAAGAAGATCCCCCGCCGCCCATATCTGGTGTCCAGTCTTTACATACCGCCTTCATGGTTCCGTTCGTCTTTCCTGGTACTCTCTTGCTTCCTGCCTGATTCTCAACGTCCTGAATTAACCTTGCTGCAGAAGTGTCCTTGAGCGGTTCTTTTATCGCCTCCGAATCATAAAAATACTTCGCACTCTTGCTCATCAGAAAAATATACTCATGGGCTTTCGTTGGCCTGTCCGTCACCGATTCCGGCATAGGGTTTGGCTTGCTCCAAATAATATCGCTGCGCAGATACCAGCCAGCGGCCTGCAACGCGAAGGCCACTCGCCAGGGGATGCCCGCCAAGTCTTTTGGTTTGTAGATATGCCCTTTACCACCCCAATACGAATCCCCTAAGTTTATCCAGCACGTCCCATCGTCACGCAGCACGCGACGTACCGCGCCAAACACTGTGACCATCGTGGCCACGTACTCGTCCGGCGTCGGCTCCAGGCCGATCTGACCATTAACTCCATAGTCCCGCAACCCCCAGTATGGCGGTGAAGTGACGCAGCATTGCACGCACTCATCCGGAATTTTCTTCAGCATTTTTAACGCATCGCCTTGAAAGACTTGTAGCATTGAGAATTTCATTTCTCTTGCAGTTTCAATTTTCATTGGTTTCTTAATTGCCTTTGATTTTAGGTTTCATTTGTTACAAGTTTCCAGAAGCACATCGGCGTGGCACTTCTCTGACAATTTACACCAGCAGGCCAAATTTTTGTCTTTCAAAAAAACGGTAGCCTCAGCTATAAGAGCCGGGTTCGATCTTACATAGCCTAGCCATAGTCAGTGCCAGTGCCATAGCTAGTGCCAGAGCCAGAGCCATCGCCATCGCCACAGCCATAGCTAGTGCCAGAGCCAGAGCCAGAGCCAGAGCCATAGCCATCGCCACAGCCATAGCCAGTGCTTGTAATTATTAAGCTTTCCATACCGGAACCCCCTTAATTGACTTTTCCGAGGCTAAAGTTGTTTTTAGTATTTCAATAACTTCCGTGAGAATAATTTCCTCCACTTCGCAAGGAAACTTACATTCCAGGGGAAATTTTACACCTTCCATTGCTAACTGTGAAAGGGTGGCAGCCCCCTTCCAATACCACAGCCTTCGAGCTTTTGACATGACGACTTCCCGGCCTTTTCTTTTTTTGATTTTTCCAGCAAAAACCCCTGCTGAATAAGTTCGGACGATAACATAATCTTTTTCCATTTTATTTCCTTTTGTTTAATTAGTGGCAGGACTAACGCGCCTGCCAGGCGGCATGTTTTTCTGGTGAGGGGTACATGCGCCCCTCCCCAACGAGACTACTCCGATGAGGTTTCCATCCTTTATCGTTCCCGACCGTGTACGGGACTCTATGGGCAACCTAGTTTTCCGGGTGGCTCTCATTGTTTTGTCTCAAATTATATTTTGCTTTTCTCATCTTCCCTTGTGGCAGTGACTTTGAGTCTGGCAGACAACTCTTGAACCACATCTTCCATGCCTTGCAGGTAAGCATCACAGATCATACCTTTAAGACCTGGTAAAAAAACATGTCCATTATCTTCCCACCACTTTTCAATGTTCGTAATCACAATCTTGTTTCCTTTCTCAATTCCCTTTCGGGAAACTATTGTTCATCCATAAAACTTTGATAGCATACCATTGTCCGCACCCCCATAGGGGCTGGCCAAAAACGTGGCTTTTCTTGGTCATTTAACGGACTAGGAAGTCTTTCACGCGGCCATTCTTCCTCGTTCGACAACACCGCTTGTGATTCTGTTGCCGGGCTTTTGCCATGCTATCAAAATTTTTCATTGTTCATCCAGTTGGTAGGCCACTTTCTATCCTGCATGGAACGCCTCCAGTAATGCGCCGCTCGCGCCATCTGCGTAACACGGTTCGCAGGTCACTTTTTCCGGGTTAGACCATATCTGGCCTTCATCTCCCGTTTTTTGGTTGGCTATGTCTCTCGCCTCCTGCTCACTGCTGGCTCGAATGATTTTCCCTTCGTATTCGTCCCATCCGGTTTCGTCCGCTCGTTTTAGCAGGTATATCATGGTTCATTTCACCTGAGATTCTAGCTCAGCGCATTTCCTAATATCTTCCATGGCTTTATCGTCTGAATCAAAGAATCTGGCAGGGCTGACTTTAATCTCAGGACTCGACTTGCGGTAAATTTGCATGGCGGCAAAAAAGGTTGAGGTCTCCTTCTCAAGAGCCCTTCCTTTCTCACCCGCTAGGATCACAACCCATCCCCCACGGCAATGGGTCGTTTTGCATGTGTGCCATAAATCCATTTTTAACGTACAACCCTGAGAGGAAACCGCCCTCAAAATTTCTTGATGTATTGACTTGATAACCGGAATCTCAGGCATTTCAAACCTAGAGTAGTCTGAGTCGCCTGCGCAGCCTGAGTAGTCTGAGCAGTCTGAACAACGTGAGCATTCTAAGCAATGTGAGCAGTCTGAGCAGTCTGAGCAGTCTGAGCAGTATAAGCAATGTGAGCAGTATAAGCAATATGAGCATTCTAAGCAATGTGAGCAGTCTGAGCAGTCTGAGCAACGTGAGCATTCTAAGCAACGTGAGCAGTCTGAGCAGTCTGAGCAGTATAAGCAATGTGAGCAGCCTGAGCAGTATAAGCAATATGAGCATTCTGAGCAATCCCAGCACCCATTATTGGTCTCGTTTTCTTTTTCCCAGTCGGAATGGCTCTCCGCAAATTCAGGAGAGACTCCGTTTTGTTTCTTGTTTTTTCGGTCTAAAAACTGGTCGTGAGTTTTGTAAATTTCAGTTTTCATAATCTTGTTTCCTTTCTAAGAAGTTCCCAAAGCTCAGGGGAATCACCTCCTTTGTCCTCAATTCCGTAAAGTAGTTTTTCGATGCGCCGTAGGAGAAACAACTTGTTTGCGTACCACCCGCATCCGAAGGAGGCTAACACCAAAGCTAATATAAGTTCTGTTTCCATCGTTAGCTCCTTACTGTTTCAATCAGTTCTAGGCTCGGTGCCGACCTCTTCATTTCCAGACACCCGGCCAGTTCCAGTTTACCGTTCATCTCTTCCTTGGCCTTTTGTCCCTTAAGACCCGAAGCCTCCTTGTAAGCAAACTCTAAGGCGCCAATTTTTACCGTACAGGCCTCAATAAAGCCAGAGGGTGACAATACACTGGATAGCGCCTCAAACGCCTTCTGAGGGTCGTTTACGGCACGTCTCTCGGTCCCCGGCTTGAGTTTTATACCAGGAATTTGTAGGTTGCAGGCTTCCGCTTCCACGGCAAGAAGGTAAATCTTTTGTTTTAGTGCGTCAATGTGACGCTCGACGATCTTGCAGTATCGGTAAAGCTCCGCGGCGTTACTAAGGGTCAAGCCATCTACTGTAGCTTTTTGAAGCTCGGTAGACTGGGCTTTGAGTGCAGGACAGAACGACCGGGCCCGGCAGTAGTGACATTGTTCAAGTCCTGGTTTCAGGTCGTCGTTGTCAGATTTCAGGATAGCCTCAATCTCGGCGCCAGCCTGTTCCAGATCCGTGTCAGAATACTGAACAATCCGGACCCTGTTCTGGTCATCATCAGCTCGTGGTTGGATGATGGCCGCGTAAACCTCAGTGCAAAAGTTAGCTTGTGCCACCATTAGAGCGTAGGCTCGTAGTTGCATGTTCGCCTCGGCTGGCTGGACTTCCCTACGCCCGAACTTGTAGTCAATTACGAGTCCCACGCCACCATGGAATGCGATAAAGTCAGCGTGCCCAAAGCCCTGGACGCCACCAAAGTCCAGGGCCTGTTCCATGTGGAACTTTGGTTTATTCACTCCAAAAACCTTGGCGACAAGCCGCGCAGCCTCCCCCCGGCAAAAGTTGATACACCACTGCTGGTCTGGGTTGAGGCAGGTTTTACCAACAGAAGGCAAGAGGGTCATCTGATCATGTAACATCGACCCTTCATTTGCTTCCTCCGAAGTTTCCTCAGGTGCGTCCGCTTCTAGCTTCGCGCTGCCCGGACACAGCTTACGCCTGAATAGGTTGCTGGCGGACGTAACAGGTCTGGTTCGGTAAATGGCTGGTGTCTCACTCATTTTTTTCCTCCGATTTTAGGTTCTCAATTTCCGCTTCAAGCTCTTCCACTTTTTTAATCAAAGAATTTTGTCCTCTCTCCAACTCGCTTATCGCCTCGCAGACCGGACAATTTTTCGAATCATACGCCACCACGTTGTGCCCGTCATCACATAGGTTCATCATTTCCCCTCCTTCGCCGCCGCTGCCTCAACGCCTTTAACTGACTGCTTGACCGTCTTAACCCATTTTTCGGGCGCCTTCATAATTGACGCCAGTTGCTTGGGACGAATCTGGTCAAGTGAAGACTCAATAAAACCACCTTCAGTAAGCCACCAAAGCGTGTCCTTCTCGGGTAGATCATATTTTTTGCAAAGTTCCCTCAGCTTATCACCTTCTTCGCTTGTTGTGTCGTTGTCCGATGGTTCTGGTTTTGCAGGTTCTGCTGATTTTTCGGGTTCAAGCAGCTTAGTAGGCTGAGCCGGCGTCTCAAACACCGGCTTGGCCGCCTGGATACGATCCTCGAACTCATTGTCATTGTCGCGAGATACCGCATCGTTGAACTCTGCTGAAATAGGCAGCATCTTTGCCAGCCGTTTAACCGCGGTCTTCTTCGCCATTTCCTCATAGTCGGTCGCCCAGGGGCCGTCGTTTCCAGCTCGACTACGTTTACGTATCGACTCAACCTCTTCCTTGGTCATGTAGACAAACTTAGGCTTAGTGCTTCCTTTCAGTGAAGCCACCGCGTACACGCCTTTAAGCGAGCCCGGATCAGTCAAGGCTGGAACATGCTCAATGTTCGGGCTCAACCCTAGTGTCAACGTGAATTTGTCGTTCATGTGCACCGCAAATGCGTCGATGCTGTCCACCTGGCCTGACCTGTAGGCAAGGTCAACAAGACCCTTGTACCCGATTTGCAACGTGCATTGGGTCCCGCCTTCCTTGTTGCGATATGGAATAAGGTAGGCTCGACCTAGCACATTGTCCGGCTCGAGACCGAGCTGAGCACAATCCATTAAACAGCTCAACACTGAGGCTGTCGTGCATTCCATTAACCTTGGCGTCTTATTAAAAGCGGTGAGCGCCACTCTTACAAACCGATCCGCATTAAGGTGCTTCGGTAACGCCAAAGCAAACTGTTCTTTTTGTTTCGATAATAAATCCCGCAGTGTCGCGGGTGATTCAATTTTTTCTGGTAAGTTCATATTTTCCTTTTTACGTTGTTTGCTAGCTAGTGCGCAAGCTTTATTTTTACAAAGTTTTTCTTCCGCCTTGCCGCCTGACCTCATCGGCAATCATAGCTTTTAGCTTCGCTTCCCAACGGCAAAGAGTTTCGCGTGATACGCGAGTAAACTTTCCGTTGCGTTCAGACTGAGAAATTGCCAAGGCGTATTGCTTAACCCTTGAGTTGTTAAACAGCTTAGGTAAAGGTAGCGTCAGAGTTTCTTGTGGTTCATTTTCCAATAAGTTTTTTGTCATGTCCGTTAATTACAGCATGACCATACCTGCTAGCAAGCATTATCTTTAATTATTTTTGTTGACAAGTTTAGGTGCTAGCCGGTAATGTGCGGTATGTCTATGAAAGAAATTGAGGCGCAAAGAGTGCTCGCCAAGCGTAATCACGGTCGCTGGATGAAAAAGTTTTCCAAGAAGCAGCGTAGCAAGTGGGCGCGAGAAGCGGCAATGACGCGGTGGGGAAGGGTGCTTGGCAAAAGAGCTCATTAGAATTTTTGAGAACCAACGAAACATTTCGGTCGTAAGGAGTCAATTAAATTGACTCGCCTTCCTTGCAAATCAACGACTTACAGAAAAAAAACGCCTATTCCTAAGGACTTAAGGCGGGATGTTTTTGGGCGTGATAATTTCACATGCCACTGCGCGTAAATCTTGCAACCGAAAGAAAGGATCGAAAGATTGAATACGTTACTCCCAAAAATTAGCAAATCGGATTTCGATAGAATTTCTAACGGAATAAAACGATGGAGAATCTCAACAACGGAAGCAGCGCTTCTCATCAAGGAAGCTCATGAGAAAAAAATATGGTCTTTTAAGTACGACTCTTTCAAAGAATTTTGTGAAAAGGAATGTGGTATCACGAAGCAGTGGGCTTATGAGCTGCTAAACACATCCAAAATCATTCAAAAAGCCGGGTTTAAATCTTTAACCCACGCTCAGGCACGAGCACTGTCTGACGTTGATGAAGATCAACGAGAGGCGGTACTTAAGAAAGCTGCTTCGAAAGGCGGCGGGAAGGTTACAGCGTCCAGTATTAAGGAGTCAGCGAAATCGTTTTTTGAAGACGCTGAAGAGAGGGATGAAGGGGGTTGGGTTATACCTGAAAGCATTTTGGAAGACTGGAACCGAGCTACAACCTTGTCTCACCTACTGACCAAGATCAGTGATGTGAAGTGTGTAGTCGAGGAAGGGTTTAAGTCCAATGACGTGTGTTTCACGGCCATCAACCAGAATGTCCTGACCTCATTAAAGTCTCTCTTCGCGGATTTGAAACAGTTGATTCCGCACGCGGTATGTACGACGTGTCAGGGGCATACTCGTGATAAATGTACGTTTTGTAAGGGGCGTGGATACCTTTCAGAATTTCTATGGAAGATGGCTGTGCCTGCGGAAGTTAAGGCTATCAGGCAAAAGGCGGTTAAATGAAGCTGCGCGACTACCAGCAAAAGGCGGTTGACGCGGTGTTTAAGGAGTGGGAGGAACACAGCTCAACCTTGGTCGTCATGCCAACGGGGACCGGCAAGACGGTTATGTTCGCTGAGATATTGCGTAGAGTTCAGCCTGCGCGGGGCATGGTCTTAGCTCACCGCGAGGAGCTGATCTGGCAGGCGCGAGACAAGGTTGAAAGGATGCTTGGCGCGGAGTGCGAGGTTGAGATGGCTGACTTAACCGCCTCGACCTCCTTGTTTCATCAAGCGCCAGTGGTGATCTCGACGATTCAAACTCAAGTCTCGGGACCTGAAGGTAAGACGAGGATGACCCGATTCTCTCCCGAAGATTTTGGGGTGGTCGTCGTCGATGAGGCGCATCATGCGACCGCGGACACGTACCGCCGGATCCTCGAGCATTACCGTCAGAATCCTAACCTAAAGGTCTTGGGGGTGACTGCGACGCCGGACCGAGCGGATGAAGAGGCGCTCGGTCAAGTGTTTGAATCGGTGGCGTTTGATTACGAGGTTTTAGACGCGATTCAAGACGGGTATCTCGTACCGATCGAGCAACAAATGGTGACGGTCGAAGGACTGGACTTTTCTCAGGTCCACACGACCGCAGGCGATCTCAACGGCGGCGAGCTGGCTGAGGTCATGGAGCTGGAGAAGAACCTCCATTGCGTTGCCAGTGCGGCGCTCGACATTATCAAAGACCGTAAGACACTGGTGTTCACTGTGTCGGTGAAACAAGCTGAAATGTTATCGGACATTTTCAACAGGCATAAGCCGGAGATGGCTCAATGGATCTGCGGGAAGACGCCAAAGGAAGATCGGCGGCTCGCGCTCAAGAAGTTTTCAACTGGCGAAACTCAAATCATGGTCAACTGTGGCGTGCTCACTGAGGGCTACGATGAGGTAGGAATCCATTGCATTGTGCAGGCGCGACCAACCAAAAGCCGATGTCTATACTCTCAGATGGTGGGGCGTGCCACGCGGCCGTTGGCTGGCGTTGTCGATGGTCTGGGAACCTCGGAGGAACGTAAGGCTGCCATTGCCAACAGCCTAAAGCGAAGCATGTTGGTCGTCGACTTTGTTGGGAACTCTGGGCGGCACAAGCTCATTACGACCGCGGACATCCTGGGCGGCAAGTTCTCGGACGAAGAGATTGAGCTGGCTGAAAAAGAGGCTCGCGAGAAAGGTCAGCGTGGCGAATCAGTTGATATGACTGAAGAACTTGAGAAGGCTCGCAGAGAACTTGAAGAACGTAAAGCTCGAGACGCAGCACGCAAAGCTAGGTTAGTGGGTAAGGCCGCCTACAGTACGGTAAACATTAATCCGTTTTCAGTATTTGACATCACGCCAGAGCGAGAACGCGGGTGGGATCACGGAATGACCTTAAGCGAAAAGCAAAAGGGGTTGCTTCGAAAACAGGGGTTGAATCCTGATTCCATGACCTATCATCAAAACAAGCAAGTTATCAACGAAATGTTCCGTCGATGGAATAATAAGCTGTGCACGATGAAGCAGGCGAAGCTGTTGAAGAAGTATGGCTACGAAACTAAAGATTTGCCCATGGCGGATGCGAGCCGGTTGATTAACGGTCTAGCAAATAATGGATGGAGATGGCGACCATTGGAAATGGCTGGAGCAGGACGACCATGAATTCACTAGCAATCCTCAGATGAAGATTTCGACAAAATTAAGCGCGGCAAAATAAAAACCAAGGAAATCAGTCCATGAAACCTTTCGCAAAACTCTTCTGCTCAATCACAACCTCTTCAATCTGGCGTGAAAACGATAAAACCAGGATCGTCTGGATCACCTTGCTGGCCTTGTCAGACAAGGACGGTGAGGTCTGGGCTTCGGTTGGCGGCCTGTCGGATGCCGCCCGGGTTTCTCGTAAGGACTGCCTGAAAGCATTGAAAACCCTCATGTCCAACGATGAAGACAGCCGAACCAAGGATCATGACGGCCGTCGAGTTTGCGAAATTGATGGAGGATGGAAGATACTTAACTACTTGAAATATAGAGAGTTAGGTCGAGGCGAAGATCGAAAAGAGTATTTTCGTTTGAAGAAGCAGGCTTATCGTAAAAACAGGATGTCCACAATGTCCACAAAATGTCCACAGGAGTCCACAGTGTCCACCAAAAAGGCACAGATGTCACCTATAGCAGAAGCAGAGAGCGTTGCGACGCGCGCAGGCGCTAAAGTCAAGATGAGCATACGCCAGCTTGAGGCTCTTGCTAAGGCGGTGCGTCCTCAGCGCCTGGGGTCGCAAGACAAATCCATAAAAAAGAATGGTGATTCCAAAGGGGCGATCACGGCCAACGGTCAATTTTTGCCTGCGAGCGGGGCACTGAAAGAAGGCGGCGATGTACCATTCTAGTTGGCTTCGAGTATCGAAGAAGGATCCGTGCCGGGTATGCGAGAAGGCTGACTGGTGCACGTACACTGAGGCTGGCGCAGCTTGCTGTATGCGGGTTGAAAGTCTGAAGCCACTGAAAAATGGAGGGTGGCTACATAAGTCAAACGAGCGGACCGCACCGGTCTATTACCAAAAGAGGACTCAGGCGCCGACAATTGAGAGCGCTCCTGACTTCGATAACCTTTGCAAGAACTGGTCTCAAGAGACCAGCGCAGGACAGATTGCCAGGCTTGCCAGCGACCTAGACGTTTGTCCGATGGCCTTGGTCAACCTCGGGTGTGCGTGGGCCAGACCTTATAAAGCCTGGGCGTTTCCGATGAAAGATCCGATGGGCAAGATCATCGGAATCCGACTAAGAGCATGGAACGGTCAAAAGTGGGCAGTGAAAGGTTCTAGGGCTGGCTTGTTCATACCGGGCGTCTTGCCTTCGAACGAGAATGTTCTGATGGTAGTCGAGGGACCCACGGACTGTGCTGCTGCCCTTCCTTTGGGTTACGCTGCTATCGGCAGACCTTCATGCCTGGGATGCGAGGACGAAGTCAAAAAGTTCATGGCTCACCGTCGTTTCAGTCGCGCCTTAATCGTGACCGACAATGACACACCAGGTCTAAGAGGGTCCAACAAGCTTCAGTTGCATCTGAATGTAAGATCGTGCGTATGGGCGCCGCCTGCCAAAGATCTTCGCCAATTCCTGTCCGCGGGCGGCAATCGACAGGTTGTAGATTCGTTGTTAAAGGACATTGTTTGGTCGGCGCCAAAGTAAATGTCTGGGTGCCAGTTGACAGTTTCTGATAAATGTGGCATTTGTTTGGTGTTTTGATAGTTAAGCCCAAACCAGAAGCCGGGGGAGATTTTCACTACAAGGTGTTGTTCCTGAGTGTCATACGGAGAGCTGTCGATGACACGCACCTTATGGAACACGCCGTGAGGTCTCACGCCAGCAGGGTCTATCGAGAACAAAATATCAGAAGGGCTACACGCATAGTCGATGGAGCGAAGCATTTTCTCAACGGGCCCGACCTAGAAACGGTTTTGCGTTTTACTGGACTTCTAAGGTACGTTAGCCCTGGTTATTTCAGGAAGAAGATGGACGAACCTGAGATAGAAGAGAACGGCGATCAACTGATGGTTTTAATCAACGGGAATCACCATGGGTAGGAAACGTGCGAACGGGAAGCTCTTGAAAGAGGTGAGGGCTTGCTACCAGCGCGGTGAAGGATCGTGCCGCGAGCTTGGCGAAAGGTTTGGGCTAACTCCCAGGTCGGTTACGCTTCATTGTGCTAGAGAAAAGTGGCGTGTCAAAAAGGTAGAACTAGAGAAAAGGGTGAGCCAAAAAGTCGAAGAGGTTTTGGTTGGTGAAGCAACTGACTGGGTTAAGGACACGATCAAAAGAGGTTGGAAAGCTCGGAGAGAGATTGATGAAAGCAAAAACCAGATGGCGCCCGCCGTAGATCCGATTGCGTTGGACGCCTTAAGTCGCGTCGAAGTTCGATTTGATGATATGGTTCGGAAGGCTTTTGGTCTGCCTGACACGATGAAGCATGAGGTGAACGGAAGCATGGTAATCAACGTTGTCGATCCATATTCTGTGCCAGTAAAGATTGATAAAACAGATGACGCCGAAGCAGGTTGACGCCACAGTTTCTTTCGTGCCGCGTCCATATCAACACGCGGCACATTTCAATCTCAAAAGGTTTTCGGTTATTGTCTGGCATCGACGTAGCGGAAAAACCACGTTTGCAGTCATCGAGCTTTTGATGTCTGCTCTGAAATGCAAAAAGGAACTCGGCCGCTTCTGTTACATCTCGCCTTTCTACGGTCAAAGCAAAGCTGTTTGCTGGGAGATTTTGAAGAGGTATGCAGTTCAAATACCTGGCGTACAGATTCGAGAAGGCGAACTGACTGTCATTTTTACTAATGGGTCTGCAATCAGGTTGTTCGGCGCTGACAATCCTGACGCTCTGCGTGGGCTGTACTTCGACGGTGTTGTGATGGATGAAGTAGCTCAGATGAAGCCTCATGTTTGGGGTGAGATCATTCGTCCTGCGCTGGCAGACCGTCAAGGCTGGGCGCTGTTCATCGGGACACCAAAAGGGTTGAACCTTTTTAGTGAACTTTATCAGTCGGCGATCAAAGACGCTGACTGGTTTCACGATCTGAAGAGATGGAATGATACCAACATTATTGCGCGTGACGAAATCGAGAAGGCAAAGAGAGAGATGGCGCCGCCTGTATTTGCTCAAGAATTTGAATGCGATTTTCACGCGGCTGCTGTGGACTCATTCATTCCGTTGGATTTAGTTCTTGAAGCTACGTCCAGATCATTGCCGGAGCATGGGTACTATTATGCGGCCAAGGTTCTCGGTGTTGACGTTGCCAGGTTCGGCGATGATTCGAGCGTGATATTTCCAAGGCAAGGCTTTCAGGCTTTCGAGCCCAGGGTGTTTCGTCAACTCAACCTAATGGAATATTCAAACCAGGTATCTCTCTATATGGATTCTGAGAAGGCTGACATGACGTTTGTAGACGAGGTTGGAATCGGCGCGGGCGTGGTGGACCGGCTGCGTCAACTTGGCAGGAATAAAATTCTTGGAGTAAACTCTGGCTCCAAGCCCAGCAGTCCGAAGTTCAAGAATCTGCGAGCCGAGATGTGGAGCAAGATGAGAGACTGGATGAAGGACGGAGGTTGCCTGCCAGATATTAATGGGATTGAAGGCGATATGTGCGCTCCGATGTATTGGTTTGACGTAGGCGACCGATTGCAGATAGAAAGCAAGGAACAGATGAAAGCTCGAGGTCTACATTCTCCTGACCTGGCCGATGCCTTAGCTCTGACGTTTGCGTCGTCGATTCAAAAGCCTGATCCCATTCATGAATTGTCTCGATCCTCAGATATGTGTAAAACTGAATATGACGTGTTGGCGTAACACCAAAGAAAGGAAGCTGTATGCCATATAAAATCTCACCTACAAAAGGCGGGAAGTTTAGAGTGACAAGTCCACATGGAACCAAAAGCAAATCGACAACGAAGAAAAAGGCAGAAGCGCAAATGCGATTGCTTCGTGGGATTAAACATGGTTGGCGCCCTACGGGTCGCAAATGAACTGCGTCTTCATTCAGATCTGGTCTCATAAAGAAGACTTCGTTCTTCGAGAGATCCGACGCGAGCTTGTGAGCCAAGGTCATTCGGTCGGCGTTATGTATATTGCGAAGTCTGACGATAAGTTGCTTGAGCTAGAGGAGTTTGAGTCTTGCCTAAAGTCATTTAATAACCCTGATCGCATCATTTGGTTGGCAACCACCGGTTTTGTCTACATGTCCGTTTGGGACAAGCCCGAATGGCAAGACGTTCAGAAGATCGCCTTATTCTTTGATGACCCTGTGCACCGAGTCAAAGATCAGATGATGGAGGGCGTGATGCGAGATGTGGCTACACGAAAAGATTTTCATGTTGGAATTTGGGATGGATATTGGCGTGGTCAAGCAAAGGAGTTATGGGGATTGGACTCCCACGAGATTCATTTATCGGCTGACATCGAAGAGTTCAAGCCGAACGACGACAATCCGATGCCAGACAAGATTGTGTTTGTTGGCATGCTGCACTCACACAATTACATCAACGGATTGTTTAAGTTGCTGTCCAGACCGGCGCAACTTCTGGTTAAAGCTATTGATGATGAGGTCTCGCGTATAACCTTTGTCAACTTGAAGGATGAAGCCGACATTGAAATGTCTCGCGCTGAGGAATTGATTAGAATCTTTGATGCAAAGCATGGAGTGATGAATTCGCTTAAAATTTCTGAATCCAGAAAGGTTCGATGGATCGTTTGGGCTCTGGCAAAGAATTCCAAGAGGATCGTAATGCTTCGAAGAACCGATCCCTCGAAGCTGGCTATTTTTTCTGAAATGGAACAACTCGGTCACGCGAACGAACCTGAGCTGAGGGTGCTGCTGGGCGATAAAGAAGGAAAGATCGAGATTGTTGACACTTCAAACTGGCATCCTGAATCTCTGGCAAAAGTTTATAGCTACGGGGCACTGCATATTCAAGCGACGGACCCGCAGTCTGTAGAAGGAGGGATTCCTTATCGCGTCTTCCAGACGGCAGCATGTGAGAAAGCTTTGTTGACGGATAGGAGCGAAGCGTTGGCGTATGCTTTTGAGGAAGGCGAAGAAATCTTTTTCTACGGCGATTATTTTTGGAGATCGTACAAGGCTGCGCTGAAAACAACTCTCACGCTGGGCTGCATGAAAGAATTTGGAATGGCAGCGCGCGAAAGATTCCTGGAAGAGCACACTTGGAAACACAGACTCGACACGATAGAAGGATGGATGAGTAAAGAACCTGAGTCGTCGGTGCCCGTCGTTCTATCGTCGGCTCATTAAAGTTACTGGGATTTACTTATGGTTTTTTTGTGAAAGAATACGTGAAAAGGATTTAACCATGTGCATCCCTGGATTATTCTCTAAACCTGCCGCTCCTCCTCCGGTCGCGCCTATAACTCCACCGCCGCCGGTGATTGATCCGACGATACCCACGGCCGAGTCGCAAGCTGCCAAGCAAAAGCAACAGCGCGCCGCTGCTCTTGCCAAAGGTCAGGCATCGACCATATTAACAACGCCGCTTGGTGTTCCGGGTCCGGCCACGACGGGTAAAGCAACGCTCTTAGGTTACACCGCTTAACATGCCACACGGATCGGGCTACGGCGCGATAGAAGCCACTAAGACCAGTGGTTATCGAAAGCGACTTCAGAAGTTACGAAACGAACAGTCTGACTGGCGGTCGCATTGGGAAGATATACGTCAATATCTTGTGCCTCGTCGCGGAAAGTATTTGATGGGTGAGGTGAACGACAATTTCCAGACTGAAGGACGAACGAAACATAAAAAGATTATCAATGGCTCTGCGATTCAAGCCTTAAAAACTTTAGCTGGCGGTTTGCAGGGTGGCCTGACATCTCCTTCAAGACCTTGGTTTCAGCTTACTTTGAAGGACGAAGAGTTAGCGGAATATCAGCCTGTGCGTGAATGGCTGCATAAGGTGCGTCTCGGAATGCTAGAAATTTTTGCGCGATCGAACTTCTACAGCGCCATACATTTTGTTTATTGGGAGCTGGGTGCATTCGGAACCGCTGCAATGATTATCGAAGAAGATCTGGAAACAGTGATCCGGTGTCGGCCTATGACTATCGGCGAGTTTGTCTTGGCGTTGGATTGTCGGTATCGTCCGAACGCATTGCTGCGTCAATTCAGCATGAGCGCGCAGCAGATGGCTGAACATTTCGGGAAAGGCGAAGACGGAATGGGTAATCTTCCTGATGCTGTGAGGTCAGCTCTTCGTAATGGTCAGATTGATGAACGATTCGAGGTTCAACATGCTATCGTGGTAAATGGCAATAAGGAACATGGGCGCGGTGATTATCGAGGGAAATCCTACAAATCAATTTACTATCCATACGCCGGTGAGAATGAAGATATAATCCTGCGTGAGTCCGGGTATAATTCGATTCCTTTCATTGCTCCACGCTGGGAAGTTTCAGGTGTCGATACCTACGGGAGCTCTCCTGCGATGGATGCGCTGGGTGACGTGAAGATGTTGCAAAAGATCGAAGAGAAGAAGCTAAAGGCGCTAGACAAGCAGGTTGATCCTCCGATGAACGCGCCTGTTTCGTTGAAGAACCAAGGCGCCACAACTGTGTCGGGCGGCGTGAACTGGGTGGATGTAAATCAGGGTAATCAAGGGCTTACTCCAGCGTATCTCGTAAATCCCAACCTTCAGCAAATAGCCTTCGAGATTGATCGTGTCGAACGCAGAATTCGCGGATTCTTTTTCAACGATCTCTTTCTCAGCGTGATCCAGGCTGATAAAGATATGACGGCCTTCGAGGTTGCCAAACGTCACGAAGAAAAGCTGATGATGCTGGGGCCAATTATTGAACGTCAACAGTCTGAATCTATGGACCCGATCATTGATCGTGTATTCAATATCATGGCTGAGCTGAGAATCTTGCCGCCTATCCCAAGAGAGTTACAGGCTGGGTTAGATTTGAAAGTTGAATATATTTCGTTGCTCGCTCAAGCACAAAGGATGGTGGCAACCGCTCCCATCGAACAGCTTATTGGATTTGTGGGTAGGGTAGCGCAAGCAAGCCCTGATGTTCTTGATAAAGTGGATTTTGATGAGGCCGTAGATCAATACAGTACCGCCCTTGGAATCGCTCCAAAAGTTATTAAATCGGATGATGTCGTTGAAAAGATTCGAATGGTTAAAGCGAACAATCAGCGTGCTGCGATGTTGGCTGAGAAAGCTAAGCCTTTTGCTGGCGCAATCAAGGATCTCGGAACAACTCCTCGCGGTGATACCACAGCTCTTGACGCATTACTTGGTGGCGCTGGGACTCCGCCGCCTGCTGCTAGATGAATCACGTTTTAATTGCAACTCTGAGTCAGGATATTGTGTGCGCGGACTTCGCTTTTTGTCTATCGAAGATGATCCTTTTTTCTGCGTACCGCCACCAAGAAGATTTTATTATTGCTGGCGTTTTGAATCATAAGACCTGTGTTGTTCATAAAGGAAGGAATGAGATTGTTTTGAAAGCTCTGAAAGTTCCAAGTGTTACACACCTTCTGATGATTGATTCAGACATGACATTCCCGCATGACACGCTCCAGAGACTTCTGGATCACGATCAATCTGTTATTGGCGTTCAATCTAGCACTAGGACTTTTCCACAGAAAAGCACAGCAATTAAGGAAGGATCTAACTGGCTTCTTGGGTGCGGGGTCATACTGATTGACTTAGAAGTATTTAAGAAAGTTGAATTCCCTTGGTTTAACTCTACCTATGACGGCGATAAATGTTTAGGTGAAGATTACTTTTTTTGTCGAAAGGCTATTGAGTCTGGTTTTTCTGTAGAATGCGATTTAAATCTCAGCGAACAGATAGGGCATATAGGACAAAAAGTTTATGGAATCACCTGAAGAAGAAGATAAGGCTTTAGATGTCACCGATGAGGATTCGGAAAAGAAGAGTAGGGCGAAGCAAAAGGCTCAAAGGGAAGAAGAGCTTAATGATCTTAAAAAGATTTTGTACACGCCTGAAGGAGTTAGATTTTTCAAGAGGTTCATGGATGAAGGGAGAATGTTCGCTTCGTGTATGACAGGTAATGCGTGGACATATCACAACGAAGGCAAGCGAGATTTCATGTTGCGGTTTTGGTCAGACATCTGTGAGGCTGCCCCGGAGAAGATTCCAGAATTATTGCTTAGGGGTATGGACTTACGGAAATTATTTGGTAATAGCTTGAAGTAGAAGGAACATTTTATGCCCGATCCTGTATCACCCGCACAAATTAACACTGAAGCTGGAAAAGCAAGTGAGGACGTAAAAACTGGCGACACGTTACTAAACGACGATCCGAAAGCTCAAGTCGAAGGACAACCTCCGGTGGCTGCAAAGCCAGCGGAAGGCGTAGAGCCAAAACCTAAAGAGGGAATCAAGGATGTTAAGGCTCCTGAAGGTGCTCCTGAGCGGTATGAGTTTAAGGCTCTTGAAGGCGTGACGTTAGACCCGGAACTTGTGATTGAGTTATCTACGGTATCGAAAGAGTTGAATCTTTCGCAGCCTAACGCCCAGAGGTTTGCTGATCTCGGCAATAAGCTGGTCGACAAAACCGTGAAAACCTATGAGTCCAAGATGAACGAAGCCTGGGCTGAATCTCGCAAGGAATGGGTGGACGAAATCAAAAACGACAAAGAGTATGGCGGCGCTGCTTTCGAAGTAAATCGGGAGATTGCGTTACGAGCTGTACGCTTTGCCGGTATTCCAGAACTGAAGGAGGTCTTTGACACTGGCTGGGGAGATCACCCTGCATTGTTCAAGGCATTTGTGAAATTCGGTAAAGCGCTAGGGGAAGATCGACTGATTGACCCTGACGTAAATGGTGCTGCAAAAAAAACTGCAGCTGAGGTGCTGTATCCGAATCAAGGTAAAACTTAAAAACATTAAAGGAAATATATGGCCACATTAGGTACTACTCGCCCGACGCTTGCGGACGTGGCGAAACGAACAGATAGGGATGGGAAGATTTCTAAGATTGTAGAAATCCTCGAGGAGACCAACGCGATCCTAGAAGATATGTCTTGGACGGAAGGCAACTTGCCGACTGGCCACAGAACTACTGTCCGATCAGGATTGCCGACTCCGACATGGAGATTGTTAAACTTCGGTGTTCAACCTGCAAAGTCTCGTACTGTGCAAGTTGACGAAACCATTGGCACGCTCGAAGCTTACTCGGAAATCGATCAAGCTTTGGCTGATCTCAATGGGAACACTTCGGAATTCAGATTGTCTGAAGATCGCGGGCATATCGAAGGAATGAATCAAGAGTTTGCGAACACTCTGATTTATGGAAACGTAGGGCTTGACCCTGAAAAATTCATGGGGTTAGCTCCTCGTTACAATTCGACGACCGCGGAGAACGGATCAAACCTGATCTTGGGTGGTGGAACGGAATCTGCTAACACTTCGATCTGGTTGGTGTGTTGGGGTGATATGACAGCGCACGGCATCTACCCGAAAGGATCGTCTGCTGGTCTTACGGTCACAGACAAAGGACAAGTCACGATCGAAGATGCGGACGGTGCGGGTGGTGGACGTATGGAAGCTTATCGAACTCATTTCGCATGGAAGTGCGGTTTTTCACTGCGCGACTGGCGGTATACAGTTCGAATCGCTAACATCGACATTGGCGATCTAACTAAGAACGCTGCAACTGGCGCGGACCTCATCGACTTGATGAGTCAAGCCCTGGAAATCATGCCGGGCATGAAAATGGGCCGGTGCGTGTTCTACGTAAACCGAACTGTCCGGAGTTTCTTACGCCGACAGATTGCATTGCGAGTCGTCTCAAATCTTACTCTTGACACTGTGTCGGGTAAGACCGTGATGGCTTTCGATGGCATACCTGTAAAGCGCGTGGACGCAATCCTCAACACTGAGGCGACAATCGCCTAATCCGAGAAAGGAAAAACCTTATGAGTTACTTAGATCAACAAACATTATTGAGCAACGCTCAGGCGATTACGGCTGACGCTGCTTCTACGAACATCTACGACACCGGAGCGATTCCCGATATTGGAGCTGGTGAACCTCTCGTGTTGCATTGCAGCATTGATCAGGCGTTCACGCTACTGACACACTTGGACATCCAGCTACAGACGGATGACAACGCATCGTTCACAAGCGCACGAAACCTGTTTTCAACATCAGTTGCCCTGGCCAGCTTGACGGCAGGCGCACTGGTTCAGTTGCCAGCAATCAACGGGTTGTGTGAGCGGTTTATCCGAGCGAATTATGACGTGGTCGGAACAAATCCTACCTCTGGTCAGATCACGCTTGGCATTGTGTTGAGTAAACATAGCTACACTCCTGCTACTGACTTTGCGTAACAATGACCTGTTACTGCGTCAGCAAGTGTTATTACAAAGCACGCCTATGGACTCCAGGAGAAATCCTGGAGTTCACAGGGGAGGATCAACCTGTCCCAGAACATTTCTCAGCAGAGAAACCTGTAGGGCTGCATCCTAAACTAAAGTCAAGGGCTTACGTTGCTCGGGAGGACAGTGTTGAATTGAAGAATAATGATATTCGACCTTTAACCTTCAGTTCAATGACAAACCTAAAACCTGTAGAGTTCGATCACTCAAGCCCTATGGCAATCAGTCAGTACGGCAAGAAAAAGAAATAAGGTGTGTCAACCAGCATTGAGATTTGCAACCTTGGCTTGTCTCAAGTTAAAGGCGCGTTCATTGAATCTCTAACTGAAGATTCAAGAGAAGCGCAGATTCTCAATCGTATTTATGAAATGGCGCGAGACGCCTCTTTGACGGATATCAATCCGCGTTGGGCAAGGAAACAAGCAGCGCTCGCTCTGCTAACCGAAACCGTAACTGGCTTCGATTTTGTTTATCAATATCCTGTCGACGCTCTTAACGCTCTGGAGATTTATAATCCAGCCAAGGTTAATGATGAAGACCGGATTCCATTTGAAATAGGGGCTCGCGCGGATCTTGGCGGTAAAACCATTTTAACTGACCACGAGAAAGCTGAATTGATTTATACGGCTCTGGTGACGAATACAGCGGTATACGACCAATTGTTTGTTGAGGCTCTTGCTTGGAAGCTATCATCTCTTTTGGCAATGCCGCTGAAGGGTGATGACAAACTTCAGGCGCAGTCCGCAAGAGCTTATGCTATGGCTGTAGGCAACGCTAAGGCGTTTACTAAGAATGAAGTATGGCGGTCGTCTGA
>Ga0247727_10008170_pt1 | contig 19541 bp, 15 predicted proteins | sample WisWelCaveWW1625_FD_202498 | JGI IMG/M metagenome (GOLD analysis project Ga0247727, IMG submission 202498) | Biofilm microbial communities from Wishing Well Cave, Virginia, United States - WW16-25 | ecosystem: Environmental > Aquatic > Deep subsurface > Groundwater > Cave microbial mat | place... | reverse complement strand
GACCCAACTGACGATCAGCCCAAAGCTGATCGACTTGAGAATGCCGCCGTAGACGTCTTTCCATTCCACGGCCGATTCGATCGAGTTCCAATAGGCCCCTTCGCTCACTCCCAGCAAATCCACTCCGACGAGGGATCCGCCATAGATTCCGACCACATCAAATATGGCTACGAGCAACGGCACCCCGAGCACGCCGGCCACCAATTTTGGTGCGACCAAATATTGCAGCGGATTGATCGCCATGGTATCGAGCGCATCGATCTGTTCGGTAATCCGCATGATGCCGATCTCGGCTGTCATGGCTGATCCGGCCCGCGCGGTCACCATTAATGCCGCCAACACCGGTCCCAGCTCCCGAATCATGCTCAACGCCACCGCGGAGCCCAGTAACCCCTCGGAACCAAACTTCCGCAAGCTGTAATAGCCTTGAAGCGCCAGCACCATCCCCGTAAACCCCGCGGTAAGCACGACGACAAACGTAGACCGATACCCGATAAAGTGGAGCTGTTTCATGATTTGATGAAATCGAAACGGAGGCCGCACCAGCCAGGCAAATGCCGACAGCATGAACATCAGCATGCGGCCCATCCCCCGTACACGAATGACGGCCCACGCACCCAACTGTTCAACCACGTTCGTCATCGGTTACCTGGACGGTCGAAGAAACTCACTGTCTGTCTCCGCATAGCGCTGAAACCATTCTGTCAACCGATCCGCCGCCACCCGACTCTGCTTTCGCAGCCGATTCAGCCCCTCGACGTTGGAGGGGCGACCGATGATTGCCCGCATACCTTTAATCCAGCCAGTGGGCCTGAGAAAGAGATTGAAGTCAAGAGGAAGATCTTCATCCACCAGATCGGAAACCGTCCGCACGATCGCCATAGGTAGGCCTCGTTCCTGAGCCACCGCCGCCACCGCGGCACTTTCCATATCGAGCCCGGTCGCGTCGGTCAGACGACGCAACAGGCGCTTCTCCTGCGCCTGGCACACCACAGTCCCCGATGACACGATTGTCCCGACCCGCGCGACCAACCCCGCGTCCTGCGCTACGATGAGAAGGTCTGCGCGTACAGCCTCATCGCAGAGCACATGGTCATTCCTCATCGTCCAAGTTCCTCCGGTCTGTACAGAAGACACCGCTGTGCCGACGATGAGGTCTCCCACCTGAGCCGGTACGAGCGCGCAGGCAAAACCCGTAGACATGACCAGCGACATGGCCTGTGCCTTCAGAACCATTCCCGCAACAGTGCCGGCCGCAGCGGGACCGACGCCGGTTTGGATGAGCCAATACGTGCGATCCCCTCGCTGTCCAATGTGGCAGCGGACCCCGGCGATTGTCGCAACACGATCCGTCGCGAGCGCACGCCGAACGGCCTGGAGTTCCCAGCGAGTCGCGGCAAAGATGGCGATGGGATTCACCGCAGATCCTGAGAGAGGTTGCCCCGCGCCAACGGATGACGTCGGCGGAGTATTCAACGATCGGCTCGATGGCACCCGGACGCGAGTACATGCTGCCGTACTTCGTCGGCCCGCATCTTCCCGCGCGTCCGCAGATTCCGGTACATGGCCAAGGCCCACAACGGAAAGTACTTGCAGTACCAGTGGTAGCGGAGATACAGCACCCGAGGGAATCCGGTTCCCGTATTGCGGACCTCTTCCCACGAACCATCCTTCATTTGGTGACGAAGCAGATATTGGACGCCGCGAGCGACGCTGAAGGCATCGGTCATCCCGGCCGACATGAGTCCCATGATGGCCCAGGCCGTTTGGGAAGGCGTACTGTCCCCCTTCCCGCTCCACGCAGGGTCGTGGTAAGAAAGACAAGACTCGCCCCACCCGCCATCGGAATTCTGCTTCGACTCGAGCCAGGCGACCGCACGGCGAATGGAGGGTTCCGAAAGATCCACTCCGATCGCACGGAAACCAGCTAGGACGGACCAGGTGCCATAGATGTAATTGACGCCCCACCGACCGTACCAACTGCCGTCGGTCTCCTGCTCTCGCTTGAGGAACCGGAGGGCCGGCGCCACAGCAGGGTGCGTCTGATCGTAGCCCAACGCCCCAAGCATCTCGAGGCAGCGTCCGGTCAAGTCGGACGTGCTCGGATCAAGCAAGGCATGGTGGTCGGCAAATGGAATATAGTTGAAGACGATCCGATTGTTGTCCTTGTCGTACGAGCCCCACCCGCCATCGGACCCTTGCATGGCGAGAACCCAATTCATCCCCCGTCGGATGGAATCTTGTAACTCGGCGGTCTGAGCCATCCGGACTTTCGACAGCGCCATCAACACCACTGCCGAGTCATCCACATCGGGATAGAGCTCGTTCTCAAACTGGAAGTACCAGCCTCCCGGTTCCGCATCGGGAGACGAGAACTTCCAATCTCCAACCGTTTTCGTTTGGCGCGAGACCAAGTACGCAGCCGCTTTCTGGAGGGATGGGTGGTCCTGCGGCAGCCCAGTTTCGATAAAGGCGTTCATGAGCAATGCCGTATCCCAGACAGGAGAGTGGCAGGGCGTAAGATGCAGCGCCTCGACGCGCTGATCGCCGATCGACACGCTGTCATAGACTTCCAACTCTTCAATTTCGTGGAACACCTTCCGCATCAATGGATCGTCAACCTTATACCCCAAAGATCGCAGCGCCATCATCGAATTGGCCATGGCCGGATAAATCGCCCCCAGCCCACCACTGCCCTTGATGTGTTCCAACAACCAGGTCGCGGCGTGATGCAACGCTTTTTCGCGCAACCACATAAGAGGCATCCGGTCGTACAGTTTCAGCATCGCATCCAACGCGACAAAGAAATTGTGCGGGGTGAACCACTTTTGATCTTTGTTGAACGGTGGGAACTTCCAATAGCGGATCTCCTTGCGCGGAATGAGATACAACTCCTCAATCCCTTGCTCCCGCGGAATCTGACACACCGGCCGGTGCGCGAAGACGATTAGCAATGGGATTAAGACGGTGCGGGACCAATACGAAATGGCATAGATGTTAAAGTAGAATCCCTTCGGGAGCAGCATCAGCTCAACCGGCATGTGGGGGATGCCTTCCCAGTCGTATTGGTCGAACAGCGCCAGCGCGATCTTGGTAAACACATTCGTTTGGACAACTCCACCCTTCGCGAGGATACAGTCCTTGGCTCGCACCATGAAGGGCTCATCTACAGACACCCCGCTCAACTTCAAGGCGAAATAGGCTTTCACAGAGGTGCTGATCTCCGAGGTCCCTCCGTAGAAAATCGGCCAGCCGCCATCGGGCAATTGCATGGCGCGGAGATACCGAACCGCCTTGCGCTCTCGCTCGGGATCGACCCAATCGAGAAACCGCCGCAGCAAGAGGTATTCAGCGGTCAGCGTGGTATCGGTTTCGAGTTCCGCAACCCAGTACCCCTCGGAGGCATGTTGTCTGGACAACAACCAGGCTTGACTGCGCCGGACCGCGTCGTCTAGCGCATCCACTTGACTGATCGGATGGCTGGTGGGGCGACGCGTCGCAGCGTCGACTGGTGCCGAGAGCATGGACTTGTCCAACATGTCCGACACCAGACGCAGCGGCGGAACGTTGGACAGCTCGGTCGCCAGCCCCAGCTTCTCCGGAACGGAGACGAAGAGGCTATCGGATAGGCGATCCAGAAGCGTTCGAATCAGCTTCATCGTCTTGGTCTATGGAACGCTTTAGGTAGATGGGACAACAAGGGTGACTCGCTTCGCCCCTATAAAAAAACTCGAACTACGAGCGGCACGCTCATAGATCTGCCCGTTGGGGGGTATATAGCAGACACCCTACTCAGACGTCAAGAAACAGAGAGGCGGAAGTCCTCTGAAGTACGAATGTTTTAGCCAATCTGAGGCGTTTAGGCCGGCTGCAAGTTGCCCAGTCTCACCGAGACGATTTTTGAGATGCCCGGCTCTTCCATGGTGACCCCAAACAACGAGTCTGCAATAGCCATCGTCTGCTTGCTATGGGTGATGACCATGAACTGTGCACCCTCGGCGAGTTCATGCAATACGCCGGTAAAGCGCCCGATGTTCTCTTCGTCCAGCGGCGCGTCGATTTCGTCGAGAATACAGAACGGCGTCGGTCTGATCAAGAAGCTCGCGAAGAGCAGGGCCATTGCCGTCAGGGTCTTCTCACCACCCGAAAGCATGGTCATACTCTTCAAGCGTTTGCCCGGTGGTTGCACCACGATATCGACTCCCGGCTCCTGCGGTCCACCCCCTTCTGCCGTCTCATCCGTCGGCGTCTCGACCAGCTGTAGTTCGGCCCGGCCACCGGGGAAGAACTTCACGAATACCTCACTGAATTTCAGTTGGAGCTCGGCAAAGGTACCGGCAAACATGTCTTTCGTGGTACGGTTGATGCGCTGAATGATTTCTTTGAGCGAGCGGATGGACGTGGAGAGATCTTGTTCCTGCGCCGTCAGGAATCGATACCGTTCACCCAGTTCTTGATGTTCGTGAATGGCCGCTAAATTAGTCGGTCCCAGGCGATCGAGCTTCTCCCGAATCTTCTGCAGTTGCTCTCGCAGCGCGGCTTCATTGACTGCCGGCTGGCCCTCCGGGATCGGCTCCTCCCCGATGGACAGCTGTGCGGGGACCATCTCCACGACCGGTGAATCGAGCAGCGTCGCGAGATCGACCTGGTACGTTCCCAAGAGCGTGGATTCGACCGTTCCCAATTGCATCCGAATTTCTGCCTTCTTGACCTCCACCGCCATGCGGGACTCGCGAAGAGACGACACCGCGCGACGAACATCCTCCAACCGGACATCGAGCTGGTGCGCTGCCGCCATGTCCTGCGCCTGTTCTTCTTGAAGTTCGATCAGCCGAGCCTTTACCTGGACTACCGATTCACCGAATTCTCGACAACGCGCTTCCTGGCCCTCACGTTCAACCCGGCTCTGTTCGATCGAGGCCGTGAGCCCCTCGACATGGCGTGTCAACGTCTCAATGCGCGCGATCGCGTCGTGCTGCTGTTGCTGAATCCGCAGAAGATCGTGATGGCGATGCTCACGGGTTGTCCGGATTCCCTGCGCCACCAATTGCGCCTCTGTAAATCGCTGCTGGAGCCCCTGCATGTCGTGATCAATCTGCCCCACCCGTTCGCGTACACGACTGAGCCCGGCTTCCTGGCCGGCTTTCTCCGCCAGCCACTGTGCGAGCTGTGCTTCGCCGGAGTGCACCTCTTGCTCAAGCCGCTGCTCTTCCGCCGAGCCCCGCTCCGCATCACTCATCAATGTATCGATCCGCCGGGTAAGATCTCCCAGCACGTTCTGGAGCCCGGCTTCGTCTTTCTGTAATGAGAGCCCCCGCATTTCTGCGTCCCGCAGTGACTCCACGAGTTGCCGGCTCTGCTCGCGCAACTCTTGTCCCTGCACCAGCAATCGTTCCCGTCGCTGCTTCCCTTCTTCGACACATCCCGTCAGCGAGACGCTCTGGGCTTCCAAGTGAAGTACCTCTCGGCGACGTTGCAGCAAGCCTCCCGTTACACTGGCCTGCCCGCCGGTGATCACCCCGGCCGCATCCAAGACTTCTCCTGCACGCGTCACGAAGATGGGCCCATCGGGAGCAGAGCAGGGCTGGTGTTCCCACAATGCCGTCGCGTCCTTGAGGGTGTCGAAGAACACAATCCGATCGAAGAGATAGTCACGGGCCGCTTCGCGCTGACCCTCCACGTGGATCAGATCAACCGCACGTCCGACCACACCGGGCTGGCCCTCCATCGCGGGCCACCACGGGTGAGACGCCATATCCCGATTCGTCCATCGAGGTTTCTGAGGGATGAACGTGCCCCGCCCGAGATCTTTCCCTTTGAGAAGCTCAATCGCCTCACAAGCGGCGGCGGGACTGTCGACGAACCATCCCCTGACCCGTTCGCCCAAAATCGCTTCCACCGCGCGGTCCCATCCTGGAGGCACGACCAACCACTCGGCAATGGCATCGCGAACCCCGCTACAGGCTTTGAGCGTAGTTGACTCTTCGTCGCCGCGCCGCCCATAACCCATATCTTCTTGCAGCACGCCTTGCAGTGCTTTCAGGTGAGAGTCCACTGCGGCCAACTCTTCCGACTGACGAAATACCAACTGATCGACTTCGACCAACTCGGCCGACCGGCGCTCGCTCTCTTCCTCAACACCTTGCCGCTGGCGACGCAGGTCAGTAACCAATTGCTCCGTGTCATGGGAGGCCTGTTGGAGCGCCTGGCGCTTGTCCGTTGCCGTGACATGCTGCTGGCGAAAGTCTTCCCGCTCACGAGCCAGTCGGCCTTCACGATCCGCCGCCTCTTGAATGCGAGCGGCCAATTGCACCAAAGTCTGTTCGGTATTCGCAGCCAATACCGTCAGGTTGAGGACGTCCAGACGCCCTCGTTCTTCTTCAGCCAAGGCTGCGGTTCGTTGCTGAACCAGCTCTTTCATCTCCCGATCGAGCGTCGCGAACACCTGCTCCCGCTCCGCACATTCACGCTCGAGCGCGGCCAGCGCGGCCTCAAGGGTCACAGCTTCCGCCGCTCCCTGCTCCTGTTCCTGGGTGAGGCGCTCGAGTTCCTGCCCTCCCTGACTCTGCTGCTGCGCATAGAGCTCTTCGCGATTACGTTCGACTTCTGCGGCCGTCAGCGCCCGCGCCTGTTGCTGTTCAACCTTCGACAGTTCCTCGCGCCGCTGCCCGATCGCCTCGTTCGCTATGGCAATCGCAAGTTTGATCCGCTCAAGTTCTGTATTCAAACGCGCCAGTTCGGCGGACTGTTCGGACTCGTGGTCCCCCAACGTCTGCAGTTCCGACTCCACCTCCTTGAGTGTGGTTCGTAGGACTCGATATTCGTTGGTCAGCAACTGAATCTCCAGCGACTTGGCCTCTTGGTGCAACGTCTGATAGGACCGCGCCTGCCGCGCTTGGCGCTCGAGGGAATTCAATTGCTTTTTCACCTCAGCAATGATGTCCCGCACCCGCAAGAGGTTTTGTTGCGTCGCATCCAACTTGCGCAACGCTTCGGCCTTCTGCTTCTTGTAACGAACGATGCCGGCGGTTTCTTCTATCAACTCGCGCCTATCTTGTGGTGACGCGTTAAGGATCTGATCGATTTGCCCCTGCGAAATGACGGTGTGTCCTTTTGTCCCAGCCCTGGTGTCCAGCAGGAGGCTCCGGATATCCTTTAACCGGCAAGCGGTTTTATTGATGAGGTATTCGCTGTCGCCATTACGGTACAGGCGGCGCGTGATCATGAGTTCTTGATATTCCGACAGCTGGCTCGAAAGACCGGACAAGGGATCCACGTTGATCCGATCCAGATCGCTGAGCACGAGCGAAACTTCGGCCAGGCCGAGAGGCTTCCGCATTTCGGTCCCGTTAAAGATCACATCTTCCATCTTCTCGCTACGCAAGGCCTTTGTGCTCTGCTCGCCGAGTACCCAAAGAATCGCATCGACGACATTGCTTTTCCCGCTCCCGTTTGGCCCCACAATGGCAGTGACGCCATCGGGGAATTCGATCCGGGCTTCCGGGAATGACTTAAACCCCACCATCTCTATGGATTTCAAATACATCGGCGACTCCTTCGGTAGCCTATCTGGGAAAACTCAAGCGGATAGAACGCGTGGCTTTGTAGCATAGACCTAGGGGGAAAATCAAAGAAAAATACTGCCGGTGGTAGGCACGAGGAAAGAGACCTACAACATTTGGGGAGCGGGAACGGTGGCGAGGGATGCGGTTATCCCACCTGAGCCCCGACAGATTTGTTGGAGGACTCAATGGTGATCAGTTCTTTGGGAAGCAGAAACTCAACATCTTCTTCGATCATGGTCAGGTCTTCGACCTCTGCTGTCCCGAACGTCTTAAGGTATGCCACCACCTCTTCAACCAGAACCTCGGGCGCTGAAGCGCCGGCGGTGATCCCGACCGCTTGCACGTTCGTGAGCCAGGTTGGATTGATGTCAGACGCGGCATCGATCAAGTAGGATGCAATCCCGCACTGCTCCCCCAACTCGCGTAGACGGTTGGAGTTTGAGCTATTCGGGGAACCGATGACGAGAATGACGTCCACCAGTTTGGAGAGCTCCTTTACCGCATTCTGGCGGTTCTGTGTCGCGTAACAAATATCCTCCTGGTGTGGCCCCTTGATGTGCGGAAACCGTTGATGGAGCGCACCGACGATATCCCGACACTCATCGACGCTCAGCGTAGTTTGAGTGACGTACGAGAGGTCGTGGACGTTATCGACCTGCAGCATCTCGACATCTGCTACGGAGGAGACCAGGTGGAACTTATCCGGGATCTGCCCGAGCGTCCCGATCACTTCGGGATGGCCGGCATGGCCGATCAGAATGAGATCATACCCCTGCGTATAGTCGCGGTTGACCTCGTTATGCACTTTGATGACCAACGGACAGGTGGCATCGATCACATGCAGCCGCCGCCGATTCGCTTCGTCCCAGACCGACTTGGCAACCCCATGGGCACTGAAGATCACAACCGAACCTTCCGGCACTTCTCCCAACTCCTCCACAAACACGGCGCCCTTGATGCGGAGCGAGTTCACGACATGCCGGCTATGGACGATTTCGTGTCGAACGTAGATCGGCGCCCCATACTTCTTTAACGAGAGATCGACGATATCGATCGCACGGTCAACTCCAGCGCAGAACCCTCGTGGATTGGCGAGATAGATCTTCATAGCCCTCCCCTCTCCTTAGCTGGCATCCACCTTACGTCAGAGCAGCGGGCTCCGTCAACACAATTGGCCCAGGCTTCTCTTCCCTACCCGTCTTGACACGATGCTTTCTCCCTCGTAGGCTCTCACCACCGCTATGCCAAGCCCTGCAAGCAAGAAAATCCTCATCGTTGAAGACGAGCACGACATTCTCCAACTGGTCAAACTGTATTTGGAGAAAGAAGGCTTTCGAACCCTATCGGCCACGACCGGTATGGAAGGCCTCCAGCAAGTGAAACAGGAGAAACCCGATTTGGTCGTTCTCGACTTGATGCTGCCCGAAATCGACGGCATCGAGGTCTGCAAACGCCTTCGATCAGCTCCAGCGACCGCGATGCTCCCCATTATCATGTTGACCGCCAAAGCCGAGGAATCGGATACCATCATTGGCCTGGAGCTGGGAGCCGACGACTACGTCACCAAACCATTTAGCCCCAAGACCCTAGTTGCCCGCATCAAGGCACTCTTTCGGCGGCTTGAGCGGAAACAGGACGACAGCCCGGCCCAATATCGCTATGGCAATCTCGTCATGGATCTCGCTCGACACGAGGTCACCGTAAAGAAGGCGGAAGTCCCCCTCACGGCAAAAGAATTCGGCCTGCTCGAGCATCTCTTGCGCAATCCCGGCAGAGTCCTGACACGAGACATCCTCCTCAATACCGTCTGGGGATATGATTACTACGGAACGACGCGGACGGTCGACGTCCACATCCGAAGACTCAAGCAGAAACTCCCCTCGCTCAACGAGGCGATTATTTCAGTCAAATCCCTGGGGTATAAACTGAAGGAGCAGTGATGAGTCATGGGTGAAGAGTGTCGGGTGAGGACCCACTACCCTTCACTTCTCACTCATCACCCGTCACTATCCCTATGACACTCTCCATCCGATGGAAGGTCACTATCGGAACCCTGCTGGTCCTCGCCTGCGGGCTTCTCATCGCCCGGGCATTGGTGGTTCGCTCCCTTGATCAACAAGAGATCGTCCAATCGGGCCAGATACTGGAGGCTCGAACCAGTCTCGTCGCATACGGGCTGCAGCCGTTTCTGACACAATCAGGGGCACTGTCCTCGACCCCCCAATTACAGGCAACCGTACGAGATCTCAGCGCGCGGGCCCTCGCACGCGTGACCATCATTGCTCCGGATGGACGGGTGTTGGCCGACAGCGCCGTCTCGGATAGCATCCTCGCCACGCTTGAGAACCACAGGGCGCGACCGGAAATTCAGCAAGCCATTGCCGCCGGGCGTGGAACGGATCTGCGCACGAGTCACACCACCGGTGAGCGCACGTTGTATTTGGCTGTCGGTCTGAGCGGTGCGAACCAGGCAACGCCCACCGCCTTCTTGCGGCTGGGGTTACCGATGACGACGTTCGATCGTGAAGTGGCCAAGTTACACCGAGACTTGGCCCTCGCCTTCGGGATTGCATTCTTGATTGCCGTCCCGCTGAGTGTGTGGCTCGCTCACAGCATCACGAAACCCCTGTCCGATATTGCGATCGCCGCGCAGCAGCTGGCGAAGGGTGACCATGCGGTCCGCATTCGGACCGGATCACGGGATGAAGTCGGCCTCTTAGCCGACACACTCAACCACATGACGGACCAACTGAGAACCAAGATCGATGAACTCTCCGAAGATCGGTCCCAACTCTTGGCCATGCTGACCTCGATGGTCGAAGGCGTGATGGTCCTGGACCGTCGAGGTCGGGTGCTGCAAATCAATCCAGCGCTGGAACGGATGTTCGACGTCACCAGGATGGAAGTACGGGGGCACCCCTGCTCTGATGTCTTCCGGCACCCTCAGTTGGATACGTTAGTCTCAACGGTCCTGACCAAACGAATGAACGAAGAAGATGAAATCCTCCTGCACCCGAGTGGTCGCCGTCTCCATATCGAGGCCTCAGTCACTGAGAGCGATCGAGAGAACGACGCGTGCGCAGTGCTTGTCTTTCACGACATGACAGAATTACGCCGCCTGGAAATTATCCGGAAAGATTTCGTGGCCAACGTGTCTCACGAGCTGAGGACCCCGCTCACGTCGATCAAGGGGTATATCGAAGCCTTGCTCGATGGCGCCAAAGACGATCCTGAGACCAGCACAAAATTCCTCGACATCATTCTCAAGCAAAGCGACCGGCTGAACCTGATTCTAGAAGACCTTCTCCAGCTGTCGAAGATCGAATCTGGGCAGGTTCAGTTCAAGCGAGAACCGCTTCATATCCAGGGTGTCGTCGAACGAACGCTGGCCATGATCAAGCCCTTAGCGGACAAGAAGGGACACCGGCTCGTCTCCTTCGTGGAGAACAATCTGCCTGCTGTGCTCGGCGATGAAGACCGGCTGATAGAAGTCCTGTCTAACTTGCTCGATAACGCTGTCAAATACACCCCCGAGAAAGGGACCATCACCGTGGCAGCCCACCCTGTTTCGGACGATGCCGAACAGCCCGCGATGGCCACGGCTGTGGAACTGAGCGTGACCGATACCGGCCTCGGAATTCCTGAAGGGGATCGCCCGCGCGTATTCGAACGATTCTATCGCGTCGATAAGGCCCGCTCGCGTGAGCTAGGTGGAACAGGGCTCGGGCTGGCGATCGTCAGGCATATTGTCGAGGGTCTAGGCGGGCGGGTGTGGGTCGAAGCGAACACCCCGACCGGCAGCCGTTTTGTCGTCCGGCTACTTGTCCAGCCGATCAGTCAACCGGTCAGCTAACAGGCTGCTGAAAAAGCCCGCCAGCAGCGTTCTCGCATCGTTCAGACCCTCAACGGGGACCCGGCCGCCTCACTAACTCGGCGGCGCGCACAGACTTGGTGCTCCTTATTCGTCGCACCGTGCGCCCCAGAGGGTACGCCTCCGGGCCTTCACTCGCTGCGGCCTTGCTGGACGGCCTTTTTGAGCTGCCTGCGGGAGCGTTCTCCTGTTGTCCCACACATGTAGGCCATCGAAGTTCTGCTGTGCCGAAATGGTTTTTCTGCAGCCTGCTAAACCACTCTCGTCACGATCAGATAAATGAGTGACGCGAGAAGAGCTGCGCCAGGAAGCGTGAAAATCCAGGCGTACAGAATTTTTGTGGTGACGCCCCAACGCACCGCCGAGAGTCGCTTGATCGCGCCGACCCCCATGACCGACGTCGTGATGGTCTGAGTAGTGCTCACCGGCAGACCAATGTACGCCGTCACGAGCAGCACCGCCGCGGCACCGGTCTCCGCAGCAAACCCATGCACCGGTTCCAGCTTGACGATGCCCATTCCCAGCGTACGGACGATCCGCCAGCCACCCACGGCCGTTCCCAATCCCATCGCCACCGCGCAGGCGCCGATCACCCAACCCGGCACCTCGCTCGAAGGAATCTGCCCCGCAGCGAGCAACGCCAACGTAATGATCCCCATGGCCTTCTGCGCATCGTTGGCGCCGTGGCTGAATGCCATGAAACAGGCGGATACAAGCTGCAGCCGCTTGAACAGCCGAGTTGCCACGCTCCGGGTTACACGAAAACAGACCCAGCTGATCAACACCATCAACGAAAATCCAATGGCAAAGCCAAAGAACGGCGCAAGTACCATGGCTTCCATCACAGGGCGAAGCCCGGACCACTTCACCGTAGCCCACCCTCCATGGGTCACCGCAGCCCCGACCAGTCCGCCGATCAAGGCGTGAGAGGAACTGGTCGGCAATCCCAACAACAGTGTGAAGAGATTCCATAAGATCGCACCGGCCAACGCCGCCGCAACCATCTCTTGGGTGACTAAAGCCGGATTGACAATCCCCGACCCCACCATCTTAGCCACGGCGGTGGACATGAACGCCCCGGCCACATTGAGGGCACCGGAGGCCATGACCGCCACAACCGGGCTCACGACTCTCGTCGAGACGACGGTCGCAATGGCGTTGGCACTGTCATGCCATCCATTCGAGAAATCGAACAGGAGCGCCAACACAACCACGATGAGCAGCATTCCAATCAGGTCAGGCATCTTAGACTCGTCAGGAGTGAGGGGTAAGGGAGGAAGGGGAAGGAATCGACGGGGGGGAGAACATGACGAACTGGCCTCTTCGCATAGCTGTGATCTCATGCGCTTTACGTTTCACGCCTCACGCCTCACGCCCTACGCGCTGTCAATGGTGCTTGAGCGCGATCCGCTCAAGAATGTTCGCGACGTCTTCGCATCGGTCGGTTCCCGCTTCGAAATTCTCGTAAATTTCTTTCCACATGATCACCGCGATCGGATTGGTTTCTTTTTCAAATAGGGCGGAAATCGCATCGCGGGAGACTCGGTCGGCCTCGTTCTCCAGACTGTTCACCTGGACACTGCATTTCTTCATCTCCGGATGCGGAAGCCCCAGGAGGTCCACACCTCGCCCCACTGCCACAGATGCCTGGTGAAGAATGTCGGCCAGCTTGATCGCCATCTCGGTCGGCTTCGTCACCTTGTATAACACGAAGCGGTCGGCGATCGCCTCCGTGACATCCAGAATATCGTCGAGGGCGCTGGCGAGGTCATGAATGTCTTCCCGATCGATCGGCGTAATAAAGGTTTTGTTCAATCGACGCGCAATGTCGTGGGTAATGCCATCGCCAACATGTTCAACGTCTTTGATCCCCTGGGCTTGTTCGATGGGAGACCGGAAATCCTCCATCATCACCTTCAGGAGACGGCTCCCCTCAATCATGTTATGCGCGGCCTTCTTGAACAGCTCGAAGAAGGCTTCTTCTTGAGGGATCAATCCGAACAGCATCGCGACGCTCCTCAGTTCAGATACAATCAGTTTTTTACACGGCCAGATGAGAGCGCCGTCACATCCGTGCACAGACAGCCATTACCAGCGAACCAGCCCGGTCGCCCACGTCACCCCACCGCCAAAACTTCCCAGCAGGACGATGTCGTGGGGTAGAATCCTTCCCGAACGAACTGCGTGGTCGAGCGCGACCGGTAATGACGCCGACGACGTATTGCCGTAGCGGTCGATCACGGAACAGACCCGTTCCGGCGAGACCCCAAGCCGCTTCGTGAGCTGGTCGAGGATCCGCCCGTTGGCTTGGTGCAATACCAGCTGCGCGATATCCTGTACATCAACACCGAACTCCTTCACGATCTCGCGGATGGCCTGGTCCAATCGCTTAACCGCCAGACGAAAGATCGGCGCCCCTTGCATCCGCAACGTATGGCTCTTCGCCTCGACCGTCCCCGACGTCGTCGGCCGGCGCGATCCGCCTGCGGGAATGGTAATCAAGCCATGCTGGGCACCGTCCGCGTGGAGACGGAGCCCCAAGAGCCCCCGGCTCAGCTGGCCTGTCTCCGGCTCGCCCCGCAACACGACCGCACCGGCCCCATCGCCGAACAAGAGACCCGTATCGCCATCGGCGGGATCGACGGAACGAGACTTCACCTCCGCGGCCACCACCATACACGTCTTGATCTGCCCGCTCCGAATCATCGCATCGGCCATCGAGAGGCCATAGAGAAAGCCCGAACAGGAAGCCGCCACGTCGAATGCCGGTATCGTGGAACAACCGAGCATCCTCTGAACATGGCAGGCGGTGGAGGGAAAGACCGTATCGGGAGAGGTGGTCGAAAGCACAATCGCCCCCAGCTCAGAAACCGGGAGTCCGGCAGCCTCAAGCGCCGGCCTGGCTGCTTCCACCGCAAGATCAGAAGACGCTTGGGATGCAGCAGCTCTGCGTCGCTCCTGAATTCCTGTCAAGCGAGAGACGACTGCCGGCTCGATGCCCAGCGAAGCCCCCACCTCGCGATTCGACACCACCCGTTCAGGGAGGTACGAGCCCGTCCCAATAATCCTCGTCCGTATCATATGTCTGAATGGTGTGTGGTTCGGTGCAACATCGGCGGGATTATAGCAGGATGCTGAAAAAGTCCGCCAGCTTCGTTCTCAGCTCGCAAGAATCCTCACCGTACCCCGGAGGGTACGCCTCAGGTTCTTGCTCCGCCTGCGGCCTTGCTTGGGACAAGGCGCGTCTCAGCGCGCTGGGGCTGGGTGGGTGAGAAGTCTGGCCTTTTTGAGCATCCTGCTGGGGGTGTGGTTCTCATGTTCCAAACGTGCAAGCCATCGTTGCTATGCCGAAATGGTTTTCCCGCAGCCTGATTAGCTCTCGTTGCCACAGGGGTCAACTTAACCCGCATTATTCATGACGGTTCGTGGCGAAATCTAGAAGCCAGGCGAGGGGCAAGTGGCACGAGGCAAGAGGAAAGACATTTCTTCTGGTTGCCCCTAGCCTCTGGCCCCACGCCGCTCGCCCAAACATTGGCGATTGCAGCAGAAGTGTTCATGAATAATGCGGGTTAATGGAATCGGAGCCTTGCATTCAACCTTGGCTCCTGCTACATTTTTAGGCAGCGATGGTACGCTCTTTTCCCATCTTGACTGCTGCGCCACGACTTATAGCGACCCTCGGCCTCTGTGTCGCGGTATTCTGTGTCATCACCGCCTGTTCAAGCACACCCAAGAATCAGAATACCGCGAAGAAAGCCTTAAGCGGCACTGACGAGCAGATTTTCTTGGGCGATACGATCAAAAAGAACTACGACCCCAACGTCATCATGAAGCGAGGAGAGGCGTACTTCGAGAAAGAGGAGTATACGGAAGCCATTGTCGAGTACAACCATTTCCTCGATCTCCATCGCACCCACATCCTCGCCTCCTATGCGGCATTCCGAATCGGAGAAAGCCAGTTGAAACTGACCAAGGGAATCCAGCGTGATCCGGGCCCCATTCAGAAAGCCATCGAAGCCTTTGAGCGGCTGCGGAAAGATTTTCCTGGAAGCCGGTATGACGGCCCAGCGTTTCAGAAGATCCAGGAATGTCACGACCTCCTGGCGCAGATGCATCTCTTTGTGGGCCAATTCTATTATCGGCGGGGCTCATATCTGGCCGCCGCACATCGCTTCGAACAAATCATGAAGCTGTACCCCGACAAGTCGGTCGCGCCCGATGCCCTGTATTTTCTGGCACTCAGCCACCACGACCTGGGTGCGGACGATTGGGCCAGCGAACAATTGACGCTGTTGGCAGAGAAATACCCGGACAGTGCGTATTCCAGCGAAGGAAAGAGCCTGCTCGCGAAGATCGAAAGAGAGAAACCCGCAACGTTACTGGCCCAAAAAGCCGAATCCACGTCCTCCTCTACTTCGCCGACTGTACCCCCATCGGGAAATCGACCAAGTCTTGCCGCTGGGCTGATCCCTTCTGTCCCGGCTGGATCACTCCGCCTCCCTTCCGGCACGGCATTAAGCCAGTCTTTTGTCAGCTGCCGCCTCGGCGCCTGGTGCTGACACAAGCCCACATCGAAGCTATCAGCATTTAGCTGTCAGCAGACTTCCCAATCTCTTGATTGTCTTGATTGTAATTCGTTAGCTGAAAGCTGATCGCTGAAGGCTATTCTGAACTCAACGGAGCGAAACGGCTTCGAGGAGCAGGTCCTTGAAGGAGGATTTGACCACACTCTTCGCGCGGGCATAGAACGTTTGGTAGGTCTCACGCCCACGGAGTACGTCGTAGTAGAGCATGACGATGTGTTGATAGCGGGGCAGGAGGCGATGGCAGAGACGCGGATACGAATAGACGATACTCGCCATGCGGGCCGCCACTCGAAATTCCTCATAGATCTCCCGCTGGATGGCCTCTTCGTATTCGGCTAGTGACCGTCGCCGATCTTTGACTTGGTCCAGAATCGATTCCGCAGCCAACTGTCCGGACCTCACCGCGTAATAGATGCCTTCGCCGAACAGGGGGTCGACCAGGTGCCCGGCGTCTCCCACCAGCAAGGCGCGGCCATTCACCAATCCGACCGACTCCCGATTATCCTTGGCCACGTTGTGCTCACTGAAGAGCGGAAGTGGATGGCCGACCGGCTGCGGTACCTTCCAGGGCGCCAATCCTTTCTCATCCCGCACAAACTGATCAAAAATCTTCTTCGGGCTCGTTAGACCTCCGCGAAGATCCCCCACGCCGATTGAGAGCCGTTCCTGCTTCGGGAAGATCCAGGCGTAGCCTTTGGGCGTCGCGCCGATATCGATGAGCGCACGGCCGGTCCCGGGATAATGGAGTGCAGGCCCGATCGGGATTTCGCTCTCCAGGGTCGCCATCCGACGGCTCCGGCGTCCCGGGAACAACTGCTGCGCCACCAAGCTGTTCGCCCCATCCGCCCCGATCAGAACCTTGGCTAAGTACCGGCCCCGATCCGTCGTCACTTCAATGCCGTCGGGAAGCTGCCGACAGAACGTCACCAGCTCGCCTTCGTGCACCTCGGTGCCCACTTGCCTCGCTTTCTCCACAAGGAAATGGTCAAACCGATCGCGCATGACCATGTAGGCAATCGGGCTGGAGGAATCGATGAGAAGGGGGTCGGCACCGCGGTAGGAAAACTGTATGCCGTAGATTATATGCTCGACGACCGACTTGTAATCGTCTTCCAAAATGCGGTCGATGCGGGCGGACAATCCGCCGCCACAGACTTTGTACCGTGGATGCGTAGCCTTGTCGAGCCCGAGCACAGACAGGCCGCCTCGACTCAACTGGTAGGCAGCAATGGCGCCGGCCGGCCCCATGCCAACCACCAAGGCATCGTAGGCTTTGACGTCAGGCAGAGTAGGCATGAGGAGAAAGACGCCTTAGTTCTGAGTTGTGAGTGCTAAGTTCTGAGTTGTAAATTAGACCCCAAAGATGGAGTGAAACGTTTCTAACTCAGAACTCAAAACTGAGAACTCAGAACTTGGGCAGTACCGCCCTGTGTCACTGCCCAAGGTACCAGCCAATTCCATACCGCTCTAAAAAACCGGTAATCATCGTGATGGTATTGGCGTAAATCATGACGCCCACGACGACCAGCACCACCCCGCTCACCGTGGAGACGCCCCACAAATACAGACGCGCCTGTTTGAAATAGCTGAGGAACCGGTCCACCCCTAGGGCTGTGAGAAACAACGGCAACCCCAATCCCACCGAATAGCTCGTCAGCAACAGCACCCCGTTCAGCATCGAATCGGTGGTGCTGGCATACAACAAGATGGTCCCGAGCACCGGCCCGACGCAGGGCGTCCATCCGGCGGCAAACGCCACGCCGATCAAGAACGATCCCACATACCCGACCGGCCGATTTCTGAATTGGAACCGATGCTCCATTTTCAGAAAATTGATATTCAAAATCCCCAATAAATAGAGGCCGAAGATGACGATCAAGATCCCGCCGATCCGTCGAATGTGCTCTTGATAGGTAATCAAGAGCTGCCCGATGAAGCTGGCCGACGCGCCGAAGGCCACAAAGACTGCTGAAAATCCGGCGATAAACAACAGGGCGTTGACGACAATGGCTTTTTTGAACTTCGACCGCACCGTCGAGTCGGTGAGTTGTTCGATGGACAGCCCCGTGATGTACGAAATGTAGGAGGGAACCAGCGGGAGCACGCAGGGCGAGACGAACGACAGCAACCCAGCCGAAAAGGCCGCCACCAAAGAGATATTCGTGATCGATTGCGACATGTGGCCTAGGATTTCATCAACATCTGGACGAGCTGCTGCGCTTCGGACGCGCCCCAGTCACGCGCGCCGAAGATCTGGTGGCGGACCACCCCCTGTCGATCGACCAGGAAAGTCATCGGGAGGCTCCGTGCGCCATACATCAAGCCCACACGATAATCGGCATCGTGGAGGATAGGAAACGTCAGATGATACTCTTGCTGAAACGGCCTCGTGACCGCCACGCCTTGCGTGTCGATGGACACGGCCAGAATCTCAAAATCTTTCCGCGACAATGTCCGATAGAGCTGCTCCATCGCCGGCATCTCGACCCGGCAGGGGCCGCACCAGGTGGCCCAAAAATTCAGCAGCACCACTTTGCCACGCAAGTCCGACAGCGTCACGAGATGGCCCTGCAAATCTGGGAGCTGGAAGTCCGGCGCCGGCTCACCCAGCTTGACGCCGTTGCGCCCAGCGACCGGCAGAATATCCGGCGCCGCCGCACCGCCTATCCCAACCAGCGCGGCCATCAGACAGACGGCCGCTCCAGCAATCGCGAGCCTTATCATCCCTTCTTCGATCCACGATCTAATTGCACATCACCCGCCGCCTTGGGCGTGACGTTGAGCCACTCGGTCAGGACTTGCAGGCTGTCGAGGCTCGTCCCGTCACGCGGCCCGATGATCGATGCGGGCATGAATATAAGCGCCATAAATCACCTGAACGAACAGCAACCAGGTTTCCTTGAGAACCCAACTTCTATAGCCACCCCAGGCATAATTGGCCCCCATCCCCCGAGAATGCTGCCGAAAGCCAGTAAGGGAAACCCGACCGTGATCGTGTTGTAGCTTACTGATGAGACTGTCAAAGAGTGCGCGTATAACTTTCCTTGCGAATGGCATTTTTATAGGAAACGCAGGTGTTATTGAGGACACGCTACGCACTATTTAGTGGTCGGCTCAGTAACTCGTCAATAGAGGCGAGATCCGCAGAATCTAATCATCTTACAAGTGCCGGAAAATGGGTGTCAAGCAAGCCTGGGTGACAGCATCCCGGTCGACCCACTTCCTTCGGAGGAATGGACAACATAGGACTCATTCAGATACTATCGCACGGATTCGGCCTTTTGTCCGATTACCGATCACCTGAACCCAGAGGGGCTAATGCGACATAACTATTTGTTTACGTCTGAGTCTGTCACTGAAGGACATCCGGACAAGATTGCCGACCAGATCTCCGACGGAATCCTCGACGCGATCATTGCCCAGGACAAGTATTCCCGGGTGGCCTGCGAGACGATTCTGACTACCGGAATTGCCTTCGTCGCCGGTGAAATCTCCACCAAGGCCTACGTCGAGACTCCG
>Ga0247727_10008169_pt1 | contig 19548 bp, 19 predicted proteins | sample WisWelCaveWW1625_FD_202498 | JGI IMG/M metagenome (GOLD analysis project Ga0247727, IMG submission 202498) | Biofilm microbial communities from Wishing Well Cave, Virginia, United States - WW16-25 | ecosystem: Environmental > Aquatic > Deep subsurface > Groundwater > Cave microbial mat | place... | reverse complement strand
TCAAAACTATTTCCTGCCTGAATGATGAACGGACGTACAGGAATGCGCGGAGTTTTTGAAATGTACACACCGATGGTAAGGAACTGTCCTTGTTTTCTTTCAATGTTCAGAAACGCATACGCATACTGGATGTATTCTTTGTTGAGTGGAATTCCTTCCACGCGTCTTTCATCCTTGCCAATTCCCTCTGTGCCCGGCTTCCACATATCGCGCCTCGGAACAATTATCAGTTGCATCAAATCGGCAATGATGGATTTGCCAAGACCGTTTCCGCCTGTGAAGTCCGTTCTCACCGCGTGAAAAAGATATTCGGAGTTGTAATGCTGCCTTACACCAACGGTGCTGAGAGAATAAATTTTAGGATAGTTTGTTGCCATAATTCAAATTGCTATTAAATATTTTTTTCTCTTACGAGGGTAAATTATTTTCTAAATATTCGGTTAATAGTTCAACATTATTTATTTCTGTTTGATAAAGTTTTGCGATGCGGTCAATGCTGGGCATAATTTCAAAGTGTAAATCCTCATAACTAATCCAGCGTATCCAGCCCATGCGTTCGCAGGTTTGTAGTGTGCGCTCAATCTTTCTGCGGACTTCTTCTTTTTCAACAGGCGTGAAGTTTCGTTTTGTTTCACCGTACAAAAGTTTTTGCCAGAGGTCTTTGTTCTCGCCTTCTTCGGTGATGTAAAGCAGTTCATCCCATTTCACTTCCTTGTTCTCAAAGAACTTTTCCTTGTAAAGATTTAGAAGTAAGATGGCAAAAATCACAAGGCGGTCATCCAGCGCATAGGTTCTGTCATAGCCAAACTTGCCTTTGTTGCCGTCTTCGGGAAAATCAAGAAAAAAATACGCCTCGCGGTCGTTGAACTCTTTTTTTAAAACCATTCCAAGCAGTTCTATGTAATAGCGCGAAAGTCCTTTGTCAAAATAATCATTCACAAAATCCCATAACTTAAAATCATTTCCGAAATTCTGAATATGTTTTCCGCTTCTCAGCGCGAAATCTGAATCGGCAAAATGTTTTCTTGCGCGTTCCGTATTTAGGAATTCGTAGTTGTATTGATACTCGTAGTCGGTTGATTGTGTCTGTGTTTCCATATATTATTTTATTCAGAAGGTTCTGTTTGAGTTGGTGTGATTTTTAATTTCCAAATGGCAACATTTGAATTAAGAGGCATAATTAATTTCTTCTCTATCTCCAATTGAATATCATCTCTGTTTTTGTATTCGTCAATCAGCCCGAAACAAACATCAATCGGCACTTCAAGATTTTGTTCCTTGTCAAGAATTTTATTCATCCATTGTTCAAATATTACTTCTCTGCCCATTTCAATTTCTCCGCGGATATTGTCCATCCATTTGATGGTGTTTTCCTGTCGCGCAAGTTGTTTCATTTTTTCTGCTTCGGTCAGTTTTTTGAATTCTTCATCTTCCTGGTAGAACGGAGATTCCATTTTGTGGTATTCAGCAAAATCAATCAGTGGAGGGAAAAGAAATTTATCCCTGTGATAAGGAATTTCTTTTTTGCTGATGCTCGATGTAAGAACAATTTTTTCATCCACAACCTTACTTCCTTTCAAAAGGAGCAAAAGGAATTTTTCAATTCGTAATTTATATTGCTGTTTGTAGCGCAGATTATCATAGAGAGATTTCAATCTTGTTCGTGCTTGCTGAATTTTATCGTTGATGGATAAAACACGACTGTCAATATTTTCAAAGAAAATGATGACATCATTATGAATTCTATCGTACTGTTCCCACGCTTGGCGCACATCTTTGAAATTCACTTCAGATTTTTTTATTTTATCAATGATGTCCTGCTTAAAGTTGAGCGCTTTGGTAACGCCTTCGGTTTGTTTTCCGAGTTGTTCAAAGATGATAAGGAACTGCCCGATTAGTTCTTTGGGATTTTCTGTGTTCGGTTTCAGAAGCGTTCTTAGTTCAGCAACTTTTTTATCAACATATTGCTGGAGATTATCCGTGTGAGAAAGAATAAATTTCTTGGATGTGCTATAGTGATGTGTGTGCCAATAGATAAACTTTTCAATGTTGCTCACGTCATCATCCTGAACAGGAAGCGTGCGCTTGAAGGTATGTACAAGTTCAAGGTTCTCATAGTTTGGCGCGACTTCATTCAGTAAAAGTTTTGCAAACTCTTTTGCGAAGACGGTGAGTTGGTAGCAGTATGTTTCTCCTGTTTTGAGTGTGGTATAAAAATGCTGGCTTAATTTTTTTGAAATACTTTCTTTCTGAATTCCTCTTTCGCGTTTTAACATAACAGTGACTTCATCCACCGCATCTTCAAAATCTTTTTGCGAAAAGATGTCATCAATTTCTTGCTTCTCAATTTTTGTGTGAAGCGTGAGAAGAAGAAAAATAGTTTCTATGTCGCGCGGAATGAGGTACTCAAAATTCTTCGCAATGTTTCCGAAAATTACTTCTCTGCTTATTGCTTGTTCGGTCATAAATTTATTTCTCCTTTGTAAACGAAAGTCGTTGAACCTTCCAGCCAAATATCCGTGAATGAGTTGCCTTTTCCTCTATGGAAGTGTACAAGTAATTCACCGCCCAGTGTTGATATCTTACAACTGGTTTCAGCAGTGGAAATTCCGTGAATTGAAGATGCTAAAGCAGAGGCAGTTACACCTGTACCACAGGAAAGGGTTTCGTCTTCAACACCGCGCTCGTAGGTACGAACGAAAATTCCTTTTCCATTCTCTTCAGCGAAGTTCACGTTCACGCCTTCTTTTTTAAATCTGTCGCTATATCTGATACTTCTTCCTTCCGAAATAATGTCTGCGCTTTTTACTCCACTCATAAATTTTACATAGTGGGGAGAGCCAGTGCTCAAATAATAGTAATCAGGATGCACTTCAATAGTTGTAACATCGTTCATATGTAAACTCACTATGTTTTTTTTGATAATTGATTTGTGCTCCCCATCTGTTGCAAGAAATTTCGCTTTGTCTTTTTTTATAACACCAATGCTTTTTGCAAAGGCAGTAATGCATCGGCTTCCGTTTCCGCATAGCGAACTTTCGTTTCCATCAGAGTTGAAATAAACCATTTCAAAGTCGTATCCTTTTTTGTTTTGCAATAGCATCAAGCCATCAGCGCCAATTCCAAATCTTCTATGACATAAATGTGCAATCTGGGCTGTGTTCAATTTCAACTTCAACTTGCGATTGTCAATGATGATGAAATCGTTTCCCGTGCCGTGATATTTATGAAACTCCAACTTCATTTCAGTTTCGCGATTATGGATGTGTCTGTTATTTTTTCAAACTGCTTGAAATCATCCGTGAAATACAATCTGTAATAATTCTGGTTATGCTTAATAAAAGTATCATCATCCAAATGAAAAAGTTTAATATTCTCATCGGGATTTATCCCAAATAGTACTATTTTATTTTTCGTCATCTTATATCCTTTGTAATTAATAGGCGACTGCCAGAATTCTATCTTGATAGATGAAGCAGTTTTCTTTTTGTCTTTTATTCCGCTGACTTTTTCAAGAAGAGAATCGGATGGATTTGCTTCCTCTCTTGGCTGTAAATTAAACACCTCGAAAATTTTCGTTTCCAGCAATTCATCTTTCCGCACTATAAAATTTTCATTTGGGTTTTGATGTTGAATCCCCGAAGATGAATCTTTGAGGAGAGAATCCGCCTCTGCCATCACTCTTTTGATAGGAACTTCTCTTGAATATTTTTGTGCAAGCAACTCGGCAGAGGTCATATTTTTGTGCGCTGTATCTTTTTGTCTGATGTATTTTTTTATATCTGTTTTATTTTTCTTTTCTTCAGTGTTTGGTTGTTGCTGAATGATGATTGTATCCTTCGATGAACTAAAAAGATTTACTTTCTTCAGTATGTCATCCATCTTGAAAATAAAGAACCCCGCACCAACAAGCAATCCCAAAACGAGCCCCAACAAAAATAATAATGACTTATTTGAAGCCGACATTTTGATATTGAAACAGATTCATACCAAATTAAAACAGATATCTTTTTTATCCGTCTGTATCATCAACCTTTCTGTCTGAATCTGCTTTGCTCGCAAAACTATTCAATTACGCACCTTTTTTCAATAGTTTTTAACAAGTGTTAGTAATTGGATTTAGAAAGGAATGATTACCAACATTCCATTATTCCATTGCCCTTCTAATGTTAAAAAATGTTAAAGAAGTATCAACGAGACAACTTTGGCAGAATATTTGCGTTACCAATGCAAATCAAAAACTAAAACTAACCAACACAAATAACTATGAAACGCATCGCAACAATTTTTGTCACTGCGCTAATCGGAGGAACCGTGGCGCTCACTGTTGACCACTTTGTGGTCAGAAATGAATCACACACATTGGCGGGACAGGAAAACATTCCTAATAATTATCCTGTAAAGTTTGCCAACTTTAATGGGATGACTCCTGAGTCATCATTTGATTTTATAAAGGCATCGGAGATTTCCCTGCCTGCTGTAGTTCACGTGAAAACGGAATATGCTCCGCAGAAAAATCAGTTTTATTATTACGACCCGTTCCGTAATTTTGGATGGAATGCTCCTCAACAGCAAAAACCACAGATGGGTTCTGGCTCAGGAGTAATTATTTCGGGTGATGGGTATATTGTCACAAACAATCACGTAATAAAAGATGCGGACAAAGTTGAAGTGACATTGAATGACAAGCGAACGTACACCGCAAAAGTTATCGGCAAGGACGCATCAACCGATATTGCGCTTCTGAAAATTGACGCGCAAAATCTTCCGTACCTATTATATGGCAACTCTGACGATGTGAAAGTGGGCGAGTGGGTTCTTGCGGTTGGAAATCCCTTTAACCTTACTTCTACAGTTACAGCAGGAATCGTAAGTGCAAAAGCCCGCAACATAAATATTCTTGAAGGCGACCCGAATCAAGATATGTTCCCGGTTGAATCATTCATTCAGACCGATGCTGCAGTTAATCCCGGAAACAGCGGTGGCGCGCTTGTTAACACAAGAGGTCAACTCATTGGAATTAATTCAGCAATTGCATCCAATACCGGTTCCTACACCGGATATTCATTTGCCGTACCTGTCAATCTCGCAAAGAAAGTTGTGAATGATTTGCTTGAATTCGGAAAAGTTCAACGGGCATTTCTCGGAGTAAGCATTCGCGATATCGATTCAAAACTCATAGAGGAAAAGAAACTTTTCGGAGATACAAAAGGAATTTATGTTACAGCCGTTTCGCAAGGCGGTGGCGCCAATGAAGCAGGAATGCTGGAAGGAGATATTATTTTAAAAGTAGGCGATGTGGAAGTCAATAACGTGCCCGAACTTCAAGAACAAATCGGACATTTTCGCCCCGGAGATAAAATTGTGATGAAGGTGAAAAGGAATGGGGAAGAAAAAATAATTCCTGTAACTTTGAAAAATAAAAACGGAGACACAATGTTCGCAAAGAAAGAAACGAGCGAGGCGCTTTCAATCTTGGGCGCTACGTTTGAATCGCTTTCTGAATCTGATATGAAGCGGTTGGGCTTGAATGGCGGAGTGAAAATTACTTCTCTTGACGCTGGAAAACTCCGCAGCGCGGGCATAAAAGAGGGCTTCGTCATCACGAGCATTGACAAAAAGAAGATTGGTTCGCTTGATGATGTGAGGAATGCTCTTGAGAACAAAGAAGGAGGAGTTTTGATTGAAGGTATTTACACAAACGGAACGAAGGCGTACTATGCTTTTGGATTATAATATATACTTGAAATACATAAGATTAACTTATGTAAATTGAATTGTATTATTTATAAGTAGTACACGTCACATAATATAATTGACAAAGCAGAGAAAAGGCGTAACTTTGCTTGCGTTTTTCCGTAGCAGTAGCGAACTTCAAAATAAAAAATCAATTATGAGACAACTAAAGATAACCAAATCCATAACCAATCGTGAGAGTGCATCGCTTGATAAATATTTACAGGAAATTGGCAGGGAAGGGCTGATTACAGCAGAGGATGAAGTGGCTCTGGCAAAGAGAATCAGAGAGGATGACCAGGGAGCATTGGAAGCGCTTGTTAAAGCAAACCTGCGTTTCGTGGTATCTGTTGCCAAGCAATATCAGAATCAGGGATTGAGTTTGCCCGACCTTATTAATGAAGGTAATCTTGGTCTTATCAAAGCGGCAAGACGTTTTGACGAAACCCGCGGATTCAAATTTATTTCTTACGCGGTATGGTGGATTCGTCAATCCATTCTTCAAGCGTTGGCAGAGCAGTCGAGAATTGTCCGTCTTCCTTTGAATCAGGTTGGTGCGCTTAATAAAATGAATAAGACATATTCAAAACTTGAGCAGGTTTATGAGCGTGAGCCATCGGCTGAAGAGATTGCCAAGGAATTAAACATTGATGAAGATAAAGTTACAGATACACAACGTGTTTCAGGCAGACACGTTTCTATGGATGCACCGCTTCCAAACGCAGAGGAAAACAGTTTAGCGGATTTGCTTGTGAACCAGGACTCTCCCCGCGCGGATTTTTCGTTGATTTCAGAGTCATTAAAAAGGGAAATTAACCGTTCGCTTTCTACTCTTACTGACAGAGAGCGTGATGTGGTTCGATTGTTTTTTGGGCTGGGAGAACAACCTCACGGATTAACACTAGAAGAAATCGGAGCAAAGTTCGACCTCACCCGTGAACGCGTAAGGCAGATAAAAGAAAAAGCGATTCGCAGATTGCGACACAGTTCACGCAGTAAATTGTTGAAAGCATACTTAGGATAGTGTTGAAAAATATGAACTCATATTTTTAGGCGCAAAGAATAAATAATATCATCTTTGCGCCTCATTTTTTTATAGAAACTAAAAAATAAAAATATGTCTGCAGATACCCTCATCAAACCATCTCCCGCAATGAAAAACGGCTACGAATCAGAACTCAACGACTGGATTAAACAAGAGAAAGCCGCCATTGAATTAATCAGCATTATCGGAACACTTTGGTTTGAAAAATCCATTGAACTTATTTTATTTCATAATGAACTTACCGACAGAAGCAGCAGCGAGTTGCTGAACCTTCACCTCTATGCAAAAAACGTAGTGAAGCAACCCATCACCATTCTCGATACGCTTCTCGTTGCCCGTGAAATTCAGAAACTTGATTTATCTCCTTCAAGAATTGATATTGGAAAACTTTCTTCAGAATGGATAGAGGAAAAATCAAAATATGGAAATGACGCTGTAAAATTCACTACAGATAAATTAAAAACATTTATCGGAAAAGATAAACTTGTGCTCAAACCGAAGGATGTTGTTCTCTATGGATTCGGACGAATCGGACGAATTGCCGCCAGAGAACTTACTGCACAGGCAGGAAAAGGCGAACAACTTCGTCTTCGTGCTATTGTAACAAGAAATTATTCCGATGCGGATTTAGTAAAGCGTGCCGACCTTTTGAGAACTGATTCTGTACACGGTCCGTTTCCCGGAACTGTTGTTGAGGATTTTCAGAATCAAGCGCTCATCATTAACGGACACACTGTAAAAATGATTGCCGCAGATAAATTTGACGGAATAGATTATACCAGTTACGGAATTCAAGACGCATTACTCATTGATAATACAGGCGTAGTTCGCGATAGGGAAGGACTAGGCAAACATCTCCTCTCGAAGGGGATTTCCAAAGTTCTTCTCACTGCGCCCGGGAAAGGAGATATTCCGAATATTGTTTTTGGAGTGAATCACGACAAGTTTGATAGGAAGAGTGAAAAAATATTTTCTGCTGCTTCGTGCACTACAAATGGAATCATTCCTGTGCTGAAAGTAATAGAAGAAAAATTGAACATCAAAAACGGTCATCTCGAAACAATTCATTCTTATACAAACGACCAGAATCTTCTTGACAACTATCACAAGAAATACCGAAGAGGTCGTTCTGCTCCGCTTAATATGGTGATTACAGAAACAGGAGCGTCCAGCGCAATTGGAAAAGTGCTTCCTTCTCTGAAAGGAAAACTCACAGCGAATTCTGTTCGCGTTCCAACTCCAAATGTTTCGCTCGCCATTCTTCATCTTGAAGTTGGAAAGAAAACATCCAAAGATGAAGTGAACGAAATTATGCGCCATGCCGCATTGCACAGCGAACTGGTAGAGCAAATTCAATATTGTTATTCAAACGAATTGGTATCAACAGATGTAATTGGAAATCCTTGCCCTTCCGTGTTCGATTCGCAGGCGACCATTGTTGCGGAAGATGGAACTCATATTGTTCTATATGTATGGTATGATAATGAATACGGCTACACAAAACAGGTTTTCCGTCTTGCGAAATACCTGGCGGAAGTGATTCGTTTGAGATATTACTAAGAGCGCACATTTAGGAAATTGTATTATATTCGCACTCTCCCGAAGGGACTCTCCGAAGGAGTCCTTCGGACCTTCGGAGCAAAACTCAAAGACATGTCACAGATTTGCCAAATCACAGGAAAAAAGGTACTGGTTGGAAACAATGTTTCTCACGCGAACAATAAGCGTAAGCGCATATTTATTCCGAACCTTAAGAAGAAGCGATTTTTCATTCCTGAAGAAAACAAATGGATTACTCTTAAAGTTTCCACTTCTGGAATGAAAAACATCAGCAAAAATGGGTTGTATGCTTGTCTGAAACTTGCAAGACAAAGAGGTTTAGTAAAAAAATAAAATGACTTCTATTCTATATAAAGCCTTCCGATTTTTTCGGGGGGCTTTTTTATTTCTTCCTTTTTTGGGATTTGCTCAGGAGTTGCCTGTGAAAACGCTAATAAAAACGGAGGCGCAATCTCTTTATGATAATGATTTACCTTCAAAAGAATTCCATTCAGGAAGAAGAAATGCACTGCGAAATTTGATGGGCGATAGCACAGTGGCTGTGTTTTTTGCTTCCACTATGAAAAACCGCTCTAACGATGTGAATTATGAATTTCATCAGGACCCAAATTTCTATTACTTAACAGGGCTACGAGCGCCAGATGCGATGATTATGGTATTCAAAAATGAAATTCAGTTTGAGGGATTTTCGGGAAACGAAATTCTTTTTCTGAAAGAGAAAGATCCAAAGTCTGAACGCTGGACAGGAAAACTACTGGGAGTGGAGCGAGCAAAAAATACATTAGGAATTCAAAATTCATTTTCTGAAGAATCATTCTTTGAATTCAAACTGGATTTGTCAAAGTTTAAACAAGTTTATTATTTTGAGCAGAAAAAAGAAAACGAAAGTGATTTACAAAAACAATTTTCAAAGAAACAAATAACAAATGCCGATACATATTCAATTAAGGAATTAATGGCAAAACTTCGCGAAATAAAAACAAAAGAAGAACTGGATCTAATGCGCAAAGCAATCAATATCACTTGCGATGCTTTGAAAGAAGCAATGAAAGCACTTGAAGCGGGCATGAATGAATTCAGTATGGAAGCAGTGGTAGAATATATTTTCAAATCAAAGGGTTCTGAACATGAAGGATATCCCAGCATTATTGGCGGAGGAGAAAACTCCTGCATTCTTCACTACGAAACGAACAGAAAAAAACTTGTTTCAAAAGATATGCTTGTGTGTGATGTTGGCGCGGAATATCACGGCTACACGGCTGATGTTACACGAACAATTCCTGTGAACGGAAAATTTTCGGAAACGCAAAAGTTGATTTATAATATTGTCCTTGAGGCACAAATGGCAGGCATTGCGAAATGCAAACCAGGCGAAGATTTCCGTACGCCACATAAAGAAGCCACTGCCATCATCCAGAAAAGATTACTCGAACTTGGAGTTATCAAAGCCCCAAATGAAGTAGGGAAATATTTTTTTCACGGCACCTCACATTATCTTGGACTTGATGTGCATGACGCTGGAACCTTTGGCAAACTAAAGCCAAACTCGGTGATAACTGTTGAGCCGGGCATTTACATTCCCTTCGGTTCTGATTGCGATGAAAAATGGTGGGGCATCGGGATCAGGATTGAAGATGATATACTTATCACTGAAACTGAACCGGAGGTGTTATCCGCCTGTGTGCCAAAAACCATAGAGGAAATTGAGGCATTAATGAAGCAGGAGAGTTTGTTTAACCTCATGAACCTAAATCCCGCAGGTAAAAAATAATTGCGATTTCTGGTTGTTTTAAGCGTTTTTAGAACTTATTTTCGAGGATGGTTTTTCTGTTTTAAGCCGGATTTTGTGGGCTTTGTCCTTTCTTCCTTTTCGTTCTTTTCATCAATGTTTGATGTCGCTTCCGGCACCATATGAAACGATTCGAAAAGGATTTTCTGAATGTGCTTTCTGAAGAATAAGTTGTTGTCCATGCGTATAAATAGCATGGATTTTGGAAATGTCAACTCATCTATTTATTCTTACCAGTTCATTGTCAAACTCAGGTACATCCTCATTTCTTTTATTCCAATTAGCGCCAAGATATACCATTAAAGCGGCAAGAAATACTCCGAATGCAATGGACGGGGCTACTGTCCTGTTTGGAAAGCCGCGCGCAGCAATGCCTCGTGCGACAACCTGCGAAACGCTCGGCATAATTCGATGATTGAACAAATTGTCAATTTTAGAATACTCACTACTATTTAATGCGGGAGAATAACGTGACTTATACGCATGATAATATTCCCTCACAAAATCTTGAGCATTATTATTTATAATATCATAAGCGCTGGAAAAATTCAGGGCAGTATTTATGGCGAGTAACCTCACCCGCACGTTCACATCAACCAACTCAGAACTTTCCTTTACTGGTGTGTTTGAAGCAATAATAACATCTTCCTCTTCATTGAAGAAGTGAAGATTTACTTCTTGAACTTTGCATGCATAAAGAAACCGAAAATTACTTTCCAGTTCGTCAAGTCGAGTGACCAATTCCTTATTATGGCTTTTTGTTGGCACGTCCAAATACGCTCTTCCATAAGAAGAAGGCTTGCCTCTGTCTTTCCCTATTTTCAAAGGCTCTCCGGTTTCAGCCAATACGGTAAGAGGAAAGCCTGTCTGGGATTTTAGCCTCTTGGGAGAAAACCCATTTCCTTGCAGAACTATGTCAATATTCTTATACCTCATTAGTCATAAATATACAAAGAAATATCCAATTCTGTTTGAACAACCTCTTTAGTTTTGCTGTGGCGGAGATGGATAATATTATTTTTATCTACTGCCACATCTGGATTATCGGTACGACCAGCATCAGCTAATATCGTTTTTTTTATATTCCTATGGTAATCCCTAGTGTCCCAATTGTATGTTTTACAAAGTTTTTTTACAGGGAAAAACTTCGGATTGCCTTTTTGGGGTTCCTCCATTTCCAAAATTATCAATATTCCTTTGGGCAGACTTCCGTGTATATGGCATTTTTAAGCCCATATTGCGCAGGATTAAGAGTTAATATTTACTTCCTTCTTTCCGATTTCCTTACGAATATTTTTAGTAAAAAGGTCTCGTAATTCCTTCAATGCCTTATCGGCATTATCTTTATTTTGTATAGAAGGATTAGTTGCTACTTCTTTAACAGTTTCTTGAAATTTTGTATATTGTTTTATCTCGCCAACATTACCACAAATCAATAAATTTCTCCAGACCTTTTTTCGTAATTCACCAAATTTATTAAATAAATCTACCTGCGTCGAATTCCATAATGATGGATTTGGATTTAGTTTTGAAACTGGGGCATAAGTATCAAGTAATTCAAGAACATCAGTGTAAGCGCTCTATTGTATATGCGTATGTCGTCAATTTTGCCATTGAAGAATTCGTACGTAGAACTCTGACGACCTCGCCCTATGTAAATCGGATTAGTATTATTGAAATTATACGGGGCGTATTTTGTCTGTTGTAACTGACCATTGAAATAAACTCGTACGCTGTCATCCGTACCCCACGTTCCGGTTATATTGTACCACGTACCGACTGCATACTGAGAAGTGGAGACGGACTGAATTCCAGTGTTGTAATTACCGGTAGAAGACCAAAAGATGGGTGACGGAGAACTATTGTCACGGGTATTCGTTCTGAAACCGTTTCCGCTTCCGCTCATAGCATCAACCACAGATGCATTGGTAAATGCTGTCGGCATTATCCAAGCAACGAATGAAATTCCGTTTGAGAAATTTATTGAAGTTGAATTTGGAACGTCAATATATGATGTGCTTCCGTTAAACGAAAATGCAGAGTTCACGGTGCCGAATCTATCCGTTGTGAGAGTGACGTTATAATTTATACCCGTGTACCCATTTCCGGTAGTATCATTCGCATTGCCACTGAATTCATAACTCGCCTGAAGCCCGGTAGCAATATCAGGCGCGGTACAGGGAATGTTTGGAGGCGTGTAAGCCCAAAGGTCGTTCTGTTTTGTTCCGCTGTCCCCGAGACCCATATATGCTTTTCCATTTGCAACGAATGCGCTTGCAAGCGAGCGGGCAGTTCCTCCGAAGTTTGCCTTTTGTGTCCATGTTCCCTGCGCTTCGGATTTTAAAAAAGAAAGGATTGCGAGCGTTCCCGCAAAGAGTAATCGTGATTTCATTTGACTTGATTTTGGTTGATGTGCTTGTTATGAGACAAAAGTAAAATAAAATCAATATCGTAAATTAAAACACCAATTTTATGTAATAATAGCACCGAATATGTTGAATGGCGTGCAACTACTTTTAAACACCTTCGCCATTATGGCGATACACATCGGTAGAAAAATAAAGCAGGTCTTCGAAAAGAAGGGAATGACCATAAGCGAATTTGGAAGACGAATACATAAATCGCGCGAGAACATTTACAGCATATTCAAAAGAAAATCCATTGATACTGCTCTGCTTGAATCCATATCAAAGGTTCTGGAACACGACTTCTTCACGTATTACACATCGCTTCAAAAAGAGTTGCAGAAATTGAAAGAGGAAAATAAAATGCAGAAGAGGATTATTGAGTTGATGGAAAAGAAAAAATAGTCAAAAAATCTTTTCCTACATTTGCCTCATGCCCACCAAAAAGGAAGAGAAAGAAAAATCAGTACTACAGAAAAAATTCGGGGCACACCTCCGCAAACTGAGAAAGTCCAAGAATCTTAGCGCTGCTGAACTTGCAAGAAGGTGCGGTATGACGCGGCATGTTATAGCTAGGCTCGAGGCGGGCAAAGCGAATCCGTCACTTTTTATAATCTACAGACTGGCTCGCGGAATGAAAATCAGAATTAACCTGCTTTTGTAAGAATTCAACCGATGGAAAAAACTCTATAAACCATTCAAAAACATAATGTTGCCATATATGGTAACATTATGTGTGCATTTTATGTAACCTTTTCCCGTATGGGACGGTTTAAAGCATCCTAACCAAAAAAATTGGTACGATGAAAAACCTGAAGCCATTCTCTTTCATTGCCAGCAACTTTGTCCAATCTGTTTCGGAACCACCGAAATCCTTTTCTCTTTCCAAGTCTTTCTAACGGCTGTTATTCGCTGACCCATCCAAATCAGCGAAGCAATCAGCCGTGACTGACGGAGGCATTTTAGCCCGTGTTGAAATACCTTTGCCGTGCCCGTTACCGGCTTACAATTTCTTTCCCTCGCTGGAAGTAAAAAAGTTTTGTAAAAATTATAAAACAAACCAACAATGAACGACAGTGCGATTGAAACAGAAAGATTGAGCCTGCTTGCCGAGCATCTCGGCAAGATTGGGCTTAATGAAAAAAAGCACTCTTCGGATTTACCACAACTGGGCATTTGTCAAAACGGACATCCGATACGCTTTTACCACAAGCCCTTTTTCGAATGTCCGCACATCTTTAAGGAATGGACTTTCACCTCCGAAGGGATTCCGGTGCTTGAAGGAATCAGCCAAGGAGACGCTTTCGAAAGCTCGATGCACTTCTTTAACATCGACTCGGAAATATTTCAACACTGTTTTTCACCTATGGCGCAGGACTGCGAAAGGTTCGGAGGCAGAATTTTGAGACGTAATTCCACTGCGCGCGACATCGCACACAACATAAAATGCTTTTTGAAAAAATCACAACCCAATCATTAATCAAAAAAAATAAAACCGATGAAAAAAATTACCAAAAGCGAATTTATGACAGGGTACAATTGCCCCAAGTCGCTGTTCCTGCAGAGACAGCCCAATCGGATTATGGAACCATCTGCCAATCTGGAAGACAAAAATCAGGGGATGGAAGTAGAACTGCTCGCCAGAAAACTTTTTCCAGGAGGAGCGAGCGTGCAGGGCGAAGAGATAATGTCCAGCTACGAACTCATTGCCGGAACCGCGTTCCTTCTTTCGAAGAAAACGCCCGTCATATACGAAGCATCCTTTATGTGCAGAAAAGGATTTTGTAAGACTGACATCCTGCGGATGGACGGAAGCGGAATTCACGTGTTCGAAGTGAAAAGCACCTGCGAAATAAAAGACCAACATATCATCGACTGCGCGTTCCAGAGAAAAGTTATTTCCCAAGCGGGATGGAATGTCGCCAGCATTTCCATTATTCATCTTAATCCCGATTACGTTCGCAACGGTGATTTGGATTTGCAACAATTATTTGTTGTCGAAGACGTGACGCAACGCGCAATCGAAATGGAGCCGGTTGTGGAAGCGCATCTCAATCTTCTATACAAGGTGCTTGAATCCGATACTTGCCCTGATACCGACATTGGAATTTATTGCGACCTGCAAGAGATAACATCGCTGGACCAAGTGGAGACGCCAAGCGTTGTATATAAATATCGTAATTGGGAAAATAGTTCTCACAAAACAATTCTTACTCAGCGACAGATATTTTTTTCACCGCCATCGTTATTTGAAGACCCGCTGGACTGTAAAAACCATGTGCGTTATGATTTGCTGAGCAAGGAACAAATTTATAAGTGGTGTTACAAACATTCAACGGAAGACATCCCCGAGCATCGTGGCTGGTCACACCATCAGCACAGGAAATTTGTTCGCGACTGGATGCGACTCGGTCGTTTTAAAGATAAAATACGACTTACAGAACATCAACGTGACGAAATAGATTCTTTCAATCATATGTTTGGTGTGTTGTCTCTCACTGCCAATCCAATAAATAATAGGATGTGGGAGGATTATGGAGAGCAACACACAGGATTTTGCGTTGGCTTTCATTCACAAATAATTTTTCCTTTTTGTGGTGGGGGAGGTCCGGTGGATTATGATAAAACCCTGCCTAATATATATCCCGAGCCTATCCAACCTTTTCACGAACAACATCGGAGGCGAGTATTTTTTAAGCTTCTCAAATGGAAATATGAGGAAGAATATCGAGTATTTAAGTCTGGATACACGAGTCCTTCTGACCAAAAGAGAGTAGTTGTTTTGCCTATTAATACCTATTCAGAAATAATATTGGGCTCAAATATGTCCCAAGCGGCAAAAGATGAAATCACCATTATTGCCAGGAAATTTCCAAATATTACTCTCCGTCAGGCGACTTTCAATAACGGAGTCGTGTCTATAATAAACCTATAAATTTCGAATATTTTTTTACGAAAGCCCTATGGAAACCTTCTACTTGGTACTTGCGGGATTTAGGATGAAAAAGTGATTTTGTCAGTATCCCAAACTTAATTATCTTCGCACTCCTTAAAACGAAAAACTATGGCAAAGAAAAGAGGCAACCGCATACAAGTAATTCTGGAATGTACAGAGCATGCTGCTACCGGCAAACCCGGAACTTCCCGGTATATCACTGTGAAAAACAGAAAGAACGATCCTGAAAGAATGGAAATTAAAAAGTTCAATCCCATTCTCAGGAAGATGACTATTCACAAAGAAATTAAGTAATCGTAAAAATATAATATCATGGCAAAGAAAGTAACGGCTACACTAAAAACAGGTAAAGGCAAGGACTTTACCCGTGTGATTAAAATGGTGAAATCGCCAAAGACAGGCGCATATACATTCAGAGAGCAAGTGGTGCACTCAACGCATGTGCAGGATTTCCTGAAAGAAAAATAATCTTAACTGATTTTATTTAATTGATCCCGTTCAGGAATTTTTTCCGAACGGGATTTATTTTTGACACATGGAAATTTTTGATATCTTCTCAAAGAAAAAACTTGATAAAGGACTTCTCCGAACGAGAGAAGGATTTCTTTCCCGGCTTGGAAAAATAGTAACGGGTAAAACCGTTGTTGATGATGAAGTGTTAGACGATCTGGAAGAGACACTTATAAGCGCGGATGTAGGAACAGAAACCACTCTCAAAATAATTTCTAACATTCAGAAGAGAATTGAAAAAGAAAAAAAGATAGGTACGGAACGATTAAATGAAATCCTGAAAGAAGAAATTTCTTTTCTGCTGATTGATACTCCTGTTTCTGATTTTTCAAACATTACCAAGAAACCATACATCATACTTGTTGTTGGCGTAAATGGAGTTGGCAAGACCACCACCATCGGAAAGTTAGCACACAATTTTAAGAAAACAGGAAAAAATGTTTTGCTTGGCGCAGCAGATACTTTTCGTGCCGCAGCGGTAGAACAGTTAGGAGTCTGGGCAAAACGTTCTGATGTGCAAATAATTTCTCAGGGAGCCAATGCCGACCCGGCTGCTGTTGCGTTTGATACAGTGAATTCTGCTGTTGCAAAAAAAATGGATGTGGCAATCATCGATACCGCAGGACGGCTTCACAACAAAACAAATTTGATGAGCGAACTGGGTAAGATAAAACGAGTAATTCAAAAAGTAATTCCCGATGCTCCGCACGAAGTTCTTTTAGTGCTGGATGCCTCCACAGGGCAAAACGCCATTGAACAGTGCAAACAGTTTACAGAAGTAACAAACGTAACCGCGCTTGCTCTCACCAAACTTGACGGCACTGCAAAAGGCGGTGTGGTCATCGGAATATCTGACCGATTTAAAATCCCAGTAAAGTATATAGGAGTGGGCGAGGGGATTGATGATTTGCAACTCTTCGATAAAAAGGAGTTTGTGGATTCATTGTTCAGTTTGCCATAACCCCGCCACATAATTTATGTGCGGGGCTACTGTTCATTTCGGCATTCTCGCTTTCAATCTGTTCAGCGACTTTTCAATATACTTCTCTGTTGGCAAAAGCGCAGTTTGAATCCGCTTGGCATAGTGAATTGAATCCAGAATTTCTTTTTGCTTTTCTTCCACCACTTTCTTTTGCTGTTCAATGATACGCTTTTGCTTTTGCGTAATCCGCAGGGCGCGGAAGATAAATACGGCAAAGACCAATACAAGAATTAAGAATCCAGAAACCAAAATCAATACAATCTTCTGTCTTCTGGCTTCTGCATTCTGAACTGCTTCTTTCTTCTCCTGCTCGGCTTTTGCTGCTGCTTCTTTCTTTTCAAACTCGTAGTTCATTTCCTTACGGGTGATTTCTTTATTCTTTTCTTCACTGAACAACGTGTCTTTTAACACCATTGCTTTTTTATAATGCTCTAACGCTTTTTTGTGTTCTCCTTTGACAGAGTAGAGTGCGCTGAGTCCTTCGTGAGTATTTTTTGTATGTAAAAGAAATCCTATTGATGTATCTATTGCGAGTGCGCTGAGTAAATGCTTTTCGGCTTCATTGTATTTTTTTAGTGCGGTATAAAGCAACCCGATGTTGCCAAGATTAATTGTAATTGTATTTTTATCGTCAAGTTCTTCCGCTATTTTCATTGCCTTCAAATAATAGTCCAATGCCTTGGGCTTTATGGACAAGTCCGATGTTGCCGAGTTGTATTGCAATTCTTGTTTTATCTCCGAGTTCTTCCGCTATTTTCAATGTCTTAAAATAGTAGTTCAATGCCTTGGTAGGAAAAATCTACGAGGAAATCAACTTCATCAGCGAAGATGAAAAAAAGCAATTGGATGAGGACTAAAGAAAAAGTAAGTAAACCGAAGGCAGTAATATCCCTCCAAAACTGTAAAGTTATTTTAGGAAGGTGCAAACTATCCTCCGTCTGTGACAGACTTACCATAATCCGAAATAAATCATCAATAACAACAAAAAAATTAACCCTTAACCTTAACCTTTTATTACCATGGCAACATCAAAAGTAAACAAGAGCATTTTTATTGACTTATCTGTTCCTGCAAAAATCACCTATTCGAGAGACCGTGTGGTGGATATGACAGGCAACCCAAACTTTTCATCACCCTCGCCCTCGCTGGCAACGGTTACCACCGTAACCAATAATTTGGAAACAAAACAATTGGCAGCCCAGGGTGGCGGTCCTGCGCAAACGGCAGCGCGCGATGCGGCAGAAGTAATATGGAACAACACCATGCGCTCTCTGGCTGATTATGTGGATGGCATCGCCCTTGGCGATGTGGTAAAAATCACCAGCGCGGGTTTTACGGCTACAGACATAGCGCGCACGCCACACTTAGTTCCTGTCAAACCCCTGAACCTCACACTAAAACACAGCCCCGTAAGCGGAGCCGTTATTTTGAACTGCGATGTGGTGCCCGATGCCGAAGGTTATGTGGCGGTTTTATCTACCGATGTTGCAGCCATCGATATTGCTGTTGCCGGAACACAACTCATGATTCGGCTTAATACAGAACCCGTCCTGCTTGCTGCTCCGCCTCCTGTGAGCGGCACACTTCTGGTGATTGACTCGAGCAAGGAGCGCAAAAAAACAATTATCGGACTTGAAACCGGAAAACGCATCTATGCGAAAATGTATTGCTTCAATGCCGCAGGCAGAGGGGCTGACAGCGATTCCAATTCTATTATTGTGGCGTGAATAAAATTACGAATTGCGAATTGACGATTGCGGATTGGTTGAAAAACTAATCCGCTTTTTTTATTTTATGTTTTGTATTTTTGCTCACACACAAAACATGAAACAATTCCTTATCATATTATTCTTTTTTTCCTTACTTCCTTTATCGTCCTGCTTTCTGCGCAAACCAATAAAAGTTGAACGGGAATATTACGAATCAGGCAATATAAAATTAAAGCATTGGTATTATAAGCGCGGAGTGAAGGAGAGGAAAAGATACTATTCTGACCACAAAACCCGCACGAAAACTCAGGGATCCCGCACAAAAGGCCAAAAAGGAAAGATAGTGCATAAGCAAAAACCGGAGAAGAAACCTTAAATGTCTGCCCCCGCCCTAATATTCAAAGTCCCTTTAGGGATTTAGGGTTGATGATATATAAGCCTCCAAACGTAAGGAGTCCGTTCACAATCAGCAGTTCATTACCGAAAAGATAACCGCCAAACCATGCTTTGGAATTTTCATTCAGCACATAACAGAGAACAGGGGAGAGCAGACAAACAACAGGAACAAATTTATCGCGCACGTTTCGCTTTGTAAATATCCCGAAGAAAAATAATCCAAGCAGAGGTCCGTAAGTATATCCCGCAAGCATCAGCACCGTATCAATAATCGCCTGCGTGTTCAGCGCGCGGAAAAGAAGAATCACCGCAAGCAAGATAACGGCAAACGCAATGTGAGTGAGGTGGCGTGTTTTCGTCACTTGTCCCTCGTCCTCTGTCCCTTGTCCCTTTCCTAAAAAGTCAATCATAAACGAAGTTGTTAATGTAGTGAGCACCGAATCGGCACTGGAGAAAGTGG
>Ga0247727_10008168_pt1 | contig 19553 bp, 19 predicted proteins | sample WisWelCaveWW1625_FD_202498 | JGI IMG/M metagenome (GOLD analysis project Ga0247727, IMG submission 202498) | Biofilm microbial communities from Wishing Well Cave, Virginia, United States - WW16-25 | ecosystem: Environmental > Aquatic > Deep subsurface > Groundwater > Cave microbial mat | place... | reverse complement strand
CTCGTCACGCTGGTTAAATATCGCAAGCTGGTGGACGAAGTGGTTGCCGGCCTGACCGTGGAACCTTATCTGCTTTATTTCCGCGAGCGCGCGTGGTATCTGGTGGCGTGGAATCCGCAGCGCGAGGCGCATCGTATTTATCGTCTCGACCGTATCGACAAATTGCAGGTGGAGAAGCAGACCTTCATTCCCCGCCCTTTCAATGCGGAAGAATATTTTCGCGGGAGCTTCGGTATTGTGGTTGACGCGCCGCAACACTTGCGCGTGCGCGTCAACGGTCTCGCCAAAGAAATCGTTAAAAAAGACGGCCGCTTCGCGCCCGACGAAATGCGCGAAGCAAACGGCGCGCTGATTTTGGACAAAACCATCAAAGGCGAAATTCTCTGGCTGCGCTGGATTCTTGGCTTCGGCGGCGAGGCGGAGATTTTGGAGCCGGCGGCGATGCGGGAGAAAGCGGTGAAGATGATGCGGGAGGGGTTGGGGCGGTATGGCTCGTAGTTACGCCTTCTCCACCCCGCATCATTAAAAAATCAAGGAAAGGCAGAGCGGGGCAGACGTCTTATCTTGATGGCGCCCCAATGCCTGAAGGCAACACGACAACCCCAAAATCGACTGACCGTAGATGTCAGGGGTGGGAGTTATATTACAGAAGTAGATCGCTAAATAAATGTGAGGAAGATGAGAATGGAAAAAAATCCAACAGAAGCCAAAAGGGGACTGCAGGTTCTGGATATGACAACCATCTCAATTGTATTGGAGACGCCGCTAAAACTCTCAGATTCTCGTTTGCTTCGCGGATATTTCGGCTCGCGTTATCATAATCGGCCGGAATTCCATCAGCACTGCGACGATGGTCTGATTTATCGGCATCCTTTTATTCAGTACAAGGTGATTGGCGGCGTTGGCTGGCTTGTCGGACTTGCTGAAGGCTCGTTTTTACTACAAGCCGCCGAGGTTCCAGCTCAGATTCAATTGGGAAATCAGACTTTAAAGGTCCTTCATCACATGCGACAAAGCTGCTCTGTTGAAATAGGTGTTGTTTCAACAATGCGCCGTTATCGTTTCATCACGCCTTGGCTGGCTTTGAACGAAGACAATTATTCATCATATCTGAGAATGCGTTGTACCGAGGAAAGAAAAGATCTTCTCAAACGCATTCTGATAGGAAATGTTCTATCGTTTTGCAAAACACTCAAGTACGAGGTGACCGAACGCTTGAGTGTCAGTTTGCAGATCGACAATGAAACTTCAGTCTCAATCAAGCCGGGTGTCGAGTTGATTGGTTTTGAGGGCGATTTTAGCATTAACTTTGAACTGCCACATTTCTGGGGACTCGGCAAGCAATCGGCGCGAGGTTTTGGCACCATTCAAAAAATTGAGGATGACAATGGCAACCGACAAGCAAATTGAATTGACGTTTCCGCGGCTGAATCAATTTTGGCAAGATTCCGGCGCACTGGGACTTTATCGAATCATTCTTGACAAAACTCATGCGCAACCATCTCTTGATGCTCGAGTCGAGCCTGGTGATTTAGCTATAAGGCATCACGTCACAGTCGATCTGGATGCCTCCGGCTTGCGCCTTCGTGGGCAAGCAGGTAAAGTGGAAAAATTATTGAAAGAGGCTTACGATAGATTGGTTGATGATTATTACAACATTTCCACAGAAAAGCAGATTAGCGATAAAACAAAATACAATTTCTTTTATGAATCTAAAAAGGACAAATTTATTTCCTTTCCCAAGCGGAATGTAGTTGGCATTGCGGCGCTAATATTCAATAAAGCGCTACGCCCATCGGGAACATCCGTTAGATGGGTTCGAAAGCAAAAAGCGGAGTTGGTCATTTCGGGTAAAAAAATTAAAAAGACTCGTTCGCTTTTGCCAAAATCTCATGCGCATCTCCAAAAGCGTATGGACACCTTCCTCGATCAAAATCAGTTTGATATTACTACTGCTGGCCTGCTGATCGACGGCCCCAATATGGTCAAACCGCAATTGCCCAAAATTGCTATAAAAGAGAAAAGTGCAAAAAATGATACGTGCTTTCTGTGCGGGACAACTTCTTCATCGACTGAAAAAGTCAACCAAACGGTCTTCCCATTGATCACTGGTGAAGCAGGCATCCTCTCGTTTTTCTCCGAAGGAAAGTCTCCGGCCAAAGTTTGCTGGCGCTGTGCCTATGTCGGCAAATTTGTGCCCGTCAATGGTTTTTTCGAGCGCTCGGATCAACTCAAGATGTTCTTGCCTTTTGCGCCAAGCTTGAGCAAAATGAATCAAGTTTATGATGAATTGGTGCCGCTTATTTATCGAGATCCGAACCACTATCGCAATTTTAAGCATGATTTGGGCGGTTATTTTCAACACACCATCGAGACGACGTTCGCATTTCTCTATTCGGTTTATACTGAGCTCAAGCTACGCTTGCAAAATAAATCCGACTCAGACTTTTTTAAGGACATCTTTCATCTTTGTCTCGAAGATGCGCCACTGGCATTCGCGATTATCGCCGCACAGAAAAAAGGTAATACTTGGCTCATCACCGAAGTTTGGCCGTTTGATGATACTGTCTATTTATTCCGGCTATTATATCGCTTGGAACAGGAAGGCGTCCAAATCAAAGAGTTGATGAAAGCTATGGTCGATCATGACGCGGCCAAAGCCCCCAATCGGAGTTTAGTAAGGAATCGTATGCTTCAAAGCATTCTTCGCAAAAGAAGCGTGCTTGCAGACTTGGTCGCTTTTGCTTATCACGTCAACAAAAATGAGCGAAAATACATTGCGCCATTATTGGATTTCGCTCAAATCTACGAGATGATTCTTAAAGAGGAGAATGAAATGGACAAAAAAGCTAGAGATGCTGCCGTCGATCTTGGAATAAGTATCGGTGAAAGCATCGCCGAAGATCGAGAGAAAAGCAAGGGTCGTGGCAAAGGTCGCCTTTTTGCTTTGCGCAAAATGCGAACGCTGCCGGATTTTCTTAATGAATTGAACAGTCTGCTATTTCAGTATCAGATTGATGTGCCGTTGGCAACTTTTGAGGGTGCGTTGGATGATGATAATTTCGAGTGGTTCAAGGGCTTTTGTGTCCTTGCCGCTCTCAAAACCTATAACCACAAAGTGGATAAACCAAACAGCAAGCAAGGAGGCAAATCATGAGTTCATCGAATTTCAAGTCCGCAAAATCGCTTTCTATTACAATGCTCACGCCGGTTTCTTTCGCCAGTCTCAATGGCGGCGACAAAGAAGCTGCGAACATCAGCAGCATCAAGAAACTAACCCGTGGTAATAAAGATTTTCCTTATGTCTCGGCGCAAGCCTTGAGACGCGCGCTTCGTGACCAACTCGGCACGATGGGCCATAAACTTTCCGAAGGCCAGGCCGCGACAATCAAAAAGGGCGCGGCGACGACACAGCAAGACCCGGTCAACTATATTGATGATGATCTCTTTGGTTTCATGAAAGCAGAAGAAGGCGAAGAAGGTGGAAAAGGTGGCACGAATAAAAGAACTTCTCCTGTTCGTGTTTCTCCGCTTCTTGCACTTGAACCGTATGAAGGCAATCTCGATTTTGGCACCAATTATATGAGCGTCAAGAGCGGTGGCGATCCGAATATTTTCGAGACCGAAATCCATGGCGGCATTTATCGTGGAACGATTCTCATTGAGCTTGACCGCGTTGGGATCGATGAGGCTTTGTCTCCAAAATGGAAGATTGATAACAAACAAAAAGAATCTCGCGTTTTGGCTTTGTTGACGGTCATTCAGAATCTGTGGACTTCCGGACGATCCAGCCGTTTTCTTGCGGACCTCTCGCCCAAATTTGTTGCGGCTGCGCTAACAAAGGTGAAGATTCCTTTGTTTCTTGAGGGTGTAAGAAACCTCGATGGTGGAATCGACCCGAAGCCCTTGCAGGAAACCGTGCAAGATCATCGCGATATTCTCCTTGATCATGTTTTCGGCGCGCGCTCAGGACTGTTTGCAACCGTGCCCGAAGGCACAACAACGATGGGTGAGGCTTTTGAAAAAATGAAAAGCTGGGTTACTGCCTATTTCGGAGAATGACATATGTATGTCGCGGTGATTGACGCCTTTGCTGAAACGGCGTCTTTTCGATTGCCCGAGGCGCATACTTTCCACAAAACGCTGCCATTGCCGCCTTACACGACTATCGTGGGTTTAGTGGGTTGCGCCTTGGGCCTTGATGGGGCAGCGGCACAAACTTGGATTGCCGAGCAACAGGTGTGTATTGGTGTTGCCGGTCGCGCCAAAGGCTATTACAAAGATTTATGGAAATACCGCAAGATCAAGAGAGAGGAAGTGATTTCCGATGTGCTGTTACGGGAATACTTGGTTGATCTTGATCTCCATTTCGTGTTCGGTTGCGAAAAGCGTGACACCGCACAGCACCTCGCGGCGGCATTTCGCGATCCGGCTTGGGCGCTTGCTGCCGGTCCGAGTGATTGTTTGCTTCGGATTCGCGAAACCGATGTCATGCAACTCGACCCGATTCCGCACAAGCGATTTGCATTCTGCGTTATTCCAGGTGACATCAGTGGTCGATACAAGCCCGATCCTGCGGTCTTGCAAAGCCCAATTACTGAGACGATTCAAGCGCCTTGGATTTGTCTGCTGCCCGTTTCGTTTAAATTTGAGCAGAGCCGGTTGCGCTCAGTTGCGGCGCGCGAACCATTTACTTTTGTCGGGCATCCGATTGAGCTTGACTCATCGATGCCTGCTCTTAAAATCGATCAAACAACCTTCGTATTACGATGAGCAAAATCTTTCTCGCCAAAAGTGAGCCTCGGCAGACTTATCGGCAACATGTGGAAGGCGTATTCAACGCCTGGGAAAAGGCTGTCGTGGATCGGCAGTCTTTGATTGAGCGCCACTGTAAAAGGTTCAATATCGATCCCGAGCGTTTCAAAAAAGGCTCGTTGTTGACGGTTGCCTTTCATGATCTTGGAAAAATGACCGAGGCTTTTCAGCGCATGATGTATGCCAAGAATGAAAGCGCAAGATTACAAGCGAGCAAAGTGAACTTTCGACATGAGTATGCTTCTTGCCCTTTTGCCATTCAAGCCGCTGCCAACCTGGGACTGCTGTTGCCATCCCATCCCCAAGCCCCTTTGGAGGCTTTGGCCATTCTCGGCCATCATAAACTCGTTGACGGGAGATTGGGACGCTTTGAAAAAGAACAACAACATCCTGAGCGGTTGGCTTGGATTCCCGAGGGACTCGACGAAGCAATGGCTTTGGCTGCAGAGTTTTTTGCTAAATGTGGTTGGAAATTGCCGGCAGTCGAACGTTTGCGATGTGAAAAGGCGGCTCATCAAAATCCTGAATTTATTCGTTTGTTGTCGCACTTGTTGAGCAACTCGGTAGAAGTTCGTGAGACTTTTGCATTGCTCAAGGGTTTGTTGATGCAATCAGACTGGGCGGCCTCTTCAAATAACCTCGCGATTCCAACCTGCCTTTCGCTCAGCAGTAAATTGGTCAAGCCATATATGCGCGAAAAGGCAGCGCGTGAGAACTGGCAATTCACTGATTTTCGCGCTTTCCAAAAGGCTTGTAAAAATGTCCGCCACCATGGCATCGCCATCGCTCCAACGGGCTCCGGCAAAACCGAAGGCGCTCTTTTGTGGGCGTTGGCGCAAACTGAAAAACAGAACGTTTCAAAAATTCTCTACTTGCTTCCTACTATGGTCACAACCGATAGTCTGCATCGGCGGTTGTCAAAATTCTTCGCGAAGCACCGAATCGTTACAGGGTTGTCGCATTCGATGGCGGATTTGGCTTTTGATCTCAGCGAAGAAGGGGAGGCAGATTCAGGAGCATTTCGCGAATCGCTTTTGTTTGAAAAACATTTCGTTCCTCCGGTAACGGTCGCAACCGTGGATCAACTCTTGGCAGCGCTTTTTCATCGTGGCCGCTGGGCGCTAAAAACATTTGCGGCAATGGACACCGCAATCATTCTTGATGAAATACACTCCTATGATCCCCATACTTCCGGCATCATTTTCGAGTTGATTCGCCAACTCGGGCCGGCAGGCGCGCGTTTTTTCATCATGAGTGCGACATTGCCAAAACCACTTATGAAGGCTTTGCAGGCAGAGTTAAAAATGAGCGGCAAGGTTAAAATCGTTAGTGACGAAGAATTGCTCAACAGCAGTCGCAGCTATTGGCATGTTATTGATGCTGATCTTGAGGGGCATCTTGATTTAGTCAAAAAGAAGCTGTCAGAGGGCAAGCGTGACAAACGTGTGCTCGTGGTGGTCAATACAGTCAAGCGTTGCCAAGACCTGGCTTCAAAACTCAAAAAGTACAAGCCCATTTGTTATCATTCAAAATTCATCTTGGGACATCGTCGCAAAAAAGAAAAAAAGATTTTGACTGAAAAGCCTCGTTTAGTCGTGGCGACACAAGTGGTGGAAGTAGCACTAGACATTGATTTTGACGTGCTCATCACGGAATGCGCCCCGCCTGATGCGCTGGCGCAACGCGCGGGCCGAATCAATCGCAAGCGTGAACGAAGCGGTGAAGTCTATCTCTTTCGTCCTGGCCCAGGAAGCGAGAACATTTATAAAGATGATGAAGTTGTTGAACGTCATGACCAACTTCCACTTTTAGAACGAACTTTTGCTGCATTTACGAAACGAAATGGCAACTTGACAGAACAAGATCTTATTGAGTTGGTCGAGGAGATTTATGCCGGCCAGAATCTCCTTGAAAAACCACGGTTCGTTCGAGCGCGTAATTTAGTGCACCAAGCCCAGGAAATGTTTCATGGTGTTCTCGATCCGGCAGATGGAGAAGGCGAGCTTTTTGAAGTTCGTCTTTCCGATTACCTCCAGGTACCAGTTATTCCCTTAAAGTTTTTAGAAAAAATTAAAAAGATTGAACCGCGACGCCGACGGCTTTATGAAGTTAAAATGCCGTGGTGGTATGTCAAAAGCAATCGTCATCAGGTTGACGACATTACGTATTGCATCATGGACTACGATGCAAAATTTGGCGGTCGGTTTGCCCCTGAAGAATCGTTAATGATGTTTTAGACGCGGAGAGAAAAGGCTTATGTCTCGAACCGAAGCTCATCCCAGCCAAGAAGGGCAGCTTGATTCTGTGAATGAAAATGAGTTTCCCGTCATTCGCGTCATTCTGCACTGGGAAAAGCGGCCGCCGGAAGGCAACCACGCTATCGAATTGCGCGGCGCGCTGGCGGCCAAATTTCCCGACAACCCGCTCTTTCATCAGCATCAGGACGACAAGTTCATTTATCGTTACCCGCTCATCCAGTATCGCTGGCGCGGCGGCAAAGGCGTGATCGTGGGCTTTCAGCAGGGCGCGATGGAATTGGTCACTTTGCCGTGGTTCGGCCTCAAGCTCCGGCTCGGCGAAACCGAAGTGATGGTGATGGACGCCGATTTTTCTTGCAAAATGGAACGCTTTGCGTTTGCCGAAGAGCCCCAATGCTATCGTTTTTTCTCGCCCTGGTTGCCCATCAATCAGCGCAATTACGAACAGTATCGTCGGCTTTCGCCGGAGGTGCAGGCGGCAGAACGCGATCGTATTTTAGTCGGCAATCTGCTTTCTGCAGCTAAGGGACTCGGGGTTTTTCTCAAAGAACGGGTGCAGGCAACATTTGAATTGCAACGCACCGTTTGGTGTCGCTATAAAGAACAGGAATTGGAAGGCTTCTTCGGCGCGATCACAACTAATCTGCTTCTGCCGGAAGATTTAGCCATCGGCGCGAAAGTGAGCCACGGCTACGGCTGGCTCGTACGGGAGAAGCAAGCAAACTCCACCTATCCAAACAAGGATTGAACCGAGCAAGAGGCAAGTTGCAAGCATTATGCCTATCCTCTGTGTTATCTCCTCCTTGCTTTTTGCCTTTTTCTTTTTGCTGTTTGCCTTACGCCCATGCAACTCGTTCTCAACACCGCCGGCGCGTATTTGCGCCTCAAAGACGGCTGCTTTCACATCACGGTTGATGAAGAAAGCAAGATCGTTTCGCCGAAGAAAGTCGAGAGCATTCTCATCAGCAGCGCGGTGAAGCTCAGCTCCGCGGCGCTGCAACTGGCCGTGGAGCACAACATCGACGTGGTGTTTCTCGACAAATTTGGCGCGCCGTTTGGCCGGCTGTGGCATGCCAAGCTCGGCTCCACCACGCGCATTCGCCGCGGCCAGCTTATTGCGAGCACCAGCGCGGATGGACTCGGCTACGCGCTGCGCTGGGTGCAACAAAAACTTGACAACCAAATCGAGTTTCTCACCACCCTCGCTAACAAGCGCCCGGCCAAGCAGGAACAGCTTGGCGTTTATATCAGCCAAATACAAGTCATTCGCGGCAAGCTGCAAGATTTCGATATTAAAAACGAAATTGCCGCCGACTCCCTGCGCGGCCTCGAAGGAACCGCGGGCCGCATTTATTTCGAGGCGCTCAGCTTCGTGCAACCGGAACAATTCCCTTTTAGCGGTCGCTCGCGGCAGCCGGCGAAAGATGAGTTCAATTGCATTCTTAACTATTGCTACGGCGTGCTGTATGGCCTCGTCGAACGCGCCTGCATGCTCTCCGGGCTCGAGCCATATCTCGGCTTCTTTCACGCCGACAATTACAACAAGAAGTCGCTGGTGTTCGATCTGATCGAGCCGTACCGGATTTGGGCCGAAGAAACGACGGTTTATCTTTTCAGCCAGCGGCAGGTGAAGAAAGAGTTGTTCGACAAAATTCAAAACGGCATCACGCTTAATAAAGAAGGCAAACAAATTGTGATCGCCGCGTTCAACGAGCGCCTCGACGACGGCATTCGCCACAAAGGCCGCAATATAACTCGGCGCAATATTATTCAACTCGATTGCCAGGCGTTCGCGCAGGAGCTGCTGAAAATTGATTTGGAACGCGAACCGGAAACATAATGATGGGGTGAGCGGGAGACGGGGAGAAAAAACAAGTTTTGTCTTTTTCTTTTTGCCTTTTGCTTTTTGCTTATGTTGACTTGGGTCATCTACGACATCGTCAAAGACAAGCCGCGCACGTCGGTGGCGAAAGCCTGCCAGCGCGCCGGCATCATGCGCGTGCAATATTCGGTCTTTCTCGGCGATTTGAATGCGAATGAGATCGACGAGCTGGGCCTCAAAATCAAATCGCTCATCGACGAGGAAACCGATCGCGTTTACATTTTTCCGCTGTGCAAGGATGATTTCTCGAAGGTGCGTCTGCTCGGGCAGGCGTTTGATAAAAAACTGGTGACGAATGAGATTCGCGAGTTGTTCATTTAAATGGATTGGCGGATCGTTGGATTGATGGATTATTGGGTTCCATCAATCCAACGATCCAATCACAACATGCAAGCGTTCCAAAACGACTCTATTACGGTCACGCCCTCCGAGGTGCTCGAATATTTGTTTTGCCCGCGCTACACGTATTTTGAAAACGTGCTGGGCATTCCGGAGCATCAGGAGAAGCGCTTCAAAGTGGTGCAGGGCCGGCAGGTGCATCGCGAGAAGCAGTTGCGCAACCGCGCCTATTTGCGCCAGAAGCTCGGCGTCGTGAAGCGCGAGACCGAGGTTTATCTTTCCGCGCCGCGTTATCATTTGCGCGGCCAGGTCGATGAGATTCTGACGCTGGCGGACGGCAGTATGGCGCCGCTGGATTATAAATTTGCGGAATGGAAGAATCGACTCTACGAGGGCTACCGCACGCAGCTCGTGCTGTATGGCCTGTTGATCCGGGAAAACTATGGCCAGCCGGTGCCGCGCGGCTTTTTGGTTTACACGCGGAGCCAAAATTTCGTGTTGCCGGTGGAAATCACGGAAAACGATTTTGAAAAAGCTGTTGACATTTTGCAGGACATTATTTACATTATTCGCACCGGCTTTTTGCCCAAACGCACGCGGTATAAGCGCCGTTGCGTGGATTGCTGCTACAAAAATATTTGTGTGTGAGAAGTTGGTTAAGCCTAAACGATTGTGGGCCGATAATTTAGCGTGGCCGCTTTTGCTGCATGAACATGGTTAAAAAAGCCCCAATGAACCTTTTGCGCCGCGGTTTGATGGTATTTTTCTTTCTGAAGCCGGGAAGCCAATTTTATTTAGAACAGGCACTAACAGCAGCAGAGCCGCGGGTGGGCGACTTCCATTAAAACAAGGATTGAAACGACGTCACAGCCATACGAAAATTCTTGAAGCCGTGAAGCGGGTGGGCGACTTCCATTAAAACAAGGATTGAAACCTTGCCGCAACTCGCGCACAATTGGTGCCGAGCGATGCGGGTGGGCGACTTCCATTAAAACAAGGATTGAAACGCGACTGGCTGCTTCCGGGTAAATCATCATCGAATCGGCGGGTGGGCGACTTCCATTAAAACAAGGATTGAAACTGGAAATTGTAGTGCAAATGAATGCCAGGTTTACCTTTTGCGGGTGGGCGACTTCCATTAAAACAAGGATTGAAACCCCTTATGTCGCAAGGTTTTGGGAACGCGCGTGCGAGCGGGTGGGCGACTTCCATTAAAACAAGGATTGAAACACTGGAGCAACTGCCGGTTCTGTCGGCGTGGCTTCCGGCGGGTGGGCGACTTCCATTAAAACAAGGATTGAAACACGGCGTGGGCGGTACTTTTGCCGCCGATGCTGATGCGGGTGGGCGACTTCCATTAAAACAAGGATTGAAACGCCTACGCTGACAACGCCTACATTTACATCTCCAAGCGGGTGGGCGACTTCCATTAAAACAAGGATTGAAACTTCTCGATGTCGAGGACGACGATATGAAGTATCAGGGCGGGTGGGCGACTTCCATTAAAACAAGGATTGAAACAGTAAGAGGAAATCAACAAAGAGAACAGGCCCTCGGTGCGGGTGGGCGACTTCCATTAAAACAAGGATTGAAACGCCGTATTGAAGCGGTTCACTGAGTCGGCAAGCTTGGGCGGGTGGGCGACTTCCATTAAAACAAGGATTGAAACTCAAAACTGCGTGTCGTTGAGTGATTGAGCTTAAAGGCGGGTGGGCGACTTCCATTAAAACAAGGATTGAAACTTAGAGGTGTTGTAAACAACACGCTGGATGAATTGGGCGGGTGGGCGACTTCCATTAAAACAAGGATTGAAACCACTCTCACGCCAATACTCAATTTCTACTTTTTCCATGCGGGTGGGCGACTTCCATTAAAACAAGGATTGAAACATGGGAGCCGGGGCCGCTATCGGCCTTGCGTTCTCTGCGGGTGGGCGACTTCCATTAAAACAAGGATTGAAACCTTCACGGCCTCGAGGGCGATGGCCTCGGTTTGATGCGGGTGGGCGACTTCCATTAAAACAAGGATTGAAACCAAATGCGATGGCCGAGGTCGGCGGATGTCTGCAAGTGCGGGTGGGCGACTTCCATTAAAACAAGGATTGAAACATGGGAGCCGGGGCCGCTATCGGCCTTGCGTTCTCGCGGGTGGGCGACTTCCATTAAAACAAGGATTGAAACATGATGTGGAGTTGCTACGACTGTCGAATGAATCAGCGGGTGGGCGACTTCCATTAAAACAAGGATTGAAACAGTATATCGGCGCGGCTGAGGCTCCACAGATGCGAGGCGGGTGGGCGACTTCCATTAAAACAAGGATTGAAACCAAAAGTCGATCACAGAATACGGAGAATGAAATGATGCGGGTGGGCGACTTCCATTAAAACAAGGATTGAAACAGGGAATCGGGTAGCATCGAAAATGATGCGGACGTAGCGGGTGGGCGACTTCCATTAAAACAAGGATTGAAACGCTTGTAGACGTGTAAAAGTAAGTACCGAGTGCTGTGCGGGTGGGCGACTTCCATTAAAACAAGGATTGAAACCCGTCATCGTGTACTTCGCCGAGCTATCGGCAAACTGCGGGTGGGCGACTTCCATTAAAACAAGGATTGAAACCCCATCCGTAGGGTGTAAGAAACCGATGCTCGTCCGTCAGCGGGTGGGCGACTTCCATTAAAACAAGGATTGAAACGGCAATGAACTCATCCTTGCGGTCTGCCGGAATGCCGCGGGTGGGCGACTTCCATTAAAACAAGGATTGAAACTCTGAGATCGGCGAAGTCGATGGCCGCTGCTTCCTGAAGAGCGGGTGGGCGACTTCCATTAAAACAAGGATTGAAACTTGGGTTTTGACGTCCCACTCATTGCGAGCTGTGAAGCGGGTGGGCGACTTCCATTAAAACAAGGATTGAAACGCCTTCTCGCCGTGGCGAAATACCAGCCGGCGCATCGCGGGTGGGCGACTTCCATTAAAACAAGGATTGAAACATCGCCTTGTGCGGGTCGAGCGCCTGCATCTGGCCGAGCGGGTGGGCGACTTCCATTAAAACAAGGATTGAAACTCGATGCCGATGCACCTACCCAGCAAGTCGGTATAGAAGCGGGTGGGCGACTTCCATTAAAACAAGGATTGAAACTGAAAGTAGGTACGGAGGCGCAGATGGTACGAGACTGCGGGTGGGCGACTTCCATTAAAACAAGGATTGAAACACACGATATTCGTCTTGCACGTTAACGCCGAACGTGGCGGGTGGGCGACTTCCATTAAAACAAGGATTGAAACAAGCTCGGCTTCTCGCTCGAGCCGAAGGCGTTCTTGCGGGTGGGCGACTTCCATTAAAACAAGGATTGAAACATCGTGATGAAGAGCGGCACGCAACAATATGCGCAAGCGGGTGGGCGACTTCCATTAAAACAAGGATTGAAACCCTGCGGAGGCACCGCGTCGGCGGGCGGTGTTTTTGCGGGTGGGCGACTTCCATTAAAACAAGGATTGAAACAGAGAAACCGCCATCGTTTGCCGCGCAAGCCCGAGATGCGGGTGGGCGACTTCCATTAAAACAAGGATTGAAACCCGTTCCCTCGGCGACGATGTAAAATACCTCTGTCAGCGGGTGGGCGACTTCCATTAAAACAAGGATTGAAACTTCGAACGCCATAACTCCATAACGCCGTGAAAAATGCGGGTGGGCGACTTCCATTAAAACAAGGATTGAAACAGCAAGTCGCCTTGCTCGCGCCGTATTTTTTCGCTGTGCGGGTGGGCGACTTCCATTAAAACAAGGATTGAAACCCAGTTGCGCGCCATCCTAAGCGCGGGAAAACCAAAGCGGGTGGGCGACTTCCATTAAAACAAGGATTGAAACGCCATAGCGGCGTGGCAGCGACCCGTCGTCGATTTAGCGGGTGGGCGACTTCCATTAAAACAAGGATTGAAACCGTATATTGATTATGTGATGAGCAATGAAGTTCAACACGCGGGTGGGCGACTTCCATTAAAACAAGGATTGAAACGTGCAGTGTGGACGGTAGATACGGCGGGTCGGCGTAGCGGGTGGGCGACTTCCATTAAAACAAGGATTGAAACCTGCATTTCCGTCATCGTCTTCATCTTCGGAACAAACGCGGGTGGGCGACTTCCATTAAAACAAGGATTGAAACATGACGGCATTGCTTCATGCGCAAGATCGTCGTGAGCGGGTGGGCGACTTCCATTAAAACAAGGATTGAAACAAACGTGAGTAAGCAGAAATCAACAAAGAGAACAGGGCGGGTGGGCGACTTCCATTAAAACAAGGATTGAAACGTGACGTGTTCATATCATCACCACCGGATGAAGATGCGGGTGGGCGACTTCCATTAAAACAAGGATTGAAACATAACTTGCGAATGTGGGAAATACGCCGGAGTGACCGCGGGTGGGCGACTTCCATTAAAACAAGGATTGAAACTAAAATTATTGATTCAGACGGCAGTGCCGCGATTATGCGGGTGGGCGACTTCCATTAAAACAAGGATTGAAACATTATGCCATACAAGGCAAGAAAGACGACACGCCGTGCGGGTGGGCGACTTCCATTAAAACAAGGATTGAAACCTTCCCACGCGCGCTTGACAGCCCAATCGACAATAAAGCGGGTGGGCGACTTCCATTAAAACAAGGATTGAAACGTCATGTTTCTTTCTATTGCAGTTAGCGCATGAAAGCGGGTGGGCGACTTCCATTAAAACAAGGATTGAAACCCAAAGCGTGTAACCATCTGGAATAAGGTCGCGCCAGCGGGTGGGCGACTTCCATTAAAACAAGGATTGAAACTCAAACATCTTCTGATCTCCGACCTTGAGAACAAGGGCGGGTGGGCGACTTCCATTAAAACAAGGATTGAAACTTCATCACAATCGGCGCAACGGGTGGAATGTCCTCGCGCGGGTGGGCGACTTCCATTAAAACAAGGATTGAAACGGCGTGAACACGCAAGACGAGTATCGCGTGAGGAGCGGGTGGGCGACTTCCATTAAAACAAGGATTGAAACTATGATCGTCTTCCCGGCACCTTCCTTCGATCTAAAAGCGGGTGGGCGACTTCCATTAAAACAAGGATTGAAACTTAATCGCGCGCGAGCCGGTCAATCGCGCCGGACAGCGGGTGGGCGACTTCCATTAAAACAAGGATTGAAACCCCCTGCGTGCGACTGACCATGCTTGGCACGGACTTGCGGGTGGGCGACTTCCATTAAAACAAGGATTGAAACCTTATGGAGGCAAGGCTGAGTTTTTTCCGTTCGAATTGCGGGTGGGCGACTTCCATTAAAACAAGGATTGAAACAAGAATACGGTCGGCGCTCGGCGCTCTGTCGGCAAAAGCGGGTGGGCGACTTCCATTAAAACAAGGATTGAAACCAGATACGGTATGTGATGTGCTGTATCTGTGCACTCAGCGGGTGGGCGACTTCCATTAAAACAAGGATTGAAACTTCGACTATTTTTATAAAGGCGATGCGTCGAACCGTGCGGGTGGGCGACTTCCATTAAAACAAGGATTGAAACTTGGCATTTCGTCAACTTTCACCACGTCAAGGCTACGCGGGTGGGCGACTTCCATTAAAACAAGGATTGAAACCTGTCATCGAAGGCGTCGCTGCAGCACCGACACAAGGCGGGTGGGCGACTTCCATTAAAACAAGGATTGAAACATAATGGCCGGTGGTAGCGCCGTCTTGTACGTAATGTGCGGGTGGGCGACTTCCATTAAAACAAGGATTGAAACCTGTTTGTCGGCGGCGTGCTGGTCGTGGTAGCTGCGCGGGTGGGCGACTTCCATTAAAACAAGGATTGAAACAGAAAATACCACTCCAACCGGCGACCCCCTTCGTAGCGGGTGGGCGACTTCCATTAAAACAAGGATTGAAACATCGTAATGACGGTAAGCCCGGCAAAATCGCCCCGCGCGGGTGGGCGACTTCCATTAAAACAAGGATTGAAACCTTGTATTTCAGTATGAGACCCGGCGCCGCGCCGTCGCGGGTGGGCGACTTCCATTAAAACAAGGATTGAAACACATTGTGGGGCCTGATGGCAAAGTTCCCGCCGAGTGCGGGTGGGCGACTTCCATTAAAACAAGGATTGAAACTTTTATTTCAGTGAATGGCTGGCGTCACATTGTTTCAGCGGGTGGGCGACTTCCATTAAAACAAGGATTGAAACGACGGTGAACCTTTTCGAAGGTTCGGACATCACGAGCGGGTGGGCGACTTCCATTAAAACAAGGATTGAAACCTCGATCAGATTCCGGCATACGTGCGATTCATAAGCGCGGGTGGGCGACTTCCATTAAAACAAGGATTGAAACTCGATATTTATTATTGGGCGATACCAGCGGCGCTCGGCGGGTGGGCGACTTCCATTAAAACAAGGATTGAAACTTTAAACTCATCCTTAATTCGTTGTACGGAATCTTGCGGGTGGGCGACTTCCATTAAAACAAGGATTGAAACATGACGATTTTGAGGTGGCCAATCCGCTTCATGAAAAGCGGGTGGGCGACTTCCATTAAAACAAGGATTGAAACTCTATTAATTTTTTCACCTGGTCGGCCTGCTTAATGGCGGGTGGGCGACTTCCATTAAAACAAGGATTGAAACACCTGGCGTGAACCGGGACAACTAAAAACGCCTGCGCGGGTGGGCGACTTCCATTAAAACAAGGATTGAAACCCGTGTGGCTTATCAGGGTACGAAGGCGATTGCTGGGCGGGTGGGCGACTTCCATTAAAACAAGGATTGAAACCCGTGTGGCTTATCAGGGTACGAAGGCGATTGCTGGCGCGGGTGGGCGACTTCCATTAAAACAAGGATTGAAACACGGCGACTTCGAGCGCGTCGTATGAGTCTCGCGACGGCGGGTGGGCGACTTCCATTAAAACAAGGATTGAAACTTCCTGAGAATGCACCAGAACCTGACATTGTCGAAGCGGGTGGGCGACTTCCATTAAAACAAGGATTGAAACACGAAAGCAAGCGGAGGTTTACGTTCAAGAATGGAAGTGCGGGTGGGCGACTTCCATTAAAACAAGGATTGAAACTACAGTCCTGGATTTGTGGCAAAAACGTACCTCAAGGCGGGTGGGCGACTTCCATTAAAACAAGGATTGAAACACCGCTATGCGAGGTGAGTCATGTTACCGACGCTGCGCGGGTGGGCGACTTCCATTAAAACAAGGATTGAAACACTGAACGTTACAGTCTGCACAACGTCGATTTCGATTGCGGGTGGGCGACTTCCATTAAAACAAGGATTGAAACCAAATCTCTCATCCTTTATTTTGGAGTGTTTTACCGCGGGTGGGCGACTTCCATTAAAACAAGGATTGAAACTGCGTCAAGGTTATTTTGGTGCGCGAATTGAAGTTGTTGCGGGTGGGCGACTTCCATTAAAACAAGGATTGAAACGCGAGCAGCATTCCGGCGGAAACGGCAATTCTGGCGGCGGGTGGGCGACTTCCATTAAAACAAGGATTGAAACATTCGAACAAAAAATTCAACGGATTCAATCGGATCAGCGGGTGGGCGACTTCCATTAAAACAAGGATTGAAACATTCGTGGACAATAAGCATAGGTCACCTGTGTAATTGCGGGTGGGCGACTTCCATTAAAACAAGGATTGAAACCCAAGCAATTAACGGTGCCGTTCAGAAACTTTGTGCTGGCGGGTGGGCGACTTCCATTAAAACAAGGATTGAAACATTAGCGAATTTACAGAGCGCTACAAGTATCCATCGGCGGGTGGGCGACTTCCATTAAAACAAGGATTGAAACTTTATGGAGTGTTTCAAATGGAATTATTTCAAGAATTGCGGGTGGGCGACTTCCATTAAAACAAGGATTGAAACACGAAAGCCTTTCGCTCGGCGAAATGATCATCATACGCGGGTGGGCGACTTCCATTAAAACAAGGATTGAAACCTTGGTCGCACGCCCGCCGGCCTCGCTGAGCGCTCAAGCGGGTGGGCGACTTCCATTAAAACAAGGATTGAAACTCCCTTTTCTCCAGCGCTCCATGCGCTTTCTGCAGGAGCGGGTGGGCGACTTCCATTAAAACAAGGATTGAAACTACCAATTATTTCAGGCACGGAATTTTAGAATTTTCAGCGGGTGGGCGACTTCCATTAAAACAAGGATTGAAACTTGTATAGATCTGCGTGTACTGGCTTCGCGAATCGTGGCGGGTGGGCGACTTCCATTAAAACAAGGATTGAAACAATATCTTTACCTGCGAACATGGTACGCACACCGCGCGGGTGGGCGACTTCCATTAAAACAAGGATTGAAACCCACGTCGCGCGACTGACCAGGCTTGGCACGGACTTGGCGGGTGGGCGACTTCCATTAAAACAAGGATTGAAACCGCGACATCTGAATGTGCGCAATTGAAACGCGTTCAGCGGGTGGGCGACTTCCATTAAAACAAGGATTGAAACAATTTAAAAAACCTGAGATCGACTTCGACGCCGTGCGCGCGGGTGGGCGACTTCCATTAAAACAAGGATTGAAACACTATGCGTTGCGAACCCGTCGCTTCCCGTAACTTCAGCGGGTGGGCGACTTCCATTAAAACAAGGATTGAAACAATATCGCCCGACGGCGGCAGTATGCTTGACAGTGTGCGGGTGGGCGACTTCCATTAAAACAAGGATTGAAACTCAACGCTATAGAAACGCTCCCCGCGACTTATGCGGCGCGGGTGGGCGACTTCCATTAAAACAAGGATTGAAACTTTTGGGAGTGTGGGGGGGAGGCTAAATATAAGTGCTGCGGGTGGGCGACTTCCATTAAAACAAGGATTGAAACAATGTATAGCCGGCCTTGTAAATTTCGGCGACGACGCGGGTGGGCGACTTCCATTAAAACAAGGATTGAAACGCCCGTCCACGCGAAGCCGCCTGCCAGCCAGCCTGCTGGCGGGTGGGCGACTTCCATTAAAACAAGGATTGAAACTTGAATTGTTTTGCGATGCGTTGTCCCCACCAGACGCGCGGGTGGGCGACTTCCATTAAAACAAGGATTGAAACTGAAAGAGACCGATGCTTTGCAGCGTTCGGCTGGCGGCGGGTGGGCGACTTCCATTAAAACAAGGATTGAAACAACTAACCGCCACGCCTCGCGATTTCCGGATTGGCGAGCGGGTGGGCGACTTCCATTAAAACAAGGATTGAAACCCTTTTACATTACAGATTGTGTGGCGCGGACTCCAGCGGGTGGGCGACTTCCATTAAAACAAGGATTGAAACCAATATTCGAATGTTGGACACATTCGTGAGATTAAGGCGGGTGGGCGACTTCCATTAAAACAAGGATTGAAACCGTCGTATTGGCGACTGCATTGGCGCTATTGTCGAGCGGGTGGGCGACTTCCATTAAAACAAGGATTGAAACAGCTTGCAGGACTGAGTCGGCGCGGAAAAAATCTTGCGCGGGTGGGCGACTTCCATTAAAACAAGGATTGAAACTCTCTTCTTGGAAAAATCTCACGCCGGCAAGGTCAGCGGGTGGGCGACTTCCATTAAAACAAGGATTGAAACAGAAGAGATTTTTTGACAGGGAGATAACGAAATTTTTGGAGCGGGTGGGCGACTTCCATTAAAACAAGGATTGAAACTCTTTGTTCGTTCAACCGCGCTTTTGCGTCGGTGCGGCGGGTGGGCGACTTCCATTAAAACAAGGATTGAAACGTTTAATTGACTCTGCCGTCCTACTGCAATCATCGAGCGGGTGGGCGACTTCCATTAAAACAAGGATTGAAACAAGACGGTAAACCGATGGCACCGATTGGCGAAGGAGCGGGTGGGCGACTTCCATTAAAACAAGGATTGAAACACGCAAAAACTTACGGATTTAATTTGTAACGCTTTGCTGCGGGTGGGCGACTTCCATTAAAACAAGGATTGAAACTAAAGCGACATAGTAATCGGGACGGTGGCCGCAGTGGCGGGTGGGCGACTTCCATTAAAACAAGGATTGAAACTAAAGCGACATAGTAATCGGGACGGTGGCCGCAGTGGCGGGTGGGCGACTTCCATTAAAACAAGGATTGAAACGCGAGCGTATCGCCGAAAAACTCCATCAACTTGCCGAGCGGGTGGGCGACTTCCATTAAAACAAGGATTGAAACGCAAAGGCAGTTTGAGAATTGTCGCGACGCTTTGAGCGGGTGGGCGACTTCCATTAAAACAAGGATTGAAACGCACCGATTGGCGAGTT
>Ga0247727_10008167_pt1 | contig 19554 bp, 16 predicted proteins | sample WisWelCaveWW1625_FD_202498 | JGI IMG/M metagenome (GOLD analysis project Ga0247727, IMG submission 202498) | Biofilm microbial communities from Wishing Well Cave, Virginia, United States - WW16-25 | ecosystem: Environmental > Aquatic > Deep subsurface > Groundwater > Cave microbial mat | place... | reverse complement strand
ATATTTCAGTATCTTTTTGTTTACTAAAAACCATCATATAAATGTAACCTTTTGTTTACCTGGCTTCCCTGATGAACTTATTTTGGACCTGATTTTAAGTGTCCTTTGAGCGTGTTCAATTTGTCAGCCAGTTCTTTGAGTTCGTCTTTATCTCGTAGATGTACGTCCGAGACATCGTAATTGCCCGCGATAAGCTCATCAATAAATCGATGGATAGGGACCAAAGGACCAGCGATTTTGTGCAGAAGAAGGGTCATGGTCATGAATATGGTTCCACTGCAGCAAAGGGTGGTAAAGCCCAAGAGAACTAAGGTAATGCGGAAATTTTTCTGGAACTCCGTGAGTTCCAGTTCGGTCATGAGTGTTGTATAGCTGGTTCTTGCCACCCACGTGTAGAAAAAATAACAGATAACAGCCCCGAGTAAGAGAATGATCACTATCAATGGCATGATCAACTTGACTTGTATAGCGCGGCTAACGAAATAGCTCTTCCTTTTATTCTTCATCTGTCTCCTTTTGGCCTATTTTCCGCAATAAGTACTGCCCTTAGCTCACATCCACCTCATGTTGAACTTATGGATGAGTTGGCAGAACTACTTGATGTTGTAAAGATTTCGGGGTTCCGCCATTGGGTAAGGACCATAGGATCTTTATGGTCAACGTCTTATTACCAGACAAAGGTTGATTTTCAGAAATTTTCCACTCACGTTTATAACCTTCGATCTGATCATGCCCTTGGTCAATAGCTTTCCCATACATATGTTGTTGATAAAGTTCTTGCATTTTATTCTGAATCAACCTTATTGCTTTTGCTGACATCATGGTTGTTGGATCAGATCCCATTTTGGAAATAGCTCTCGCAGAAAAGCCAAGTAACGCCAGTGTCACAATCAGTAACAGAAAATGAAAATGAATAAGGGTCCATCCTCTGGTCACAAATTTTTGACGTGGAGCGCAGTTCACCATTCTTTTCGGCCTATTCTAAAACCCGCATTTTGTCTTGTCGATTATTGTATCATAACTGAATGATCTTTTCGGTTTTCTTCGTTTCGGCTTGCTGCATGCCAACATCGGGAAGCCCCAGAAGTAAATAAGATGTAGATGAAGGAAGCCAGAAGAACAATGAGCGGATACAGCAGCACTGAAGTAGCAAAGGGAATGATTAAAGCACATACAACTGCAGAAAAATAGGCGGCAAAAACTGAGAGCGGCTTTCCCTTCAAAATCTTAGCCACAGAAAGGCTTCCAAAAACATAGAGGACAAGAAACGCGACATTGGGAATCAGAAAAAAATTTTTCATTGGAATATGAAACAAGACTTGGCAAAGAACGGTCGTCGAATACATGAAAAATAATAGAACGACGCTTTTCTTAGGCGTCCCAGTTTTTGGATCCAATTTTCCCAGCCATTTGGGAAGATCGCCATCGCGAGCCATGGAGTAACCAAGTCTTGAGATTCCTGCTGTGTACGCATTCATGGTCCCTAAGCAAATGATGGACGCTAATAGCCCTGTAAAAAGCCGCGCGGAGGGTCCTATCAATTTTTCTGCTAACTCCACAAGAGGAGCTTGGCTTTCCATCTTAGGACTCATGGCGCCTACTCCAATGAGCACAAAGGAAACCGCAAAATAAAAAACGCCTACGATCACAGCTGCAACAATGGCCGCTCGGACCATATCTTTCTTTGGATCTTTAAATTCTTCCGCAAGATGAGCAATGGCCTCCCAACCTAAGAACGACCAAAAGATGAGAACGGTTGATTCTCCAATTCCTCTCCATCCTTTTGGGAAGAAAGGTGTGTAATGTGAAATTTGAATAGAGGGCAGCATAGTCACAACAAAAACCGCAAGAAGGAGCACAAGGAGCGCGCTTAAAATCAATTGGATTCCCGCGCTAATCCGAAGGCCAAAGAAATTGGCAAGGCAAACGAGACTTAAACTTCCCCATCCAATCCAGGGAGTGAGAGACATTGGAAGTAAGAACGCTTGACAAAAGTGGCTTGCAAAAATGTGGGCTGCCGCGCTGGCCCCAGCGGGAATAGAAAAGAAAATAAGCCATCGACTAATGGTTCCAAAAGTTCGCCCGAACACCTTTTCAATCAGCGATTGAATTCCACCTGCATCAGGGTATTGAGACCCAGCGGTTGCAAAACTCCAGGCCAAAGACAAGCCCAGAAAGCTCAAAATCGCCCAGGCGATCAAAGAAGCAGGACCTGCTTCCTGCCAAGCAAGAACAGGGACCACAAGGATTCCTGTTCCAAGAACCGCGGCCAGGTAAAGAGCTAGGCCTTGGACAAATCCCAAATTTTTCCGTAAAGTCACCACAGCCGCGGTACTATAAGATCAATTTGAGTCCAAATGGAAATTCTTTAAGAAAATCAAAAGCTTTAAGAAAATTCATGCCCAAACGTTCCTTAGGTAACGGTCGAAGAGGATGAAGGACTCAGAAACAGCGGATGATTCAACCTGGTTCTTGCAAGTATTTTCAAAGTTTGAAGGGCCGCTCTTAAGATATGCCTTTTCACTTACTCGAAATATGGATCAGGCCCGTGATGTTGTCCAAGAGACATTTCTTCGTCTTTGGAAGGTAAAACGATCAAAGGTCGAACCCCGGGTCCTCGCCTGGCTCTTCACCGTCTGTCGGAATCGGATTGTAGATGTTTACCGAAAGGAGAAACGGATGGAAACGCAAAGCCAAGAGGAGTTGGACAAGGCAGAAGATAGTATGCCAGAGACCTCTAAGGATTCAGAACAGAATGAAAGGAGTCGGAAAGTCTGGCAGGTCCTTCGATTGCTTCCACAAAACCAACAAGAGATTGTTCGTCTCAAATTTCAAAACGACTTAAGTTACCGCGAGATTGCCGAAATCACAGGCCTTTCAGTTTCGAACGTTGGCGTTCTTCTTCATTACGCTTTGTTAAAACTTCGAGAGCATTTCAAGGAAGTCAAAGGCAACGAAAAGAAGGTATCAGGGAGGGTTTCATGACTAACAAATCTTTCAATATCAATGATCCAAAATGGACCGCGTATGCGTTGGGTGAACTAAAAGCTTTCGAGCGCGAAGCAGTCGATGCAGAGCTTAAAATAAATGAAGAGGCGCAAAAATTTCTTAACGAACTTTACGAAACCAGACTGTGGATGCAAGGTGCATTAAAAAAAGAACCTCTCCTTAAACTTACCCATGAACAAAGAAAGCGGATTAAAGGTGGTGCTGCCACTCGTGACTCTTGGTATCGTTCCTGGAAACTACAATTGGGGTTTGCACTGGCCGCTTGCGCAGCCCTTGTGTTGGTTATCAAAACACCCGATGTGACCGTATTGCGAAACCCATCTGTTTCCGAATCACCCAATCAAAACCAGATCAAAGTTGCACAAGCTCCAGAACTCCCAAGTCCTTCAGATTTGGCTACGGAGGAAAGGAGAGAGGTAGGTTCAAAACTCAGGATGAGTTCTCCCAAAGCTGCTTCCAAGCGTCCAGAAAGGATGGTTAAGCTCGAAGAATCACAAGCTGGCTATGCACGATTAGGAAAAGAAGCATTGTCGCCAAATTTTATTCAAAGGAGTACGGATACGATAGCAGGTTTGATGGCTGCAGGAGAAAGCGGTGAAAGCAGACTCGAGGTATTTGAAGATGCTTCAAGCCGTTCCCACCCGCAGGTTATGCCTTCAACCCAACAGTCATTCAATACAGAAGCTTATGATCGAATTGTAGATAATGATTTTAGGAAAGTGCTCGATCATCCACTTTCGACCTTTTCTGTGGATGTGGATACAGCGTCGTATGCGAATGTCAGACGTTTTTTAAAACAGAAGATGCTTCCCCCCAAGGATGCGGTGCGAATCGAAGAACTTGTGAATTACTTTACCTATAATTACAGCGGTCCCACCGGGGAGCATCCATTTGCGGTTCATATGGAAACGGCGAGTGCACCATGGAAAACCGATCATCGTTTGGTAAGAATAGGGTTAAAAGGAAAAGAGATTCCCCCCTCATCCAGACCAGCGGCCAATCTTGTGTTTCTTGTGGATGTTTCTGGCTCGATGGAACCCGCGAACAAGCTTCCTCTTTTGAAAAAGTCAATGAAGATGTTGGTGAATAACCTTTCAAATAAAGATCGGGTGGCCATCGTTGTCTATGCAGGTAGCTCTGGGTTGGTCTTACCATCTACAACTTCCGACAAAAAAGGGGTCATCCTGGGCGCTCTTGAGAATCTCCGCGCTGGAGGCAGTACAAATGGAGGAGAGGGGATTGTGCTTGCCTATAAAGTGGCTTCAGAAAACTTTATCAAGTCAGGGATCAACAGAGTCATTCTTGCAACCGATGGCGATTTCAATGTGGGCGTGACAAGCCAAGGAGATCTCATCCGTCTGATTGAGGAAAAAGCAAAGAGCGGCGTATTTTTAAGTGTCCTTGGGTTTGGCATGGGAAATTATAAGGATTCCATGTTGGAGAAGCTTGCGGATAAAGGGAATGGCAATTATGCATATATTGATTCGGACCAAGAGGCCAAAAAAGTCCTGATGGAGCAAATGGGTGGGACTTTGATGACGATCGCCAAAGACGTAAAGATCCAAATTGAGTTCAACCCACAACAAGTAGCTGCGTATCGATTAATTGGGTATGAAAATCGAATCCTTGCAAATGAGGATTTTAACAATGACGCTAAAGACGCAGGCGAGATCGGCGCTGGTCATACAGTCACGGCTTTGTACGAGGTCATTCTTCCTGGCGGAGATGTTCCATCTCCTAGTGTGGATCCACTGAAGTACCAGAAAAAACCTGAAAATTTATCTGCCAGCAAAGAAACCAAGGAAATGTTCACTGTAAAGCTCCGATATAAAAAACCGAATGAGAACAAAAGTACATTGCTCTCACTTCCTTTCACAGATAGTGGACAGGCGTATTCCAATGCTACGGCCGATTTCAAATTCGCAGCAGCCGTGGCTTCATTTGGGATGTTGCTTCGTGATTCACCTCACAAAGGGAATGTCACCTTTGATGGGGCTCTTGAACTTGCGAGAGAAGGGAAGGGATCTGACAAGGAAGGGTATCGAGCAGAATTCATTCAATTGGTAGAAGAAGCAAAGACCATTTCGAAGCCTTAAATTGGGGACACGTACGAATTGTATTCCAACGTTTGTAGGCGTGTAATATGTACGTGTCCCCATTAGATTATGGAAAACAAACTGATACAAAAACTTAGAAAGCAGTTTTCAGAATGTTTGGTGGAGCACAAGATGCTCACAAAAGGGGATCATGTCTTGGTTGGACTTTCAGGTGGAAAAGATTCGTGGGCTCTTTTAGATCTATTGGTTGACCTTAAAAGTCGCCTTTCTTTTCCATTTTCGATTTCAGCAGTCACTATTGATGGCGGGTTAGTGGGACTAGATCCATCTCAACTTGAAGGATCATGTAAGAAGCTTTTCATCCCTTTTCATTTGGTGAAGCAGAAGATTTTTGAAACTGTTTCTGAAAAGAAAGACAAGGGAAGCACGTTTTGCAGTATGTGCGCAAAATTAAGACGGGGAGCCCTGTATTCGATTGCGGAAAAATTAGGAGCAACAAAGATCGCTCTGGGCCATCACTTGGATGACGCTTTGGAAACGTTACTTCTAAACCTCTTCTTTGGGGGAAGAATGGCCGCCTTACCTCCAGTCCTACATTCAAACGCCGGCCATGTCCCCATTATTCGCCCCCTACTTTATTGCACGGAAGCTGCCTTGGCCGGATATGTAAAACTCAAATCATTTAAACCCGTTGGCTGCGCCTGCCCCATTTGTCCGACCCACCCTGAGCATGAACACACGGATTTGAAGAGGGTAAGGATGAAGGAAGTGATTCGTTCGCTTGCTAGGGAAAATTCCCAACTTCATGAGCAGGCACGTGCTGCCTTAAAAAAAGTGGAAGTTGATCGGTTTTTTTTAACATCTCTTTGATATTTACTCGATTTGTATTTCCAATGGTCATGACTATCCCTTTCTGTCTGTTTACATTTTCGCGATTGTTTGAATGAACAAGGGGAAAAATCTGATGGCGTTTTGGGCACCTTGAAATACACGTTTAGGATCGACCTCATCATATAAATGCGTAATCACATTTCTTAGTCCCGCGGCGGGAGCGAGGTCTTGAGCCAACTGTGGGTCAATCACTCCTTGTTGTCCTAACTCAATAAATGTGCCCCGGTAAGTGCTTGGTGAAATTTTATACGTTTGCTTTAAAATGTGCGCCCCAGCGTCTACAGCGGCTTCAACGAGTCGTTCAATCTGGCGTTCTAAAACACATTGCGAAATTCGATCTGAAAGATATTTCTCCTGTCCTTCCGATACTATTCTCTCGATTTCGGTCAGGGAGTTGCGCATAAATTCAATCTTTCGATCCAGAATCGCCCGCTGTAGCGCCGTCATTTTGAAACTCGCTGATCCAAAAACTCCTGGTTGAGTTCTCTTCGCATTTTAAAAAATTTATCGTGATCCATAAATTCACGATGGGAAATTGAAACAAATCGTTCCATCCTCCCGGCTCTGTCTTCGTATATCACTTCCCCTCTGGAAGCTGACATCCGAGCGATAGGTTCGGCATGGTCTAGAAACATGATATCAGTATCATCTCTTTCCAAAGTATGATTCAAATCGGTCAAGACTAGATATTCATCTACTTTGTGTCCAAAAAATACGGCTAGATCTAGGTCTGGTTCTGGTCCGGGCATTCCATGAACAGCAGATCCGAAAAGAATAACCAACTGCGGTTTATGTTTTTCAATCCATGGCTTAAGTTTTGGTGCCAATTCTTTAGAAAGTTTCATCGACCTATTTTACTCTGCCCGTAAGTCAATTCAATCGAAATCGGGGAGATGCGACCTGAGCCTTCATATCCTTAGAATATAGCTAATTCATGTCCTACTATCAAAAAGCTGTGGAGTTGACCGATTTTTTTTCGCGATCTTCTGTCAATTAACCTTGACGCGGGGATTCAGGCTAGTTTAAAACTTGCTCTCAATAGAGATGAGCAGGCCTTATCCCTTTTTCTTCTTCAAAAATCTTTGTAAATACCTTTTTGTATTTGTATTTCCAATTGTCATTCCCTTCTCCTTTTCGCACGCTCAACACGGTGCTCTGATCGAGGCTGGAGTCCAAGAATTAGACAAGTATTCTGCAACGTTCAGGTTGAACCCGAATTTTGCTAGAGTTAGTTTTATGTTGGATAAGAATAATTCTGATAATGAGCCGTGGCAGACAACCATTAAGCACGGGGACGGAGGGAGTGATATTATTTATCGAAGTCGTTCGTTTTATGCAGGTTTAGAGGCATACCTGCGTGGATATCTAAAGAACGTGCTGCCGTTAGGTATGATTTTTCATAATCATTGGCTGAAATCGGTGAATAATAAAGTCGTCTTTAGCTTGGGCCTTGATGTTGGAACTGGGAAATTCACGGTATATTGGAGGAATACCGAGACCAAACGCCCCACTTTTGCAGTTAACCAAGTGGGTTACGATTTGGAAAAAGCAATTGAATTTATTATTCAAATTTTAAACATGCAGGGAAACTCTAGCACTCCATTGGCTAGTTACTTACTAACCATCAAAAAAATGAGTTTTTCTACGTCGCTCGATGCGCAGTTAGGTTCAAGTATTGCAGCGTACCAGCTTTACAGATTTGTTGAGATTTCATATGCTATTGAAGCTTATTTTCGTTCATTGGGTGAAGACAATATTGCTGACAAAGTAATGGAGCTTATTCGTGATTTAGATCCCAATGGAGTGATCAAAAAGGCAGAGTTTCCTTTAGTTGACCCATTAGCAGACACAGTGGCCATCAACGAAGATCAGAGAGATCCGTTTTTTAATAATTTAAAGCTGATGAACTGGAAGCTTTTGGTCGAAGTGAACCAAAGAGTGGCACTAAAACTTGTTCCTTTGGCCATGGAACTTCCCGAAGATTCAAATATCATGAAAAGCGGGTTTCCTTTGGGCGCTTTGCTAAACAGGTTATCTGGATTTTATTCAATCCGGGAAGATGAGTACCCGTTCAATGAAATGTTAGAACATGGAAGCGCAGTACGTTTGATTGATTTTCTTTTGGCCTCCAAAGCTCTGGTACAGAATCAAATGTTGCAGCCGTTTTTGCAGAAAGCTTACGAACTTGAATTGGATATTAAAAGTATGTTGACAGATATTCCCGTGATTCCTGGGAAGCTCCGATCCAACATAAAGACAATGAATGCTCAACAAACGTCCTTCAAGAGATCCCCTCTTTCGGCCCAACAACGTTTTATCCAGTTTTGGTAAGATTCTAAAAATGTTTAACCATCACATCTGAACATCAAAATTCATGATCTTCTGGATCAAACAACTGAACAAATCCCAATTTTTTCATTCGATGAAAATCTTTGTCTAGGGACCAAATCGAACCACGATTTTCTTCAGATGTTATTCCGATCATGAGGTCCGCTATACCAAATCGTTGTCCATGTCGGATCCCAATCTCGATCCATTGTTCTATTCGATCAAAAGAGTCTCGGGATAGAAAATAGCGTGGGAAAGCAGATAAGACTCTGCGCAGTTTATGGTAGTCGCCTTTTGAAGCTCCGGACAATATTTCTGCCCACGAAACCAGTGGAAGGGCGACATAGTCCCGGTCCATTAACGATTCAAGGATGGCTTTAAGGTTGGAGTCGTCTCCTCTGAAATATGAAATCCATACTGAGGTATCGACAAAAATCACGCCTTTTTATTTGGGCCTTCTTCGGCCTTTATCTGTATCAATATCTAAACGAATGGCTCCTGAGAAGGCCTTTAGTTCTTCTATCCTTTTTCTTCGAATCAACTCTTGAAGGGAAAAAATAATCGTATCTGTTTTTGATTTAAATTGAAGGATTTTCTGAGCCTCGTTCAAAAGATCTTCTGGAATATCAAGAGTAGTACGCATAATAATTAAGATAAAATATATGCTTTTATATGTCAATAAATGAAGTTATTTTATGCAACCTTAGGCACCGTAGGGAAACGTTAAAGTATTCACAACTCGAAAATAAAAAAATCCCATAGTACATTTTGGACCTCAAACATGAAACATGCATCAAACTGTCTTTGTTGTCTTAGCATTCTTTTCTGGTCCTCTATCTTTGCGGGCGACTTCTTAAGCTTTGAGTCACCTTTCAAAGGTGACCCTTCTTTCCGAATCTACTGTCTCATCGATTTTTTGGAAAATGAAACCATCAAAAAACTTAAGCTCAATGGTTCACCAATTGAAAGATATTGGCTTCTCAAAGATGACAAAGTCCTTGCACCAACCGGATTCATTGAAAGCGGAATATATGAACTTGCCTTGGATTACGCATGGAAGAACAAGAAAAAATATGAATTGGAAGTTTTGATAGAGGAGATCTCGTCAAAAAAACTTTCCAAATACAGAATTGCTGACTTTTCTCCCTTACAAGGAGGGATCGTGCATGGAGAGGAGGGATTTTCTCAAACACTTCATGTGAAGGAGCCCATCGGGCTTTCAAGGACCAACGAAGTGGTAGTCCTTTCACTTACTGCTCCAACTACTGAAATCAGAGACAAAAACTTTGTGATTTATATGGATAACACCCTTCTTCCCTATCAATTTTTGGAGAGTAAAGAGAATGTGCCTGATAAAACTGCTCAAGTAGACCACCCTTCAACACTTACCGTTTCGTTGGCTGTTCCAATTACTCTTAAGCCATTGGAGAGTAAAATTTTGATTGTTTTAAAAGGGAAGAAACAATCTACATCGTCTCCCGGGTTTACAATAGAAGGAAAAGGACTGGGAAAGAGAGTCTCGAATGGGAATCTTTTGTTTGAGTTTGATTCCCAAAGCGGTCAGCTGAAGTCGATTCTAGATCAAAAAGAAAATCTTATCCTTCAAAATCCGATTGGAACTCTTCACTGGAATCCTGACGTCTACATCCCTAACATAGCTTGGGATCATTCGTTTGATTGGAAGCCTCCTCCTTCTTATCAAGAAAATGAGGGTCCTTTTTTTTGGATCCAATCTCGAAAAGGTTCAATGCCCATCATTAAAGATATCTTTCTTGAAGTTCAGTACACACTGCAAAAAGAAACTCGATATTTAGTTTCAGAGACTCGGATGACACCTTTAAAGCAATTGTCTTTGGCGGCGCTGCGAAATGACGAGATGGTTGTTGACCACAAACTGTTTGATCACCTCATTTATTCCTCCAATGGAAAGGTCACCATTCTTCCTTTGAAACCCCAACCCAAAGGATTCCAAGGCCTTTACCATGTAGCACCCTTTGATGCGGACTGGGTAGGATTCGTCCATTCAAAGCAAAACATTGGATTTTTTAGTTTGAGATTGGAACATTCCAATCAAAGTTTCGATGGATCTCCTTTAGCATTACACAAGCCGGGCACATATTTCTACGCTCCAGATTTGCAAAGCTATATCTACTGGGTACGAGCGCTTTTTTATACATGGGGTGAGTTTGCAACAAGTAACTTCTTGACGTTTGTTCCCAAGGGAAGCTCTTTTTATGAGAAAAATGCTTATCTATTCCTTCAACTCAAGGAAGGTTATCTAAAAGAAGTTGAGGGTTTTTTTAAAAAATTAAAATTCCCGGCACGAGTCGATTCATGACATTCATTCTTTCGATTTTACGTAAATTTTTTATACTTTTTTGTCCAAAGGTATAAAAAGAGAAGTCAGTGGAAAGACTTTCTCTCTCTTTTGTAATATTTGTGCTGACGCTTCTTTCTACTTTTTCTCTTTCATCATCAACAGAAGAGACTTCCAAGGTACGGCAATCAGGAAAATGGGTTGGAAAAGGAAGCAAGGCCGCAAAGATCGAGCTTTCTGATCCAAAAGGGGGATGGACTCAAGACCGAATGCTTCTGGTTGCTGGCATGGTGAGTGATCAAACCATCAATCCAATCACCGTGAGCATCAATGGAGACAAATACCTGCTTCGAACCTATAGTGGTTCTTTCAAAAGGAAATTTCCGATCACACAAGGAAAGAATTCAATTGTGGTTTCAGGTACCAACAAAGCTGGCATGACAAAAATGGAAAGAACGGTTTATGCCAATATTTCACCTGTGGCTTTGATGACTGTTCTTACAAGCGATACAGATGGGGTTTATACAGACCTCCATATTTATGAACCTTCTCCAGACGTTTCTGATCCGATTTCAGAAGGTGAAAATTCGAATGTCCATATGTTTTGGGCAAGGACCAATTCACCTTCTGGAGGAAAATTCTATCTCAATGAACAAGGGGGAGACTATGATAGCCCAGGATACGGGCCATATCTTTATACCCATACTTCTCCTCCGCTAGGAATTTATCGTATCGATACAAATTACTGGCCGAGTGGAGATAAAGCTCACACGGTAGGGGTTCTCAATGTGGTTTTGTTTGGAGGAACTCCCAACGAAATTCGTCGGACCGTGAAACAACCGCTTGTCACTCCAGGGGAGACACTAACGCTCGCGTGGGTAAGAATTGATAAAGCTCAAGTGGGCTATATTTACTGCCCTCTTCTAGATGAAAAGCCAAAGGATCAAAAAGTTTGGCCAAAATGGGTCTTAGATCGAAATCCCAGACAACAAGGAACTCCGGATGGCTCTTTTGAAGGATAACCAGATCTTGGCTTTTTGCGCTTTTTGGATTTTTTTTACTCTTCTTCCCTTATTGGGAGAAACTCAAACTACAAAGAAACAATTTTTATATAAACAAGAAGAGTCGATTCAATATACCCGTCTTCGAATGCTGGGCAAGGCTTTGGAACAATCCGAGAAAATCACGATTGAATGGGATCCAAAGCAACGAGATTGTGCTGGTTTTGTCCGCTTTCTGTTTCGTGTTTCTGCAACAGGTACAAGCAAAATGTGGGTCAACCGCAAAGGAGATCATGTTGATTATTTGTCTGCTGATGAACTCATAGCCTACAACTTTGACTCGATTTCACCCCAGGTAAGCGAGGAGCAGGTTGAGACCGGAGACTTGCTTGTTTATTACAATCCACAAAAAAAACCGGAAGATGCTTGGCATTTGATGGTACTCCTTAAACCTCCACCTGGAAGCAAGAAGGAAATTTTGGCCATTTATCATAACGGAGCTCAAGGACATGATGCAGCTATAAAAAAGGTGTGGTTTGGCGATCTTTTTGGCGCTTTGGAGTGGAAACCTTGGACTCAGAACCCACGGTTTAAAGGAGTCTATCGGTGGAAAAATTGGTATCCCCAAAAAAGTTAGCGTGTCTATTTGTTGTTGTTTCCCAAATGTGGGCAGCCGCTTCTTTTGGAAAGGCATCCGAAGCATTGGACAATGGAGTAGTCGCCGGATTAGTCGCCTCGCATATGGTGCCTGAATATAACCTCACCATTAGAAATGCGAAATTGCTCTACCAATTGTTCGAAAAAAACTCCTGGTACAAAACATTTGTGGAATCCACGCTTTATTATGGAGTCATGCACCGACTGGCGCCGGTTCTCTTTAGCCTAGGAGGAGAGCATGTTGGAAGAGAAGGAACCTGGAAAGGTAGATTGATGGATTACCTTTACGAAAAGATCCTTGAAAACAAGACTGCCTCTGTCATGTATTTTCATTATCCCAAGCTTATCAGTCCTTGGGGAATGAACGTTTACGACTTGGGAATGATGGAACATTCAATGCTTCAAATGCTGATTCGCCAGTTTCAATCAGCCAATCCTCAATCGATCACATTGGGAAGCGATGAAGTCAAGGTCACTCCACTTGAGCTTAAAACCCAAAAGTTTGCTGTTGTTCTGAATGAAAAATGTTTGTCTATCTCTCGTGATCCCAGGGTTGTTGCGGAATTGAGCTTGAATTGTGGCGCAAGTCCACAACTTCTGGCTGACGCGCAAGTGGAAGTTAATCTAGATGAATATTTCCCTTCTTTTTTGACTCTTCGGAAAAAATTTTTAGGGTTGGACAAAACTTTAAAACTTTCCTTTCAGTGGGATCCTACTCATTTTAGATTTGTACCGATTCAAGGGGAAATTTCTTTCGAAAGAAGCGGTTCGATTCTAGGATTGGGACAAATACCACAGGAGTTACTTGAAGCTATTCCTGCAGACGCCGTTTTTCATGGGCAAGGTTGGCTTCCAGATCCAGATCAAGGATTAAATAAAGAAAGCCTATTGGTTCATCTTAAAAAAGGACCCGTTGAGCTTCAGACTCTATCCAAAATCCCTGTGGCTCTTGTGTATCTTGGAATGGCGTCGTCAAAACCAATCACACCTTTGACAGCAGTTTTGCTACTCAAGCGAGGTTCGAATGATCAGATTTTTTCAGATCTCAATCTCTTGTTCTCAGAAAAAACAAAATTCGAAGTGAAGCTTCGGTCCGTTTGCAAAAATGTAGTCGTACTCTCCCCATATGAAGAAGCCATTGAAAAAATTCAGTCCTCTTGTGAACACAAGATTCCGTCTTTTAAACAAATGCCAGAGAACGTTCGAAAGCCATTGGAAACTGAAATGATTTCTCTTGCTGCTTTTTTAAACTTCGGACGTCTTTTTAGCTCAGCATTGGAATTTGGGTGGATGCTTCAAAAACAAACTCCTTTTCCGGCAGAACTAAAGCCTCCCCAAAGGATGTTGGAAGGATTGCCAGCCATTCTGTTTTACGGGACCGCTAAAGAGGATCGAATTCTTTTCAAAGGGGCATCTTAAAATGTCTTGCCGCAACAAACAGAAAATTTCTTTTACTGCCCTTTTACGAAGACTCATTCTAGGTTTTCTCATTCTTGTTGGCTTTCAATTTGAAGCTCAAGCAAAGGAACTCTACTTAACGGTTAGGCGAGATTTTTCAGTTTCTGAACCTCCTACGGTGGAAGTGGTTTATCAAAATACAGCTCCCATTGTATTTCGGTTTTATCGCCCAAAAAATATGAAAGAATTTATTGCTTCCCAACTCGATCTCCGTCGAGCTTGGAAAAAACCCAGAGTCGACATTAACCCAGCTCTTTATCTTTTTCATGGCTTAAATTCTAGCCGAATGAATTTTGATTGGATTCGAAGGACCACGAATAAAGAATGGAGAGAGGCTCTCCAAAAAGAATATGGCGGCTCCACCATGCAGAGGGGAAGCAGTGCTCTTTTCGGTGGACCGGAAAAACTGATTAGCGCTCCGGATGATTTTACGTTGGTTACGGAATTTGTCATTCATCCTGAAACAGAAGATCAAGCCAAACCTTTTGATGTCCCAGGCTTTGGCAGTTGGCGAGGGGGATCACTTAGGACAAAACTCATTGAGTTTCCCAAGCAAAAGTCTGGTTTTTATGTGGCACAAGTCATTCAGGGAAACTTAGAAGGACAAGTAGTCCTTGTGGTTAACGATCTTTTGGCAGAGCTTCAACAAACAGATGGAATGGCACTTGTCCGACTTGTTGACCGAGCTGGAATTCCAGTTGTTGGGGCTGAAGTCTCGCTTCGAAATATTGCAGGAAAATGGATTTCTACCCAAACCACAAACGCTAACGGTATTACCGTGTTTGAAGGGTTAAAAGATACGGAACTGATCGGCCTTGTTAATGATAAGCAAGGGGATAAGAGAGGCACAGCCATCATTGACACCGAATTCTATTCGTCTTTAGCGATTTTCCCTGACCTTTACCTTTATACAGATCGGCCCATGTATAAGGGGAGTGATCCAGTCCGTTTTCGTGGGATCGTTCGAGAGCAGGCCTCGGGTGTTTCTCGCTTGATTAGCCGACTTTCGGGAACCAAAAGACAGGTCAAAGTTTCCGTTCTGGACCTTGATGGATCTCGGATCACAGAGGAGCGTTCCGTTACTGTCTCAGAATTCGGCACATTTTCGGGCGAGTTTAAATTACCCAATCAAAAAACAGGAGTTTATCGTCTGACCGCTCGAGTAGGGGGAGCACCTCATTCCGGAGAATTTAGGGTCAAGGAATATGTAAAGCCTCTTTTTTATGTAAAGATCGAATCTTTACAGGAAACTCTCCGGGCGGGAGAGACGCTTGAAGCAAAAGTAAAGGTTGAAAGATATGCTGGAGGAGTTCCTCCTGGGGTAAGGCTTCGGGCAGATCTTTATCGAGTTCGAATGGAAACGCCCCAATGGATTGAGGATGTTGGTATGGGAGAAACTGGAAGCACGACCAGTTACTTTTTTGATCCAAGTGAAGCACAAGATGTTTCACTTCCTACCTTGATTGAAAAGCTCGAAAGGATTTCTTTAGATGACAAAGGCTGGACTGAAATCTCAGTCAAAATCCCAAAAGAACTGCCAGGTCCCCCCAATTATGATTATAAGTTTTTATTAAAAGTAACAGCTGTAGATGCAGACGGCAATTTTGCGCTAGCATCTCATCCTTTTCTCGACCTGCGATCTGAGGTGATAGCTCAAGCACGATTCAACACTATTTTGGCAGATCCATCATTCACACCAAAGTTGAAAATACGATCTGTAACCCCCTCAGGAAAGCCATATCCTCAATCCAAAGGAAAAGTCGTCTTTTGGTATCTCCCATACAAAAAAATGGCTCAAAAGACTTCAGAAATGGAGATTGAAACCAACGCAAAAGGATTGATCGAGCTTTCTGTTCCAAAGACCGGCCCTGGGGAGGTAAAAGCCGAAGTGACGATGAAAGATCGGCAAGGAAATCCAACTTCTACCGAGAGCTCACTTTTTATTGCTGCTGCTCGTCCTGGAGAAGGCATGATCGAAGTTTCCGAACCTCGGCTAGTAACTACAAAAACAGAAGTAAAAGTTGGGGAAAAAGCCAAGAGTTTTGTGATTCTTCCTGAGGGTTGGGGGATCAAAGGCGAAAATCGCGGCAACCTCTATATTACAGTAGCTGGTCGGAAAATCTTTGAGCATCGAGTCCAAAAAATATCAGGCACCACAGCTTGGATTGAGCAACCTGTTTTGTCTCATTTTGGGACAGGGATGTATATGTTGATCTCCTATCCTGATTTAGTGCGTGGCTGGATCCAAAGAAAGTCTAGTTTTCGAATCCCACCAAAAGACAAGAATCTTTACGTGAATCTTTCTTTTTCAAAAGCGATTGCTATTCCAGGTGGAGAGCAAAAAGTGGAATTTGTGGTTACTGATGTAGATCGGCGTCCTCGTTTTGCGGAAACTTCCATTTCTGTGGTTGATCGAGCGGTATTGGATCTACAACCAGAAATTCGCCCTTTGGTTTTGGACTTTTTTTATCCCATGGAGCGTCTAAACATGATGACTTTTCTAAGCTCGGAATTTCAGTCTTATGGCTATTTGGAATCTGTTGCGCGTCTCTTTAAGGCTGGAAAATGGTTTGCTGCAACCAAAGGTGAACATGAAGTGATGGTAGAAGAGGACACAGCTTATTGGAACGCACATGTTACAACAAACGAATTTGGCAAAGGATATGTGACTTTTCGTTTACCTGCGAATCAAACCATCTGGAAGGTGTCAGCCGTTGCAACTGATCGAGACGGGCGTTTTGGTGAAGGAAAAGGAGAGTTTCAGGCTCAAATGCCTGTTAGCTTCTTGGTGGGATTTCCCGCATTCTTACGTCAAGGAGACCGCACCACATTTCGTGTGACGTTGGCGAATCAAAAATCGAATGTTTCTATCCCAGTTACCTATAAGCTGTCTTCCGAGAGTTCTTCCCTTGAGCTGAAAGGTTCGACAGATGTGAAATCAGACCTTGCTCCTCAAAAAGAAATAGCTAAGTCGATCGACGTAGCTGTTTCCCCCAAAGCAGAGGAAGGAGAAACTTTATTTATAAGCCATGTGCAATTTGGCGAAGACCAAGCAAACTTGCGACATCAACTTCGCGTGCTCCCAAAATCTACGAAACTTCCGCAATACCTATCTAAAAGAAGCGACAACTCATTCTTGGTGGAAGTCGCAAAGCTAGAAGAAATTGAATCTGTAGAATTAAAAGTGACGGGGGCAATATCTGGAGTTTTGTTTCCTACTTTAAAGTGGATGCTTGCCTACCCTTATGGGTGTGTGGAACAACTTGTAAATACGACTGTTCCCAATTTGGTGATTGTGGATCTTCTTCAAAAAGTAGGCATCTCAGATGAGAAGTTTTCTAAAGAAGATAGAGAACTGCGTGACAAAGCTAGTGAGAATTGGAAAATCGGCCTTGAAAAACTGAAGTCGTATCAAAAGGCACAAAAGGGATTTGCCTGGATGCCTGGCGAAGGGGAAGCTGATTTATCCATGACTTTGTTTGTTTTGATGACCTTGGCCTCGAGTGAGGCCTTAAATAGAGAGGCTCTTGGAGAATATTATAATGCTTACGAATGGGTAAGAAATCAGCGGATACCGGAGAAGTCCCCTGAAGGGATTGTCCTTACTTATATTGAGTCTCAATTTGCCAAAAAAAATCTCGGATGGTTTCATCCAAATATACAGATTCCTAAACTCAGGTTGCAGGCTCATTACGCCTTGGAATCAGGAACCGTTGTGGACCGTGCGCTTAGCCTTTTGGCTCTTAAAGTATTTCTTAGCCCCCACCAGGAACAAGAACTTCAAAAACTGAAGGAAGGGTTAATGGGTCAATTAAGAGGTTTACTTGATCAATTTCTTAAGGGGACGTCCCTGAAGCAAACAGATTGGTCCTACGGAAGTAGTTGGCCTTCGTATCCTGGAAAAATTCCATCAATGATAGCTTTGGCTGCGCGAGCTCTTCATGAGCACAATGCTTTGGACTCGAACATGATTGAGGGGTTGAAAAAAAGAGTCATGGATCTTTTTAATGGTGATCATTTTGGATCCACGTATGAGACTGCTCACACCCTAATCCATCTATCCTGGCTCATTGAAAAAGAGTTAAGGGAAATAAGATCAGTTGAGAGCCAAGTCAATATTAAGGTGGTGGTGGATGGGAAAGACGTTGTGCCCCAAAAAGTCATACAAGAAAAATTAGGGGGATGGAAAAAGACATTAAGCCCCCATCTATTTTCCCCAGGGTCCCATAAAGTCCGAGTGGAAGGGCTTCCCAACCTTTATCATGCGAACTTACGTTTGATTCGGAAACTTCCTTTTGAACATGCAAAATCCATCGTTAAAGGTTGGGAGCTTTCCAAAGAATACTTTAAAGTTGATGAAAGTACTCAAAAGTTAATGCCACTTCATTCAGAAACAGACACTCTGAAAGTGGGAGATCTGGTTTATGTTCAAATTGGGTTTCAAGGATTTCAAAAAAGAATGCCATGGTGGGCTTCTCGTTATTATATTTTGTCTGATGAACTTCCCTCTGGATTTTATGTGATTGAAGAGGACAAGGAATACAAAGCTCTAATCAAGAAGTCACAAAACACAAATCTTTATCGGGTTCGTGAGACGGGAATAAGCCAAATCCGCTGGTACTTTGATTTCTCCAAAGTCTGGATGGATCGGCAAGAAGAGATAGGATATTTTATGCGCGCAGCTTATGCAGGAAAATTTCAATCAGGCGTGGCGAAAATGGAAGATTTTTATGATGAGACTGCTTACTCCCAAACGGCAGCTCGCTCTTTTTCTATTCTTCCTAAACCATAACTACATTTTTGCATTAGATCAGGTGACCTTTGGAAAAGGATTCCCCGCAGAGTTCCATTCAGAAATCGAAAACTTTATCCAAACTTCGTGGAGAGAATGGGAAACGCAGTTATCGTTGGATGAAATTGGGGATAAAATAGGGGATAAAGCAGGGGATAAGGTTGGGGAGAAAATAGGAAGGTCTATTGTTATTGAAGTTAGTGAGCCCCAAGAGATCCAATTTGCCGGAAAGGCAATTGGAAATCTTATCTCGATCAATCCACGTTTAAACCACACAAAGTTCTATTCTATTTTGGCACATGAGCTGGCTCACGTTTTTCTCTTTGAAGCTTTGAGAAAGAATACAAAAATACCGAGGTTATTAGGAGAAGCTTTTGCTCAATGGATTACCAACGATGAGCAAAGGATACAAAGTGAGACACAGCGTTTTACCTTAGCAAATTCGGCTCGTGATTGGTTGATTCAGAATGAATCTGACAACCGAGCTGATCCTAAGGTCTTTGAGCAAGCTGTAGCAAGATTGCTTATGAACTCTCGTGATTCTGAAAATATATGGAAAATATTATTTTCGAGCTGGGTTAAGTCCTTCAGGTTGGGAAAACTTTCTTTACATCAGATCAATGCTCAACTTAGAGAGGAACTATACCTCCCCCATTCTCAAATCAGCAGAGGACAAATCGATTTTGCTTTGTTCGATTCACTTGCACAAGAAATCATAAACTATGAAGGAAATGTTGATCAAAACCTACCCATCGGATCGATCTTAAAACCTTTATTGGTGGCCATGCTCCCCCAACTCTTAACCTCTCTCCCTTCACGTAATGACCTATCGTGGGCGTGTCCAAATCTTCCAGATATTCACCGCGTTCGTATTTTTACGTGGGAAGAAGCTCTGATCAAATCTTGCAATGGCTTCTTTTTGGATATCTTGGATATTAAGGGAATAAAAAAATCAGACTGGGACATTTGGAAAAAGTTTCTTTTTCAAATTGGAGCAGCAAGTACGTATGAAACTGTACCTACGAGCGTAGACCAAGCGATTGG
>Ga0247727_10008166_pt1 | contig 19555 bp, 12 predicted proteins | sample WisWelCaveWW1625_FD_202498 | JGI IMG/M metagenome (GOLD analysis project Ga0247727, IMG submission 202498) | Biofilm microbial communities from Wishing Well Cave, Virginia, United States - WW16-25 | ecosystem: Environmental > Aquatic > Deep subsurface > Groundwater > Cave microbial mat | place... | reverse complement strand
ATATACGTAATCAGATTCCAAACGGTTGTTATCGGAGCGTCACGCTGCCGAACCGACTTCACCTGTGTTTGTCAATGGAGTGTATTTTTATGTCGATATGGACATTGCCAACGGCGTTGCAAGCGCGCCTGAACGGCTGGATGGATGGCGCGAAAGAGCGGCCTTCGCAAAACGGACAAAGTATCTCGTATTATATTTCGAGGAGCATCAACACCCGTCGTTCCGGCAACGGCCATTGGCACGAAGTGTTGTGCGCCACCGATTTCGAGCAGAAAGTTTGCAAAATGGCGGATCGCGCCATTCGCCGGTTTTATGAGATATGGCAATCCCGCGACGCCAAGCTGATCGGCGAGCAAAAGACTTGGGAAGAAAAGCTCAGACAATCGGAAGAAAACTATCTCATTCGCAAACGCGAGCTGGAGCGCGACGCCACTTTCGATTCGACGCCGTGGTGGTACGTGCCGATGATTACCGTGTTCGGGATTGCGGAATTGGCGATGAACGCGGAAGTGTTCGACCTTTTCGGCTCGGCGCGCTTCGAGACCATCATCATGGCGCTCATCCTCTCATTCGCCATTCCCCTCTCCGGACATTTTTGGGGCCGCTTTCTCCGCGAGGACGAAAAAGAAAAACCGCTCATCTTTCTCTCGGTCGGCTGTCTCGCCGTGATCATTTTTTCGTTATACTCATTGGCCGCCGTGCGCAACAGCTATTTTAAAATTCAAAGCACGACCGACGCCGAAACCGTGTTCAATGCCTGGCTCTTTTTTCTCTCGCTGAATTTTCTCGTGTTTATGATTTCGGTTTACGCCTCGTGGTATGCGCACGAGCGCGACTTCAAACTGTTCAAATTCAAACGGGATTACATGTCGGCGCTTGATCGCATCAACAAGCTCGGCAGCCGGCGCAACGCGCTCAAATCATCCTGCCACAACCAGATCTTTCGCCTGCGCGACGCGGCGCACGAGCGCATCAGCGTTTATCGTCAGCACAATTTGCGCAAACGCTCCGACGACCGCCGGCCGCAGGCCTTTGAATCCCTGCCGGATATTTTGATTCCGGAATTCGAGGAAGAAGTCTTTGCCACCAACGGCAAGTCGCGCTCGGCGTATTTGTTGACCGATTAAAGGGGTTTGCCCCAGGAAAGTCAGGGAATTTGCAACCAGAATTTATTGCAAAAGACAGCTATGAAAAACTTGTTTCGCCAATCTTATTTCGTTGTACCCCCCAACTTGTCATTCGGGAAGAATCTTTTTAAAATCCAAGTCAATTCTGGCAACAAAAAAGAGTCCTCCGCAATGACAGTAATTTTGTTGATTCATATTCTGTCTCTACTTCTGCTGCACGGCTGCAGCCACGTCGACACCGCCGAACGTCGCGTGGTGATGATCTTTGTGGACGTCTCGCTCAGCTCGCTGCCGGAGAGAGAAAATTACAAGCACTATATCGAGAAAATCATCGCCGAGCTGAAACCGGGCGACGTGATTGCCGGCGGCAAGATCATCGACTTGACCATCGCCGACTTCACGCCGATTTTCAACATCGAACTGCCGGCGTTCGATTTTTGGAGCGACAATCGCACCCAGCACGAAAAAATGGTCAAAAAACTCACGGCGCGCATGTTTGCCAGCATCGACAGCGTGCTCGACAGCCGCGGCAAAATCGAGAAAAGCGAGATCATCAATTCGTTCATCATCTGCGAGCAGTTCATGCGCAACAAAACCGGCAAAAAAACGCTGGCCGTTCTCTCCGACATGATCGAGTGCTCGTCGGACTTCAATTTCGAGAAAGACGAGTTGACGACCGCTTACGTCAATCAGGCGATGCAAACCTTGCGCGCCAAAGGCCGGATGCCGAATTTGCAGCACGTCGACGTCTGGATCGTCGGCGCGTACGCCGCCAGCACCGAAAAATATTTCGCCGTGCAAAATTTCTGGAATCGCTTCTTGAAAGAAACCGGCGCCAATAGCCGATCATATTCGCACACGCTGATGGATTTTGATTGAATGCCAAAACTTTACAATTGAGTAATGGCGCAGTTGCGGGTGGAGAAAAATGCCATTCTGGAAGAATCTTGTTTCAAACCAGCGCTGTGATTGATCGTAACAAGATGCTTCCAGCATGACAAATTAGTTTTCCATCACTAACTGAGGTCCATACACAATTTACAAAATTTTTCTTGACAGAGACATTGCTTTTTCGTACTTTACCCGCGTGCAGCTCAGAATTTCTGCTCTGGTGAATTAAAACAACTAAAGCAGAGTTGCGGGGTGGGGCGGGGAACCTCATCTCACACCTCTTACTCTTACCTTACTTTTACCTTGCTCTTACTCCTGGATTTAATGCCATGATGGCAATAAATTCCATATGATCATTCCACCTACACCGCCTATTTCATCGGCAAGCCGCAGCCTGTGACAATCACCTCAAGCACCGGCCAGGTCGGCACTCCGGTACGAATCGAGTGGCAAGAGCATCCCAACACCGGCGTTACGCAATATCAGATTTGGCGCAAGGTTAAGCACAATGGGGTTTGGACCGGACCGACTTTACTCACCACGCTCAACCGCGGCACGACGTCCTACACTGACCCGGATTATTTGTTTACTGAGGGCTACACCCACGACATGTTGCAATACGACATCCGCGCCTATTATAGCATCGAAGGGACTTACGCCGATCCGTATTACACGACGACCTACGGACAGTTTTATAAAGTGCTGTCACAATTGGATGCTAATCTACCTCGCCCAACTGAATATGCAATTGCCAACTTTCCCAATCCCTTCAATCCGGTGACGACGATATCGTTTCAGCTTCTCGAAGCCGCAAAGGTAACGATAACTATTTACAATGTGAGTGGACAGCGCGTGTTGCAGTTGGCGGAGCAGAATCTCCAGGAGGGCTATTATCACCTGGCCTGGGAGAGCAAAGCGGCTAACGGCCAAGCGTTGACCAGTGGATACTATTTTGCCAGAATGGTCGTCAATCCCACCGGCGGTGGGGAAACTCGTGCGCTGACAGCGCGGATGTTATTTATGAAGTAAAGTAGTTCATCTTTCGTGGGGATACGGCATAACGTGTCCCCACGATTCTACCTGAACCCCGACAACATTATGAGAATCTTCTTTCTTTTTTTGAGCAGCGCCGTCTTCCTTTCAACTTGTGGGTGTGAGAAAAACCCGGTCGATTCCAAAGAAGGGCCCAAAGACCCGCGACAATACACTTGGAGTGCGGACACCCTGGCGTACCCCGGCAGCTTTCAAACCGGCATGCGTGACATCTGGGGCAGTTCGCCAAAAGATGTATATGTGGTAGGACATAATGATCGAAACCGCGGTCTGATGTATTACTTTGACGGCGAAACATGGAAAGATGTTGCTTTGAGCACATCTCAGGGGGGAACGATACAGGGCGCAATAGATTTGATTGCAATTTATGGTTTTGCTGCCAATGACATCTGGGCGGTTGGCGAACATATTTACTCCAACCCTAATCCTCCCCCTAACTTTCTCGACTCCAGTCTGGTTATCCACTTTGATGGCAGGAAATGGACGGAAGTCAATAGGCGATTCAGGCAGCGAATATTCGGAGTTTGGGGAACGTCGCCAACAAATGTTTTTGCCGTAGGTGGCGATGGGATTATTCTCCACTTCGATGGAGTGAAGTGGTCATCACAATTCCTCTCGCCATCCGCAGCATTAGGGGCTATTGGTGGCGATGCGAGTAGGTATTTTGTGGGTGGCAGTATTCAAGCTGGCGGATTGGATACGCTTGTAGCATTTGCTAACGACGGCAGCGGTTGGAAATTGCTTGACAAACAATTCCTCGGCGACTATTATTCGTCGCCTAGATTTGGACCTTCAGATTTTTATTCGCCCGTTCCTGGAGTCTATTACAGTGTTGGCTGGGGTATTTTTCGCTGGCAAAACACAAAATGGGAAAAAATTCTATCGACCGAAATTTTCATGAATGACATTTATGGTACCGGCCCAAATAATATCTTTGCTACGGGACAGTTCGGCAAAGCTTACCATTGGAATGGCAGCGATTGGGCGTTACTCAATTTGCCCTTTGATAAAATACCTTCAGACATTTGGCTGACAGGGGTTTGGACCGATGGCAAGGAAGCTTTTATCTGTGGACACGATACCGGTGGTTTTCAAACTTTTATTTTGCATGGCAAGTAATGTCAATTACACCTTTGACCAGTGGTGGGACGGCAGCACCACCGCCAGTCGAACTTTTACGCCTGGCGATCATGCCACCTACACTGCTTATTTCACCGGCAAGCCGCAGCCTGTGACGATCACCTCGAGCACCAGTCAAACGGCACTCCGGTGCGAATCGAATGGCAGGAGCATGTCACATGCACTCCAAAGGCCAGCCGAGCTGTTTCGGGGCAAAGTGACTGGCCCTTGTAACTAATTAGATTTTCTCAAACTCGAACTCGTACTGCTATCCACCCGCACCGGAATCAAAGCCGCGCGACCGCTGATCTCTTTCGACAGGGCTTCCGCGATCTGCCGCAACTCGTCAGCCGAAGGCGCGCGCGAATGGGTCGCCGCTATCGCTTCGCCGGTTTCGACATTCAAAATTCTCGCATCCGCTTCCAACGCGCTCGTTAGCGTGCTGATGCTGCCGACGACGACGGCGTCGAGGCTCATAATTTTGCCAACCACCACCGCCGTTTCCGAATCCAACGCGCCGCTTTGCCCCAACGCCTGCTCCTCCAAAACTTTTTGCAATTGCTTGCGCTCGATAATGCGGTAACGGCCCGAATTGATCAGCGCCGTCGTGAGCATTTCCGCCAATGACGCGCCCCAGCCCTGCAGCGATTTTTGCGGGCTGGTCTCGTCAAAAGTGAAAACCGCAAGATTCGGGCGAGCCGCCGTTGACAACGAACTGCTCAACGGCCCCGCCGGCATGGCATTCGTTGTCGGCGACGATGAGGATTTGGTTCCCGCCGAGGGCGCCGACGCGGAGAGCGGCGCCGCGACCACGGTTTTGCCAAACCATGCCGGGTGCTTTTCCCGCAAAGCGCTCAAGAATTTTTCAGCCTTGCGTTTTTCCTGCTCATCCGAAACATTTGCCGAAGCCTTGCGCAAATGATCGAACGCCGCCAAGGTTTTTCCCTCTTGCAGCAAAATCTCGCCGGCGATCAAATGCGCGCGCGTGTTTTGGGGATTGTATTTGAGCGCCAGTCCCACATGATTTTTGGCGATCTCGAAGCGTTTTTCATCCCAAGCGATTTGCGCTGCAAACACATGCGCGCGATCGTTTTCCCAATCCAATTGCAACGCCTGGCGAAACTTTTCCGCCGCCAGCGCGGTTCTTCCCGCCTTCAACAATCTGGCGCCTTCGTCAACCAACTGCTCGGCCAGTCTTTTCTCCCGCCGTTCTTGAATTGCATTCTGCGCGCGTTGTTGGCCGATTCTTTTTTGGCCCGACGCCGGGTCCGGTTGTAACCCGAATCCGAATGCAAAAATAAAAATCACTAATGAATGCATCATAAAAACTCCTCAAAATCGGTGAAATCCGCGAAATCCGTTGCTTAATTTCGTCATGTCTGATGAAAAAAACAAGCGGAAATTTACAACTTGACTTCACCGTTACAATTTCGCATATTGATAGAAATTTCGACCGGAAGATCATTTATGCAACTCGCCAAAAGCCTGGGTTTATTCGCCGCCTTGCACTTTATCCTGCTGGTGGGAACCGCAACCTGCTCTCCCCGAACGGCAGTCGATGAAAAAGTTCGCGCCGCGCTGCAGCAAAATCGGCAAGCCGTGGTTATCGTCAAGCTGCGCGCGCAGAGTCTCGCCAAAGCCGCGACGCCCGAAGAAAAAATTCAAAAAATTCGGCAACTGCAGGACGCCGTCTTGTCGGCGCTGAACGAGCAGGATTTCCAATTGCGCCATCGTTATGAAACCGTGCCCGGATTCAGCGGCGTGCTCTTCGAGAGTGGTTTGGCCAAACTGCGCAATCAAGCCGAGGTTGAAAGCATTGCGCTCGATGAGCAAGGCCAGGGTGGAATGCTCCAAAGCGTTCCGGCCGTCAAAGCCGATGTCGCGCACAATTTGGGTTTCACCGGCGAAGGCGTCATCGTCGGCGTGCTGGATTCCGGCGTCGATCTCAATCATCCCGATTTGAAAAACGACGTCGTCTATCAATATCATTTTTTAAATCAGGGCGCGAGCATCGGTCCCGGCGCGCAGGATCAACACGGCCACGGCACCAATGTCACCGGCATCATCACCTCGGACGGCGCGATTGCGCCAAAGGGCGTCGCGCCGAAAGCCAAAATCGTCGCCATTCAAATTCTCGATCGCAACAACAGCGGCTTCGTGTCGGATTGGATTGCCGGCGTCGATCATATCGTTGCCAACAACGCGACATTGAAAGTGAAAGTCATCAACATGAGTCTGGCGACGAACGCGCTCTTCACCGGCAGTAATTGCGATAATGCGCAGAGTCTTTTTGCCGCGGCCGTCAATGCCGCGAATGACGCCGGCATCGTAATTTTTGCTTGCGCGGGAAATAACGGGTCGACAACGGCGATGACGGCGCCGGCTTGCCTTTCAGGGTGTACGTCGGTTGGAGCGGTTTATGATGCCAATCTTGGCCGCGAGCCGGACAGCGGAACGTATCGAACTTTATTTGGCAACTCCTGGTCCGACTGCGCCGATGCCGTTACCTCTTTGCAAATCGTGACTTGTTTTACCAACCGCACGCCGAAAGTGGAATTGGTCGCGCCCGGCGCGGTGATTACTTCGACCGGGCTCGGCGGCGGGCAATCGGCTTATTACGGCACTTCCCAAGCTTCGCCTCATGCCGCCGGCGTCGCCGCGCTCCTGTTGCAAAAAAATCCAACCCTGGCGCGCCTCTCGATGATCAGCATGATGAAAAACAGCACGACCAAAGTGAATGATCCGAGCACCAATTTGAGTTTTCCTTTTTTAAATGCGCTCGAAGCTTTGAGTCAAATAACGCGAATCGATGCGCCGCGCCAATCGCTTCCTCACCCTTTTACGCTCGCGCAAAATTATCCCAATCCTCTGCGATCGCCGGCGTCGGCTTATTCCACCGCCATTATCAAGTATTCATTACCGCAGCCGGCAGTTGTGACGCTCTCAATTTTCAACCTCGCCGGCCAGGAAGTCAAAAAACTTGTTCAGTCCCATCAATCCGCCGGCGTCCACCAAATCGCTTTTAATGGAACAAACCTTGCGCCCGGAGTTTATTTTTATTTGCTCAAAGCCGGAAGCTGGCGCCAAGCGCGCAAAATGATTGTTCTCGATTAAATCACCAACGTTTCACCGACGGAGCGCGACGGCAAAGCTGAAATTTTGCGCTCCAAAATTAAGCGCGCAGGAACATGGCAAACACAAACGACTCCTTCGAAGTTCCCCTCGAAAAACTCCGCTGGCGATGCCCGCCGGCTGCGCTTGAATTTGAATTAGCAGCGGCCGAGGCAAACGCGGCGAAACTGCATTGCCTCGGCCAGGAACGCGCGTTGCAGGCCCTTCAACTCGGCTTGCAGTTGAAAGCTCCCGGCTATAATATTTGCGTCGTCGGCCCTTCCGGCAGCGGCAGAACTTCTCTCGCCAAAGCGCTTTTGGAAGAATTAAAAAATAGCGGGCCGATTCCTTCCGACCTCTGCTATGTTTACAATTTTCACCGGCCGGACGAACCCCGGGCGATTTATCTCCCCGCCGGTCGCGGCGCGGCATTGGCGGAAGAAATGGATGAGATTGTCGCCGCGCTTCAAAAAACGTTTGCCGTGAATGACGCTGCCAAATTTCACGCGGAATCCAAACGCACGGCGCAAAGACAAAATGCGGATTCGCTCAAAACCTTCGTGCAAAATCGCCTCGCCGAATTAAAAACCCAATATGCCGAGGCGCGTCTCGCCTCGCATCTCGATCGCGTGCAGGCGTTTCTTCTGAAAATGATCGCGCGTTTGCAAGGGCGCGAATCGTGGCCTTTGTTCGACGCGCCGACTTTTCTCGAATGCCGCGTCAACGTGTTGGTGGATAATTCGACTTTGCAGGGCGCGCCGGTGATTATTGAAACCGCGCCGACGTACAACAATCTCTTTGGCAATCTCGGTCGCGTGCAAGATCGGGAGGGACGCTGGCACAGCGACTTCATGCAGATCAAAGCCGGGGCTTTAGCGCGGGCGAATGGCGGTTATCTCTTGTTCAATCTCAGCGACGCCCTCGGCGAACCCGGCGTTTGGCGCATGTTGCGTCGAACGCTGCGCAACGGCTCGCTTGAAATTCAGGCCTGTGATTCCTTCGAGCCGAACCGGGCTTCGACGTTGCGGCCCGAGCCTATCGCGCTCGCGGTCAAAGTGATTGCAATTGCCGACATGGATGATTGCTATCATCTTTATCGTCACGACGCCGATTTCAAGAAAATTTTCAAAGTGCGCGCGGATTTTGACGGCGGCATGGCAAACGATGCGAACGCGCATCGCCAGTATGCCGCCTTCATCAAAAAAATCAGCGCCGAAGAAAAATTGCTCGCATTTGATCGCGGCGCCGTTGCCGCCGTCATCGAGCACGGCGTCGGGCTGGCCGGCGCGCAGAGCAAAATTTCGACGCGCCTCGGCCATATCGCCGATTTGCTGCGCGAAGCCAACATCGCGGCGCTGAAAAGCGGCCGCGCCGTTGTTGCGGCAGAAGATATTCAACGCGCCATCGACGCGCGAATCGCGCGCCACCAACTCGCGGAAGATCGCCTGTTTGAGCGCATTCGCAGCGGCCGGCTGATGATCGATGTCGAAGGCAAAAAAATCGGGCAGGTTAATGCGCTGATGGTGTTGAATTATTTTGACTACTATTTCGGCTATCCGTCGCGTTTGACCGCGGCGGTCGGCATGGGCAGCTCCGGCATCATCAACATCGAGCGCGAAGCGGATTTGAGCGGCAAAACGCACAACAAGGGCGTGGCGATCGTCAGCGGTTACTTGCGCGGCAAATATGCGCACGACAAACCCGTCGCGATGAACGCCAGCATCACGTTTGAGCAATCCACCACGAACGTTGACGGCGACAGCGCTTCGGTCGCCGAAATCTGCGCCGTTCTCTCCGCGCTGGCGGGTTTGCCGTTGCGACAGGATTTGGCGATCACCGGCTCGATGAATCAAAAAGGCGAAATTCAAGGCATCGGCGGCGTCAACGAAAAAATCGAGGGCTTTTTCAATACCTGCGAAGCGAAGGGACTGACGGGCGCGCAGGGCGTGATCATTCCGCGGCACAATATCGAGGACTTGATGCTGCGGCAAAAAATCATCGACGCCATCGCTGACGGAAAATTTCATCTTTATGCCGCCACGAATATCGACGCGTGTCTTGAATTGTTAACGGGCATAACCGCAGGTGAAAAGGATGCGGAAGGCAAATATCCCGAGGACACGTTGCATCACAAAGTTGACCAACGCCTGCGCGAGCTGAATAATAAAGAGAAAAAAGAAAATAAATCGACCGACGAGAAGAAGGACGAAAAACCGGAGGCCGAAAGAAAGGAATCGGCGAAACCGGCGTGAAGCCCATTTGAACGATTGACGACGATTCACGTTTTCATAATTTGGCGAGATCATGCCCGACATCACCGGCGTTCTTGAAACCGCTTTGTATGTCGAAGACTTGCCGCGCGCGATCAACTTTTATCAAACTCTCTTTCACTTCGAAAAACTTTTCTCCGATGACCGCGCTTGCGCGATGAGCGTTGCCGGCAAACAAGTTCTTCTGCTCTTCAAAAAAGGCGCTTCGATGAAACCGCATCAAGCCTGGGGAGGAATCATACCTGCGCACGACGGCGCCGGGCAATTACATCTGGCGTTTTCAATCAACGCGGCCGAATTTGAGCATTGGGAAAATTGGCTCGCGCAAAACGGCGTGGCAATTGAGAGCAAAGTCAAATGGCAGGAAGGCGGTCAGAGTTTGTACTTTCGCGATCCCGATCAACATGCCATTGAATTGGCCACGCCGGGGACGTGGGCGATTTACTGACGTTAGCTGGTTTGCCAGTTGGCTGTTAGCCCGTTAACCGCATAACCGGCGAACAGGCTAACCGGCCAACAATTAGAAAACATTTATCGTGAGGTTGTGATGACATTAAAAGAAATTATTGCCTACCTTTTCGGCGCCGGTTTGCTTGTCAACGCCGGCCTCTTCATTCCGCAAGCGATTAAAATTTTCAAAACCAAAAGCGCGAAGGAAGTTTCATTGCTGACTTTTGCCGGTTTCAATATTTTGCAATTCATCGGCATTCTGCATGGCATTTTACAAGGCGATCCTTATTTGCTGGTCGGCATGATCGCGAGCTTTCTGGCTTGCGGCGCGGTGACGAGTTTGGCCTTTATTTATCGCGACAAATAATCATGAACGATTAAAACGATCCTTCTGTCATATTAAAAAATAAAACGGCTCATTTTTTAACTGAGGAGGACACATGACTCAATTTACTTTTGTCGAACAAAAGCGCCTGGTTCGATTCGGCTTTTTCTTTTTGTTGTTAAGCGCAGCGTTGGTTTTCGCCCAAACCAGCCCCACCGAAGGCATGCGCGAGAACACACCGCAGGTTCATGCGCTCGTCAATGCGCGCATCGTCGTGTCACCGGGGCAGATCATCGAGAAAGGCGCGGTGGTGATTCGCAACGGCGTCATCGAAGCGGTTGGCGCGACGATCTCCCCTCCTGCCGATGGCCGGGTGTGGGATTTAAACGGCCTCACCGTTTATTCCGGTTTGATCGAAACTTATTCCAATATCGGTTTGCCAAAAACAGAAACGCGACCGCGAACCCCCGGCCAGCCGGCATCCGAGCAACCCCAACCGCGAGCCGAGCCGCCACGCGGCCCGAATAATTGGAATAAACAGGTTCATGCACAAAACAATGCCGCGGAGTTGTTCGTGTCGAATAATGAAGAAGCCAAGAAGCTGCGCGAGCTTGGTTTCACCGTCGCGTTGACGGCGCCAACCCAAGGCCTCTTTCGCGGCAGCAGCGCGCTGGTGACGCTCGGCGACGATTCACCGAACAAGGGCATTATCAAAAACCGGGTCGGGCAGCATTTTACATTTGAAACCTTCGGCAGTTTTGACGATCCGACTTATCCCAATTCATTGCTCGGGGCGATTGCCGTCGTGCGCCAGACCATTCTCGACGCGCGTTGGTACGAGCAGGCGCAAAATGCCTATCGCAAAAATCCGGCGCAAACCAAACCGGAAGTAGACGAAGCGCTGGCCGCACTCATCACCGCGGCGAATGGCAACGAGCCGCTCATCTACGAATCTTCTGATGAACTCAACTTTTTGCGCGCCGCCAACGTTGCGAAAGAATTCAATCTCAAATTGTGGGTACGCGGCAGCGGCCATGAATATCGCCGCCTCGATCACATTCGCGCGGCCAACTTGCCTGTTATTCTGCCGTTGAACTTCTCTGAAACGCCGAATGTCGAAACGCCCGAAGACGCGCTGAGCGTCGAGCTGGCCGAATTGGAACATTGGGAGGCGGCGCCGGAAAATCCCAAACGCCTGCAAGACGCCGGGGTGATGTTTACACTCACGACGGCAACGCTGAAAAATGTTTCTGATTTTCCCGCGCGTCTGCGCACCGCGATTGAACGCGGCCTCTCCAAAGATGCGGCGTTGGCCGCACTCACGACGACGCCGGCGAAATTGGTTGGAATGGAAAACCAGCTCGGAACGATTGCCGCTGGTAAATTCGCCAATTTGGTTGTGACTGACGGCGATCTTTTTGAAGAGAAAACGCAAATTCTCGACACGTGGATTGCCGGCGTGCGCTACGAAAATAAAAAGCGCCCCGAAGTTGATTTGCGCGGCAAGTGGGACGTCGCGCTCGATCTCGGCGGCGGCAAAAGCGAGACGCTCGCGCTTGATCTCATAGGCGAACCGCAAAGCTTGAACGGCGAAATCAGCAAGGGCAATAAAAAAGTCAAGCTCACCAAAGTTTCTGTTGAGAATAAACGGCTCGCCATTCTCTTCACGGGCGACTCCATTGGTTATGCCGGTGTGACACGCATTTCCGGCGCGGCGGAAAAAGAGTCCGCAATCGGGACCGGCGTTTTGGGCAACGGCGCCGAATTTAAATGGACGACGAAACGCACCGCCGCTTTTACGCCGGAGGAAAAGAAAGACAAAGAGAAGAAGCCCGAAACCGCGCTGACGACAGCGCAGCCGGTTTATCCAACCGGCGGATTTGGCCGCGCCGCGCCGCCGGCGCAGCCGAAAAATTTGCTCGTGCGCGGCGCGACGATTTGGACTTCGGGGCCGCAAGGCAAATTGGATAATGCCGATCTGCTGATGAGCGCCGGCAGGATCGTGAAAGTCGGGGAAAATCTTTCGGCGCCGGCTGATGCGGTTATCGTCGACGCGAAGGGCAAGCACGTGACGCCCGGCTTAATTGATGCGCATTCTCACACCGCAGTGTCCGGATCGGTAAATGAATTTGGACAAGCCGTTTCGGCGGAAGTTCGCCTCGGCGACGTGATCGACTGCGATGATATTTCAATCTATCGCCAGCTCGCCGGCGGCCTCACGGTCGCGCACGTCATGCACGGCTCGGCGAATCCGATTGGCGGACAAAATCAAACGATGAAATGGCGCTGGGGCGGGAGCGCCGATGAGTTGCGCTTTGCGGAAACGCCGCCGACGATCAAATTCGCGCTCGGCGAAAACGTCAAGCAGAGCAACTCGCAGCGGCCTACAAGCCGCTATCCGCAAACTCGCATGGGCGTCGAGCAGCTCATTCGCGACCGTTTCAAAGCTGCGCGGGATTATAAAAAAGCGTGGACGGATTATGCAGCGAAAAAACAAACGGCGCCCGCGACGCAACGCGACGCGATTATTTCGCCGCGCCGCGATTTCGAATTGGAGACGCTTGTGGAAATTTTGGACGGCAAACGTTTCATTCATTGCCATTCTTACGTGCAAAGCGAAATTCTGATGATGACGCGCATCGCGCGCGATTTCGGCTTCAAGCTCGGAGCGTTCCAACACGTGCTCGAAGGCTACAAAGTTGCGGATGATATCGCGCAATATGCCGGCGGCGGCTCGTGCTTCAGCGATTGGTGGGCCTACAAATTTGAAGTCTACGACGCGATTCCGTACAACGGCGCGCTGATGCGCAATGCCGGCGTCGTGGTTTCATTTAATTCTGACAGCGACGAGCTGGCACGGCGCATGAATCTCGAAGCGGCGAAAGCCGTGAAATACGGCAATGTTCCGGAGCAGGAAGCTTTAAAATTCGTCACGCTCAATCCGGCGAAGCAACTGAAGATCGATCAGTATGTCGGCTCATTGGAGCCCGGTAAGCACGCCGATTTCACGATCTGGAGCGGCGATCCGCTTTCGACCTACACCCTTTGCGAACAAACCTGGGTCGATGGCCGTAAATATTTCGACCGCGCCGAAGACCTCAAAATGCGCGAAGAAGTCAACAAGACGCGTGAGAGGCTAATTCAAAAAGTCTTGGCCGCGAACAAAGAAGGCAAAAAAGAAATGGGGGAAGCGAGGAGATCGCGGGGTGAACATTCACTGGATTTGCCGTCGTTTCATGAGCATCGCGGGCAGGATGAGTGTGAGAAGCCGTGAAGTTGCTCGTGGAGTCGCCAGTAGCCAGTTTGAAAAATTTATTGAATCCTTTTCGCCAAAGAAAGGAACAAAATATGTTTCACGATAAATCGCGTTTTGAATTGTGCATTCTCGCGGCGATAGTGCTTGCTGCCGTCTCTGTGGCCTATTCCCAAAACTACGGCCAAGTGCCGGCGCCGCCGCAGGATCATGCCATCGCGCTCGTTAACGGCACGGTGCATACCGTGAGCGGATCGGTTTTGCAAAATGCCGTCGTGCTTTTTGAAAATGGAAAAATCACCGCGCTGGGCAACGACGTGAGAATTCCGCCCGGCGTCGAGCGCCTCGATGTTACCGGCAAACACGTTTATCCGTCTTTGATCGACGCAAACACGACGTTGGGTTTGGTGGAAATCGGCGCGGTGCGGGCGACCAACGATTTAACAGAGGCCGGCAGCATCAACCCGAACGTTCGCGCGGAAGCTGCGATCAATCCCGACAGCGAGCTTCTGCCCGTCGCGCGCGCGAATGGCGTGGCTCTCGCGTTGAGCGTTCCGCAAGGCGGCGTGATCGCCGGCACCTCGGCGTTCATCACGCTCGACGGCTGGACGGGGGAGCAGCTCACAATCAAAGCGCCCGCGGGCTTGCACATCAATTGGCCGCGCATGACGATTTTTCGCAGCCCGTTTTTTCAACAAAGCGACGAAGAGCAACGCAAGCAGACGAACGAAAATCTCAAAAAAATTCGTGACGCTTTTGCCGAAGCGCGCGCTTACAAAAAAGCGAAAGAGGCCGAGCAGCAAAAAGGCGTGCCGTATCATGCCACCGACTCGCGTTGGGAAGCAATGATTCCGGTGTTGGAGAAGAAAATTCCAGTCTTTGTCAACGCCGGCGAGATTAAACAAATTCAAGCCGCCGTGCAATGGGCTGCGGACGAGGACGTGAAGCTTGTCATTACCGGCGCCGCCGATGCCTGGCGGGTTGCCGATCTGCTGAAAGCCAAAGACGTTGCAGTGGTTTATGGTCAAGTCTTGAGTGTTCCCAACCGGCGTTGGGAAGCTTACGATACGCCGTTCACGACGCCGATGAAATTGCACCAAGCCGGCGTGCGTTTTTGCATTGCGGATTTTGAAAGCGAAATGGTGCGGAATCTCCCCTATCAGGCCGCGATGGCGTCGGCATACGGCTTGCCCAAAGAAGAAGCGTTGAAGGCCATCACGCTTTATCCGGCGCAAATTCTCGGCGTCGCCGATCGCGTCGGCTCGCTCGAAGCCGGCAAAGATGCGACGCTCTTTGTCAGCGACGGCGATCCGTTGGAAATTAAAACGCAGGTTTCACAACTGTTCATTCGAGGCCGCAAAATCGATCTCGGCAACAAGCATCGCGCGCTGTATGAAAAATATGCCAAGAAATATCAGCAGAAGGTCGGAGCGGCCAGCAATTAAAACGCTTTTGCAATTTTACAACGCTCGCTAAAACAAAACAGCCGCAGCGCATCCGGCCTAAAGGCTTTCGGCTGTTTGTTTGAATTTGCCAATAATTTTATGGCGAAAAAATTAGCCCTGCTGATTGGAGTCTCGCTGGCGGTTTCTCCGCTTTTTGCCGGCGACAACGAACGCACGGCGATAGCGACACGAACTTCGACGCCGCCGCAAATTGACGGTTTTCTGAATGAAAAAATTTGGCGGCTCGCGCCGGCGGCGACGGATTTTTTGCAGCGCGATCCTCTCGAAGGGCAACCGGCCACCGAGGCGACGGAGATTCGCGTGCTCTATGACGACGAAGCGCTGTACTTCGGCTGCACGATGTTTGACCGCGAGCCGGACAAAATCGTGGCCCGCCTCACGCGCCGCGACAACGAGATCGAGTCCGACGTCGTTTCCATTCGCCTCGACAGTTATCATGACCACAAGACGGCGTATGAATTTACGATTTTAGCTTCCGGCGTGAAAGTGGATATTTTGCAATTCAACGATGCGCAGGATGAAGATGATTCGTGGGACGTTGTCTGGGACGTGAAAACGCAAATTCTGCGGGGCGACGACGGTCGAGAGGAGAAAGCGCTGGCCGGATGGTCAGCGGAAATAAAAATTCCTTTCAAGGCTTTGCGCTACACGCCGGCGCCGGACGGCAAAAATATCTGGGGCATAAATTTTCTCCGCCGCCTCAGCCGCAAGAATGAGCGGACCTATTGGGTATTGGTGCGCAAAAGTCAAAGCGGTTTTATTTCGCATTTTGGGCATCTTATCCTCGAAGGCCATTTGCCCGAGCCGCGTCGCTTCGAGCTTCTCCCCTACTCGGTGGGCAAAACCTCCATCATCAATCCAGCATTAATAACGCCTCGCGCCGGCACACAAACTTATAATCTCAACGCCGGTTTCGATCTGAAATACGGCTTGAACAGCAATCTCACGCTCGATCTTTCCGTCAATCCCGATTTCGGACAAGTCGAAGCTGATCCGGCGGTGTTGAATCTCACAACCTTCGAAACGTTTTATCCCGAAAAAAGGCCGTTCTTTATCGAAGGCACGGAAATTTTGCGGTTCACGACGTTTGGCAATAATTTCGGGCCGGGCCTGTTTTACTCGCGGCGCATCGGTCGTCGCCCGACGGGAACGGTCGAGGTCGCGGAGGACAGCGTAAAAAATTTTCCGGAGGCGACGACGATTCTCGGCGCGGCCAAAATCACCGGCAAAACCGAAAAGGGATTGGCCATCGGCATTTTGCAGGCCGTGACCGCGGAAGAGAAGGCGTCGTTTCTCAATAACACGGGCGGAACCGGGCAGCAAATTGTCGAGCCGCTTTCCAGTTACAGCGTGGTGCGCTTAAAACAGGACGTCGGCGAAAATTCGACGCTCGGCCTGATCGCCACTTCCGTTGCGCGTGAAAATCGTTTTCCCGCTTTCACCGGCGGCGTCGATTGGAATTTGCGCTTTCGCGAGAGCACGTACGGCCTCGACGGTTTCTGGGCAAGTTCGCAAACGACGCGGGACCAAACGCAAAGAATCTTCGGCTCGGCGGGACGATTGCGTTTCGGCAAAGACGGCGGCGAGCACTGGCTTTACTCCGCCGGCGCGGATTTCACCGGCCGGCATTACAACATCAACGACATCGGCTTTTTTCGCCGCCCGAATGATTACGGCCTCGTTTACGATTGGCGTTATAAAGAAGACCAGCCGGGAAAAATTTTGCGCCGCTGGAATATCCGCGGCGACGGGCATCAGCGCTGGAATTTCGACGGCGCGAAACTCTTCAATGATTACGGCCTCAACGCGCGGTGGGAATGGCTCAATTATCTGGAAATGGGCTTGCGCGGCCGTTACGCCTTTCCCGCCGACGACGACCGCGAGTCGCGCGGCCTTGGGCTGTATCGCAAACCGCGCAGCGTCGCGCTCGGCTTTGAATTTGAGACCGACAGCCGCAAACCGATCATCGTCGGATTCGAGCAGGAATATCGCCACGATGCGAAGGGCCTGCGTCAATGGAGCAGCGCGCTCGACACGGAAGTGCGCCCGACGACGTGGGCGGAAATTAATTTTCAAATCGGTTACGGGCGCACGCGCGATCAAGAAGCATGGGCGGATATTGTGACGGATTTGGCGATCTCGCCCGATCCGATCAGCATCTTTGGTTTTCGCGATACGAATGAGTACGATGTGACGCTGCGCGGCAACCTCACGTTCACGCGCGATTTGACGCTGCAAATTTACGGGCAGGCTTTTGTCGCCAAAGGCCACTATGATCGTTTTGAAAGGCTGGTGACGCCGGCGACGCTCATGCCGTACAATTATTCCGGCAATCCGGATTTCAATGAAAAAGCTTTTAATTTGAACGTCGTCTGGCGCTGGGAATATCGGCCGGGCAGCACGCTCTATTTGGTGTGGACGCAGGCCCGCGCCGGAGAAGGGGAGAATTATTTTACGCGCGTCAGGCGAGATTTTCGCGATGCGTTCGCTTTGCCAGCGGAAAATGTGGTGTTGCTGAAGGTGAGCTACTGGCTATGCCCGTAGAAATTTGATATTTTTTTCAGTCGTCGAGTTGACTTTTGCACAAAAGATGTTTATCTTTTTTGCGATAATTTGCGGGACTATCTCCACAGTTTTATTGTCTAAAGTTTTAGGATGATTTGGGCAGACTTCTTTTGAAAGAAACGGAGGAAATTTGGTGCAAGCCATGCGCTACGAAGACTTTGATTTACTCATCGAACCTTTCGGCAACCGCTACAAAGCGCGCGTGCTCAACTCTCCGGTCGGACCGGCGAAAGCTGAGTTTCGCTTGCGGTTTCGCAAAGCGGAGTTGGAACAGCTCGCGCAAACGCTTGACGAGTACCGGCGCTATGGCCGGCCGCTGCATACTTTGCAGGAACCGCCGGCGTTGGAAGTGGTCAAAGGTTTTGGCCGCAAACTTTTTCAAGCTGTTTTCCAAGACGAGGTGGCGGAGTGTCTTCGCCGCAGTCTTGATCTCATCAAACAGCGCAAGGCCGGTTTGCGTTTGCGCCTGCGCTTGACCGAGACGCCGGATTTAGCCAATATCCCGTGGGAATACCTTTATTATCCCGCCCGGAATGACTTTTTGGGGCTCTCGACGGAAACCCCGATTGTGCGTTATCTCGATCTGCGGGAGCAGATTCCGTCGCTTGCCGTCCAACCGCCGATCAGAATCCTCGTCATGCTTTCCAGTCCAATCGAACGCCCGCTCAACGTCGAGCACGAATGGGAAAGCTTGCGTGCGGCGTTAGGTGATTTGGAAAAGCGCGGGCTGGTGGTGCTCGAGCGTTTGCCGGAGGCGACCCTCAAAGCCCTGCAAGCCCATTTAGGCGGACAGAAATACCATATCTTTCATTTCATCGGCCACGGCGTTTTTGAGGAGCGGACGAAAAAATATGGACTGGTTCTTGACGGCGAGAAACAGCCGGTCTCCGCCCAACAGCTTAGCACGATTTTGCACGATGAACGCACCTTGCGGTTAGCGGTGCTGAATGCCTGTGAAACCGGCCGTCATTCTCGCACCGATGCCTTCGCCGGAACCGCACAAACACTCATGGAACAAAACCTCCCCGCCGTCGTCGCCATGCAATTTGCGATTACGGATGAAGCTGCCATCACGTTTGCTCATGAGTTTTATCGAAGAGTGGCAGAGCATTGTCCCGTCGATGCGGCAGTCACCGAAGCCCGCAGAGCAATTTTCGCACAACCCAACGAAGTTGAGTGGGGCACGCCGGTGCTCTACATGCGCTCGCCGGATGGGGTGATTTTCGATTTCAGCGCTGAGGAGGCGGCCGTTGATTTTAAAAAACCCCGGCAGGAAAAAAAACGCTTCTCGCCAGCCGTGCCGGATAATTTCGCTTTTCTAACCGCCAACCGCAAAGATCAAGACGAGGCGCTCGAATCTGCGATTCAAGATTGGCAAAAGCATAAACCGCGGCGGCCGTTTTTTTGCATCGTGCATGGCGATCTTCGGGAAGGCCATCTGGAATATCTCCAGCGCCTGCAGGAAAAATCGCTTCCGCAGTTGTTAAAGCAAAGGCCCGAAGTTAAAATGCTCGAATGGCCTTTCAATTCAAGAAAGCGGGAGAACCGCGCCGAGCAATTGCGCCGCCGTTTGGCGCCTTTGTTTCAAGCTCCGGTTTCAACGTTAGAAATCTCGAAAATCATTTCGCGCACGGCAATTCCAACGATGCTCCATACGCTTTTTTTAACGGAGAACTGGCCACATTTCGGTCCCGACTCCATTCTTGATTTGATTAAATTCTGGAATGAGGAATGGCCGGACTTGCCGCCGCGACAGTTCCTTATCGTCTGTTTGTGCATTAAATATCAAAACGGCGAAGGAATTTGGGCGCGGCCGCAGTTTAAGTGGCGCAATCAAGCGATAAAAAGCTTCTTGAGCAAACTTGATTTTGTGGCTTATGGTAACGTCTATGGCGTGGTTTTACCCGAGTTGTGTGCGATTCCAC
>Ga0247727_10008165_pt1 | contig 19555 bp, 21 predicted proteins | sample WisWelCaveWW1625_FD_202498 | JGI IMG/M metagenome (GOLD analysis project Ga0247727, IMG submission 202498) | Biofilm microbial communities from Wishing Well Cave, Virginia, United States - WW16-25 | ecosystem: Environmental > Aquatic > Deep subsurface > Groundwater > Cave microbial mat | place... | reverse complement strand
GGCGAATGCGACGCTGTTGGAGTTTAAGTGCGGGGTCGTGCTGATCGATGCCGGGGCGGATCAGGAGCACGAGCAGGCGCTCGTCGAGTTCTTGAATCGGTTCTTTGACGACCGGCCGGCGTTTGAGCGCACGATCAAACTGGTGCGCCCCTCACCCCTGCCCCTCTCCCCGCGGCGGGGAGAGAGGTTGGGCTGAGGGGTCGACCACACGATGGCCCTGGATTCCGTCGTCAAGAACTTCAAGGTGGAGCGCACCATCGACCACGGCATGTTGGAGGGCCGAGGCACCGAGAACCCGAACTGGATTCGCGACGAGGTGGCGGAAGGACATCGGCAAATCAAGATACGGGAGATCAAGGATTCGGAAGTCAGATTCCAGGAGGGGTTGATTGACCGCGAAAATCGCTGGGGTTCTCAAAGGGAGTGCCCTTCACCTCTTCCACGATCAATTGGGCGATAGGCATGCCGGGTCTGAGGAGAATTGACGCGGCGCCCAAGTTGATCATTTCAAGCGTCAGTGGACCAGACCATCCTGGGTGAACCGTAGGCGCAGTGAAATGCACCAAAAGGCCGCATCGAGCGCGACTGCTCTTCCCCTCGATTCTTGCTGCGAGCGGCGGCGTGTCGTCTTTAATCGGTAGCTCAACTGTCTCACGAGTTATGCCCAAGACGAACACGTTTCGCTTCAATTCGTAGGGCGAGTCATTGCTCAACTTCACCGGCCGCGAGTTCCTAGTGATGGTCGCGGCTAGTTTTGGCAGAGTTGGGTCGTAAATGAACGCGCCTTCTTCAGGAATGGAAATGATCTCTCCGAGCGTCAGGTCAACCGAGTGGGTGTCGTATGGGCAGTGCAAACCGCCCGCAGAAGGCCGCCGCGGTTGCGGCTCAGGCGTTATGATCAGTCGGCGGTCGTCGAGAGCCTTTTGAAGCTCGACATTCGAGAGAATCATTGGTGATTCACACCCGCTCTCGTTGATGCCCTGTCGTGAGTTGGTCGTCGTTGACACTCACAAACCGGCCATTCTCAATGGCTTGGCCTGGGAGCTGAATGAGCACAAGTTTGCCCCGTCTGTCCATGACCGAGACCCTGATCCAGCCGTCAGCAGGGGATTGCTCAGACGGGACGCCCTCAAACTCCACGTCGTTTTCCCGAGCAAACATCGAGAACTCGGTTCCATCAAAGAGCGTCCCACTGATCGCGAATTCTCCCATCAATTGTCCTGGAACAATCTTGCATCGTAACCAATGCTCAGCCATGAGCGACTCCTTTGACTTACTGGGCGCAGCAGAAAACCCGGCAACTTCTTATTGCCGGGTTTTCTGCTGCGCCCATTGTACCGAGACTAGATACCCAGCTCGCGTCGAGAAGTCAACCTGCGAACAGGTGGGTTGCCAGACACACAGGTGGGGTGTGGCCAGTAATGCTGGCGAAGTTAACCCGTTGGCTTGAGGCGCGTTTGCCAGTAGAGCTTCCATTGGTCACTTTGCTCACGGCCCGCCACCGCCATCAGAGAGTCAGCGTTATCGGCGTCCCAGCGCATGACGCAGCGTTTCAAACGCGCCGTGGTGGTCTTGCACATCGCTTTCCCGGCGCGCCGGGACTGCCGATTTGCCAGCCCTTCTTCCGGGGGGGAAACTCCGAATAGCGGATCATGTCGCGTCGTTCGGCGACGTAGTGCAGTCCCGACGCGCCGGGGTCGAGCCGAGGACCTGGCCGCATCGCAGACGCCGGAAGGATTCCCCGAAGTCACGCTGGCCCGACTTCAGGAGGCTACGCCGAGTGCGGCGCCGACGCGGGTTCGGACTGTGCCCGTCGCGCTATTTCTTGTAGGAAGGCCGCAGGGTCTAGGATGAGCAAGTCTGGGTTGCGCTGGCGGAAGTTCTCGTCGCTCATCAGGTCGAGCAGGTCTCGGTCGCGGCTGACGAGGTAGTGAGCTTTGGCGGCGATGGCCAGGTTGAGATAGGGTTCATCCTTCGGGTCCCTTTCCAGAACAACGGCCTTGGGAACGTCGCTGAACTCCAGGGACTTGCTCGCGACGTTCTCGACGAAGGCCTCGGCCCACTCCGGTGACAGTAGCGGGAATCGGCGTTGCGTCTTGGGTCGGGTCAGTACGTCATGCACCTCGGCGAGGATTTCGGCGCTGACGCAGAGCGTTACCTTGCCTTCATCGACCAGGCGAAAGCAGCTTCTAGCCGGACCCGCGGGCCGGCCGGCCCCTTGCAGAAAGACCATACAGTCAAAGACCGCTCGCGGCGTCATGAGGCCTTGCCCTGCTTCGCCTGCCACACCTCTTCGCGAGCGCCCTCGAAGAAGCGGTCGAACTCGTCGTCGGTGATCCCCGTCTCTTGCACGGCGCGAGCGAACGGGGCGCAGACCTCATCGAACGTGCGTGCCTTGGCGATCTTCTCCCGGACGGCGTGGAGCACAAAAACGCCCACGTCTTGGCCGCTCGCTGCAGCGTGCTGCCGTACAACCTTCTCCAGTTCGGGCGGAAGATCAATCGTCAAGCTCATGGTTTGCCTCGCCTTCTGAACAATGGTCGCCGTCAATCATAAACGCGTCGGCAATCGGGGGTCGTGGCGTCCCGGCCCCAAAGCCGAAACGGGCCGCCCCGTTCAGGCTGTCATTGTACTGCGACGCGGAGAACCGGCCAATCGGATCACCACGGAGAGCGGGTGTGGCCAGTAATGCTGGCGAAGGTAACCTTATTTTCCGCAACCTAGCGTACGTTGCAACGCGGGCACACAGCGAGTCGGTTTGAGGGGGCGTCAGGTGGGGGCACGCGGAAGACGGCGGCTCAGAACTTGGGCCGGCGTCGCGAACCCGAGACGGTCGAGAATCTCACGCTGCCGCGTAGTAATCGTGTCGGTTGGACTTCGCGACCCAGGCGGGTTTCATGAATCAGCAATATGTAACTGTGGAAGGCACGCAGCATCGTCGCCGTGGTCGTACGCCGCTCCTTGGCGGTCGCTTTCGCGGGGACAGTCTGGCGGTACAGCCGCTGCAGCTGGTAGTACAACTGCAGCGTGATCATCAGCAAGAATACCAACGCCTCGACTCGCTCAGGCGTGTGCAGGAACACCGGGTGCACCGCCAGCGGGACTTTGAACTGCCCGTTGACTTGTTCGCTGTAGCACTGCTGCTTGAACTTGGTAAACAGCGCGTCGGCGCTGGCCTGCTGCATCGGTACGGTCGTGACCAGCACCGAGTAGCCATCGTATTGTTCGTCGTGTTGCATGGCGGTCTGGTCGAAGCGGAAGGCGAAGCGGTGCGTGGCACGCTTGCAGCCACGCGACGGCGCGGGCAGTCGGACACGCGCGGCGGCCGAGAGCGGCTCGATCTCCCAGTGGAAGTAGCGGGCGGCGTCTTTGCTGCCGAACAACTTGGCGACGCGTCGCGTCACCGACTCCGGGTCCGTACTGCGGCGACCCGCGGCCACGCTCTGCTCGATCTGCTCGAGCCCCTCGCGCAGCTTGTCGATCTGCTTCTGGCGTTGCTTGCGTACGACCTTCTGGTCCGCGGTGCTGAAGACGAACACGACGCGGCCGGCGATCGTCTGCTTGCTGTCGGCGTCCGTGAGTTCGTGACGCAGCACAGCCAGTTCGTAATGTTCTTGGGGCAAAACGCTGTGCACGGCCCGCCGCCGCTGTTGTTCCAGCGACAGGTAGCTGGCTTTTTTCCAGGTCAAGGACGCGCGGCGCTCATCGAACAGCGCACGAAATTCGTCCCAGGGAGCTGAGCAGATCGCGGTGCCGCCGGCATCGCGCAGTCGCAGCAGGTGACCGACGGAGAATGTCCCGCGGTCGGAGATCATGGTCAGTTGCGGCAACGGCAAGTGCTTGCGCAACAGTGCCAGTTGCTCGGCCACGGCGGTGTGGCCGTTCTGGTTGCCGTCCGTGGTGTGTCCGAAGAAGGGCAAGGGGCCGAACTCGTCAACGTGCGTGCAGAGACCGGCGTGGATCATGAGCGCGCCGAGCGGCGCGTCGGCCGTGGCACGCCCCGGCGCAATGTGAGCGGGTGCCAGTGTGTCGTCGCTGCGCGTGCCGGAGTCGGCGACGACCGGGTCGCGTGTCTCGACGGGGTCGTAAGCGCCACGCAACAGAATGTGCGTGGGATCGTAATGCACGTCACGCAAGGGGACGCGGAATTCGCGTGCGACGTGCAGGGCGAGCGAGGCGAGAATGGAATGGCGTTGCGTGAAGAAAGCGTCGAGCGATCGTCCCAGTCGATCGTCGTTGATCTTCTCCGACGGAATATTCCAGAGGATGCCGGCCGCGGAATCGGCGGCCCACTCGGCGACGCCGGTCAACGCGACCGGGCTATAAAGCCTGGCAGCGACGAGCAAGCTGAGCACGAGGCCATGATCGAACTCGGCCTGGTCATCGGCCGGGATGTGCTGGTTGATGATCTCGGAAATCTTCATTCGTTCGAGCAGCGGAAAGATCAGCGCCAAGGAGCCAAAGTTTCGACCTTCAACCGCCGCCTGGTTTCCGTACCAAGTGAGACTCATGCCTCCAAGTTTGACGACTTGGAAAAAATGCGCAAGATGGGTTTTTGAAGAATCTTGAGGTTGCAGAAAACAAGGTTAACCCGTTGGCTTGAGGCGGGATTGCCAGTAGAGCTTCCATGGGTCACTTTGCTCAAGGCCCGGCAACGCCATCAGAGCGTCGGCGTTATCGGCGTCCCAGCGCGTGCCGCAGCGTTTCAAACGCGCCGTGGTGGTCTTGCACATCGCTTCGGTCGGGCCGCTGCCGATTTGCCAGCCCTTCTTCCGGGGGGGAAAACTCCGGATAGCGGATCATGTCGCGTCGCTCGGCGACGTAGTGCAGTCCGGGAGCCACGGCATTGGCGGCTTGGCGTTGGGCGAGGCTCACGCCAACGGCGTGTTGATGAACTCGCGGTTGGACGAAGCTCGCTGAAAGCGATGGCGCTCTACTCTTCCAGCAAGTGCCTCATCGTTTCGGCGAACAGCTCGTAGACCAACGCGCGGCGTTCGGCGAAGACGCACCGGGCAACTCGTTGGCTCGCTTCCATTTCATAGCGAAAGATGACGCGGCAGCTTTTGACCCGCAGTCGACACCAGCCGGCCAATTCTCCTTCGAGCTGCTTGATGTCGCCACGCTCCGCCGACAAGCCCCGGAGCCCGAGACGAAGCGCCCGGCGCGGCTCAGGCGCCAGCGATCGCACAAAGTTTAGGACTTGCTCGGAGAGCTCAACCGTCGTCTTCATCCAGTGCACTCAAGGGATGAAAGGAAAGTTTCCCACTCTCGTGCCGGCGGATGGCTTGCATGGCTGCGGGATTGCCCAGGACTTCCATGGTCTCGATCAGGGCTTCCAGCCGTGCGCGGGGAATTAGAAAGGCCACGGTCTCGTCGCGTTTGGAGATTGCGATCGTCTCGCCACCCTCAACCTGTCGCAATAGACGGGAGAATTGTGTCTTGGCTTCGGCCGCAGTGACGGTGGTTTTCATGTCTTGAACGTGTCATCGACGTAGCGAAGGTTTTGCTTCCAGTAGCCAAATCCTACCATCAGAATGTCTAGCCGCCAACAGAGTTCGCAGTTCTCCGGGAGCCAGGGGGGGGCCAGAAATGCGGGCGAAGTTAACCTGTTGGCTTGAGGCGGGTTTGCCAGTGGAGATTCTATTGGTCACATCGCTCAAGGCCCGCAAATCCCGGCACGCCGGATTCGGCGTAATCGCGCGACATCAAGCGACCGCCGCGGTTGCTACTGGTGTGGTAGGCAGCTTCACGGTAAAAGTTGTTCCTCGACCGACAAGACTTTCGACGCGGATGCGGCCATGGTGGGCTTCAATGATTTCGCGGCAGATGGAGAGTCCGAGGCCCGTGCCGCCTTTGCCGGTGTCATCGGGTCCGTCTTTGGTGGTGTAGTACGGGTCGAAGATGTTGCGTAGCTTGTCGGCGGGGATGCCGGTTCCGGTGTCGGCAACGAGGATTTCCACCATGCCGGCATCCACGTTTTCACGCACGTCCACGCGCAGGTGCCCGCCCTGGGGCATGGCCTGGCGGGCGTTGATGATCAGGTTCAGGATGATCTGCTGAATCTGGGTGGCGCAAACTGCGGCCTGGGGCCGACCACGAAACCGCGTCTCCAATTTCACGCGATGTTTGAGCAGGTCTTTTTCCACGAGCACCAGCACTTCACCCACGAGCGTGACGATGTCGGTCGGCTTTCGGGCGTCGGATTTCGATCGGGCAAAGCCGAGCATGCCGCCGGTGATTTTGGCCGCGCGTTCGCTGGCACTTAGAATTTTTTCGAGAGCTTTGGTGCGAGCCGCCTCGTCCTTGTTATTCAATCCAAGTTTCGCGTAGTTGATTACCGTCGTCAGAATGTTGTTAAATTCGTGGGCAACGCTCGCCGCCAGCGATCCGAGGCTCGTCAGGCGTTGGCTTTGCAAAAGTTTCTGTTGCAAAGACTTCAGGTCTTCGCGCGTGGGTGCCTCGTTGGTCCCGATCATGTACTTCTCCTGGCCTCGATTTGCGACCTGGTTCAAAAAGGGGTCGGGTATCGCTGTGCGAAGCACCCTTCGGGCCGTTCCGGCAACGATACCCGACCCTTTTTGAACCATGCGGTATTCTCGTTATCGGCGCCCTGGCGCAGCGATCTTCAGGCCAGATCGCTATAATGCCGCCCCTCCAGGCTCAGGGATGAGAAATTGGAGAAGCCAGGATGCGCACGCTTGAACTGCTCGACTACATGATCGAGTTGGCCCACCGGCTGGGTTTTGAGATCCGCGAAGAGTGGCTGGAAGGCTGCGGCGGCGGTGCCTGTCATATTAAAGGCCAAAAGGTCCTGTTCGTCGATCTATCGCTCCCACCCACCGACCGAATTGAGTACGTCGCGCGAGCATTGAGGGGCTGCGACGAATTGGCAAACATCTACGTGCTCCCCGAAGCACGTGCCATGCTCGACGAAGCGGCGTGAGGGGAGCCGAGCAGGGAGCAAGGGGCGGATGGCCGGCGAGGTGCAAGTCAGCTTGATTTCTGGCCCTCCGTCCTTTGCCCTCCGCCTTCCGCCATCCTGTAAAGCCCGTTCGTCTCGATGTAGCACTCCACCGCGCGCGGAACCATGAACCGAATGCTTCGGCCGGCGGCCGTTCGCGAACGAATCATGCTCGATGAAATTTGGACCAGCGGGATTTCTACGACGTGTTGCAAGAGTCGTTCGGTCGCTGCATCGCCGATTACTTTGCGAATCGTATCGACGGCGGGTTGTTCACAGCCCGGGCGCGTTGCAACCACCAGTGTCGCCAATTCCGCGATGCGAGCGGGTTGATACCACAACCGCAAATCGGCGAGACTGTCGGAGCCCATGAGAAAAAACAGTTCGGCTTCGGAGTATTGCTTGGCCAAGTCGGCCAGTGTTTCGGCGCTGTAGCTAGGGCCTGGGCGGTTCAGCTCGATTTCAGAAACGCCGAATGCGGCGTGACCGGCAATCGCTAGTTCCACCATTTCCAGACGCTGCCTGGCTGGAGTAATCTGTCGTTCAGTCTTGTGCGGCGGCTGCCCGGCCGGGATAAACAGGACCCGATCCAACCGGCAAGCCTCGCGGCAGTGCTCGGCCAGAATCAAGTGGCCTAGGTGGATCGGGTCGAAGGTACCGCCGAAGATTCCAAGCCGCATGGTGATGGAAATCCGAAATTCGAAACACGAAATCCTATACAAACTCCAATGACACAGATTCCAGATACAAAACGCAAGTCGTGACTGCCTCACAGCAAAAACCCCTGTTCGAGACTGAAGACCAGCCCGCGTGGGAGCGCGACGACGAGGCGGACCGCCTGTTCGCAGAGATCGTGTTCAACCGGCCGGTGGACGAGGTGTTCACATACGAAGTGCCTTTCCCGCTTCGCGACCGCATTGCGCCTGGGCGGCGGGTTCTGGCTCCGTTCGGGCGAGGCAACGAGCAGCTCATCGGCTATTGCATTCGATTAATGGATGAGGCGAGCCGGAAGGGGATCAAAAAGCTGGCCGATATCGTGGACGATGAGTCGCTGCTGGACACAACGATGCTGGAGCTGGCTCGATGGATTGCCGAGCACTACTGCTGTGCCTACGGCCAGGCGCTCGATGCGGTGCTGCCGGCGAGTGTGAAATCGGGCGCCGGGACGCGCGAGGTGACGATGCTGCGTGCCGCTGATGGCGCACGCGGGCAGCTCGCCACGCTCGAATTGCCCCCCAAGCAACGTCGGGTCATGGAGGCGTTGATCGCGTCGGGCGACCCAGTCGTCCCATTGGAACTCGCACGCATGGCTCGGTGTACGCTGGGTCCGATCCGCGCCCTGGAGCGACGAAAGCTGATCGACACCGTCCGTTGCAAAGCGAGGCCGTTGGAGGCGGACACCGATCCTCGCGAGCCGGAGGAACGGCTTGATCTTAGTGTGGACCAGCGTGCAGTGTTGGATCGAATTGCATCGCAGTTCGACCGGGGTGGTTTCCACGCCATGTTGCTGCACGGTGTAACCGGCAGCGGCAAGACCGAAGTCTACTTGCGAGCGATCAGGCAAGTGGTCGAGGCGGGCAAGGAGGCGATCGTCCTGGTTCCGGAAATCAGCCTGACGCCGCAAACGATTCGCCGGTTCCGCAGCCGATTCCCGCACGTCGCCGTGCTGCACAGCCACCTCGCCGACGCCGAGCGGCACGCCCAGTGGCGGCGCATTGCCGCGGGAGAGGCCCAAGTGGTTGTAGGGGCTCGCAGTGCCATCTTTGCTCCCACACGGAAGCTGGGATTGATCGTGATCGACGAAGAGCACGAGGGAACGTTCAAGCAAGAGACGACTCCGCGTTATCACGCCCGCGACGTTGCTTGGCGGCGAGCGGAACTATTGGGCGTGCCGCTGTTGCTCGGTTCGGCCACTCCGTCGCTGGAGAGTTGGCATCGGGCACAGGCCGGCCGGTGCGAGTTGTTGGAACTTCCCGAACGCGTGTTGAATCGGCCGCTGCCTGAGGTGAAGCTCATTGACATGCGAACGGAATCGACGAACCAGCGCCGCCGCGGCGCGATTAGCCTGCCGCTCGAACACGCGATGCGGCGAGCCTTAGATGGCGGTGGCCAGGTGATTTTGTTGCTGAATCGCCGCGGGTTCTCGACACACATTCAATGCATCAAGTGCGGGCACGTGGAAAAGTGCCGCCGCTGCGACATCTCGCTCGTGTACCATCGCGAACGGTCCGTGGCGATTTGCCACACGTGCGATCTGGAGGTACCACCGCCGGCTGCATGCTCGAAGTGCAAAGAGACGACGATCAATTTTCACGGGCTAGGCACGGAACGGCTGGAGCAGGAAGTGCGGTCCAAATTTCCGGGGTTCGCGTGCCAGCGGATGGATACCGACACGATGCGCGGCCGCGGCAGTCACGAGCGAGTGCTCGGCGCCTTCCGCCGCGGCGAGCTGCGCATTCTGCTCGGTACCCAGATGATCGCCAAGGGGCTGGACTTTCCGGGAGTTACACTGGTCGGCGTCGTGAACGCGGACACGGCGCTGCACTTGCCCGATTTCCGCGCGTCCGAGCGCACGTTTCAGCTTGTCGCTCAAGTGGCGGGCCGCACGGGGCGCGGCGAACAGGGCGGCCGTGTGCTGGTTCAGACCTTCAGTCCCGGCTACGCCGCGATTCAAGCCGCCGCGCGGCACGATTTCGCCGCCTTCGTCGCCTCCGAAATGCCCCACCGCCGCGAACACAACTATCCGCCGTTCGGCCGTCTCGCCCGTGTCATCGTGCGGAGCAAAGACGAAGCGGCGGCCAAGAGCCACATCGAAGAACTGGCCAACCGTTTGAAAGAACTGACGAAAGACATCCCGCGGACCATTCGCGTCCTCGGCCCGGCACCCGCGCCGGTGACTCGCATAAAGAATTTTTTTCGCTATCACCTTCAACTCCAGGGGCCCGAAGAATTCCCGCTCGACCAACTCCTGCGACCCGCGATCGCGAATACGCCCACGTCACGCCACGTCGAAATCGCGGTGGATGTAGACCCGCTGGGGATGCTGTAGAGGTCACGCGGCGGAGATCCCATCATCGGCTCGGTGTACAAACGACCGTCGCGCGAGCAAGCCTGCGATGTGCGTCGTCAAACGTCCGTCTTGGAACGCGCCGCTCGCCGCGCAGTGGATCGAGAAACGCAACCGTGCGTCGCGAGATACGAATGGGGATGACGGTGTGGATCGCGAACTCGCCGTCCAGCGGTGTGCGATCCACATAGGCGATTGCGTAGGACCCGTGCGCGAGAAGCTCGGCAATGGCCGCGAGATCCAATTCCTGGATCTCAGCTCGAAGGCCGTAGTGTTCGGCAAGACGGACGAGTTCTTCGATGTAAATGCCGTAGCCTTCAAACTTCGCTTCCTGAACCATTTCCTCTTCGGTGACGTGGATGCCCTGCTGAGCGAGCAGCATCCGCAGGCAAGCGATCGCACACGTGTCAGACCGTTCTTGCGCGACGAAAGGCGGCTTCAAGCTCATCCCGTTTCTCCTCGCGCAATCGTTTGCCCGCGGCGATCACCTCCACTTTCGGCGTGCCGCCAACAACGTGCCCGGTACGCGCATTGACGGCGACAACGCCGACTTCACCGACGGCCCCGTAGCCGGGAGTCGTCAGCAAGACGGGGACGATCCAAACGTCAGACCTTTGCAAAGACAAACGACGCGGCGTTCCGGCAAGCACTCCGAGCGGATACTGGCGCACCACATAGCGGTTCGCCGCAACCGCCGCCTTCTCGGCATCGGTAAGGGCGTTGCGGCCGCGCTCGACATCGCGACCGACGCCACGTCGTCGCGCCGAACCGTTCCGCGCCCGAGATCCGCCTTTGCCCACTCCAGAGACGGTCGCCCGCGGGCGCGCACGAGCACTTTTCAGACTCATGGGAATTCTCCGAGACTTCACCGCACACAAGCGACGCGGCCACTGTAGCCCAATCCACACGCTTCTAGCAAGCCTGACGAGATTGTGCGCACGATCCGCTAGCGGACGCGCGAGAGCCAGAAACATGAGGGAGTGTCGGCGGAATTCCAGATCGTGACGCGAAGAAATTAGGGTTGCGGTCTTCGCGGTAGGACCGGGCGATCCCGTGGCATTCCCCACTGGAACGCAAAGCCTGCTACGCACTCGGACTACGAGGCGGCTGCGGGGGTTTGATGCACGGCTCGCTCCAGCGCCCGCTGCAACGCGGTGATTGCCAGCAGCGCCGATTCCGTCGCGCCAGCCTTGGCACCGAAGTGACGCATCAGGTCCGTTGCGCGGATGGCGCCGGCTCGCTGCACGGTCCAGCCGCGCACCAGCTCAGTGAGCAGACTGGCATACGCGACTGCCACGCCACAGCGCTGGCTCTGAAAGGCCGCTTGCTCGATGTGCGCACCGGACGGGCCGCGCCCGAGCCGAAGGTAGATGGTGATGACCGCACCGCCCGGGCCCGTTGCCGATTCCACGGCGTCGGCGAGCAAGAGCATTCGCCGATTGCACGGCGTCCGGTAATGCTCCAGAAACAGTTCATGCGGATCATCGGCCGGTTCCAGGGCCATGGGGGCCAGCGGTGCCGGCTCACAAGCGGTGTGGCAGCTCGACGCCCCCGATACGGCGGCAAGGCCCACCGCAGGAACGAATTGCCTGGAGCGCACTCCGGCCGGTAGCTTGGGCCACGAAAGCCCGAAATAGTCTGCATACCAGAACTCGTCACGCACGCGATGGGCTAGCAGGTAAGTCCGTTCCCGCTCGACGCCGTCGCGTTCCTGGCTGAAAAGCCGCCATGCCGACTCCCAGAGCCAGTCCGGTTGGCGGGCGCGGCAGCGCTCGACCCAATCCTCCCACACGGTATCCGAAAAATTCTTCCGCGCCGTGCGCAGTTGGTTGAGAACGATGTGCTCCATCGGCACCGGAAAGTTGTCGAAGCTCGCACGGAACCGGTGCCCGATCAAGGGCTCCGGGTCGTGCAGCACCGGGCAGCCCATGAGCCAAGCCTTCAGCCCGAAATCCAGGTCTTCGAGACCCCAGGATCGCATGCCCGTATCGAAGCCCCAGAGCCGCTCGTAAAGTGGCCGGCTCATGGCCGCACAGCAGCCGATGAAGGCCGGCGACTCGTAGAACCGCCGGCTCTGCGAGCGTGCGTACACACGCATCCGCTCCAGGCCGATGAACCCACAGTCGAACTTCTCCAGGTCCATGCGGTAGCCGTGACCGACCTGGTACAGCTTGTTCTCCCATCGCTCCGTGTCCAGCGCCGCGATGCGTGGGGTGACAATCGCCTCGCCACCCAGCTCTTCGACATCGGAGACGAGCCGGGCAATGGCACCGTGCTCGGGCTTGCAGTGCCCGTCGAGGAATACCAGCATGTCACCCGATGAGCTTCGCGCACCGAAATCTTTGGTGGGCGACACGCCGCGCCGCTCCGCATGGGCAAACACGCGAACCAGTGGAAACCGTCGCCGCAGCTCGTCGATCGAACCATCGGTGGACGCGTCGTCCGCCACGACAACTTCGCAATCCAACTCCGCGGTCGTCTCCAGGCAGGACTCGGCGGTCTTCCAGAGTCGCTCGCCTTCGTTCAGCGACGCGATCACAATGCTGGTACGCATGACGGACCATCCTGCGCAGTGGGACTGCGCTGTGGGATAGGTTTCTAACCTGTTCGTAGTGACCGCATTCATGCGGTCCATTCCGCTGAAAACCCGATAAATCGGGTTACTACAAGCGACCCGCGCCCCGCGCAAACAGCCCTTCAAAATCCGGCCGGTCCCCGACGCGCCATAGCAGGCCCAGCCCCGAAGTGCCGGCAAACTCCTGCCAGCGCCAGACCCTCGGCTGCTCGCGCAGCCAGTCGCGCACGGCCTGAGCCACCTGGATCTCCGGCCGCTTGCTGAGCACGTCGTGAAATACGGCCACGCCACCGTCGGCAAGCCACGTCTGCACCCACGTGTCGAGCCAACGCCGAGTTTGCTCGTAGCTGTGCGGGTCGGTGTCGATGAACAGTATTTTCACAGGCGTGTTCCAGACACAAAACAGCTCTTCGCCTGTCTTTTGAATGAATTGACAGGGCAGTCCCGCCAAGTAGGGTCGGGCGTCGGCCGGATCAACGGTGATTACTCTGCCGCCCCACTGGCCTGCGGCGTGGATCAGCGTCCGCGTGCTCGTGCCCCAGCGCGTGCCCAGCTCGACGATCAGCTCGGGTCTCACCAAAGACGCAATCGCCCATAGCAGCGGCAGGTCGTCCGCTGCGTCACTGCCTATGCCATGCTCGACCGCCTCAACCGGTGGCGGAAACACCGCGAGATACTCAGCACGTCGCTCGTAGATCCGCAAGTACTCGCACAGCACCTGGTGCGCAGGCCAACTCAGGTGATGCTCGGCCAGGTACCGCTCCATGTGCCGCCAGGCATCGCCCATGTCATAGCGAGCCCCCACCGGGCGCCACTTATGCTCGACGGCACAGGCATCCACGATCGCCATGCGGAGGCCCTTGGCCTGCGCCAGTGCCGACCAATGGGCGTCCAGCCCCCAGCCCATCGGGTTCGATTCTGGGAACGGCGTGAGCTGCCTCAGGAACTCGCCAGTCATCGACACCACCGGCCCCGATTCCACGAAGTTCGTCAGCCGCGCTCAGCAGCCTTTCCGCTCCAGCGTGATGCTGTGGCTGTAGTACGAGTCCCCCGTGAGCGCCGGCTGCGCAACCGTCGCGCCCAATGCGGTCACAATCGCCATGTAAGTATGCAAGAAACGGCCGGGCAGCCGAACGTCATCATCGACGAGCAACACGATGTCGGCCCCCAAGGTGTACGGCCGCAGTTGGTTGATGGCCTGAAATTTCCCGCCGGGTCCCGTTCCACGAGTGAACCGGGCCATGCCAGGAAGGACCGACTGCAGAGCCCAAAGATGAACCTCGGCGCCGGACTGCGCGAGGTCGTGGACCAGTTGCTCAACTAGACAGTCCCGGAAATAGGCGCAGCAAACAGCCACATTCATCCGGAGCCCAAGTCCGCCTGATTTCGCTATTCATCTTGCGTAATCTTCCGCAGCGTCTGTCGCGCGATTATTTGCACGTCCTTGTTCGGATCCTGCAGCGCCGCTGTGACCTTCGGACGAGCGGGTTCCGCTGCGCGACCCATCTGCTCCAGAGCCAGGAGAGCGGCGATTCGTACGGCCGCCTCTTGATCCTCAAGCGCGCTTGAAAACACGTCGAGTGCGGTCGCCCGATCCAGCTCGATTCCGCCCAGAATGGACAGGGCAACAGACCGGACAAAACCGTTGTCGTGCTTGATTGCCTGCAACAGAAGTGGCTGCGCCGCCGACTTTGCCTGACGGGCAGCCAACCCGAGCAATCGTGAGGCCCAGATTCGGGCCTCCTCGTCTTCGGACGCAAGTCCCGCCACGAATGTTGAGAGGTGCTCCTCTGCCTTGCCAGTGATGCTTACAAGGGCGCCCGCTGAAAGCACCTTGACCTTGTCTTCAGGATCTCGCAGCCTCTCGCTCAGCGCGGGCACGGCGGCTTTGGCCTCCGCGCCGCTCGTACTCAAGGCCAGTGCGGCAGAGGCCCTGATCGACGCCTCCTCGGCTTGGAGAGCTTCTATAGCGACCGGTAGGTATTTCGATCCTTCGGAGGAAATCCTAGTCAATGCCACTGCCGAGTGAACTCTAATTGAAGGATCGGCGCTCTTGACTAACTTGATCAATTCAGGCTCCACATCCTTAGCGTCGGGACCAAGCGCCTGTGCAAGCGACACGGTAAGTTGCTGGACCGCTTTGTCTGGGTCGCTGGTGGCACGAACAAGTATCAGGCCGGCCCGTTTGTCCTTCTTCGCTAAGACGGCGGCATGGGCGACCGCGGCGGCGCGCACTTGCACTGTGGGGTCATCCATTGCTTTATTGAGCAGCGAAAGCAGAGTGTCGGAATCGAGGGCCAGCCGCCCTAACGCCTGGCTCGCATTGACCTGGACCGCGGTGTTCTTGCTCTTGGTTGCAGCTATTATGGCCGGACCGACCTTTTCTGAAGGCCCGATGTCGGGCAGCACCATCGGGATCCAACTGCGGACAACCGCGTGATCCGTTTCGTCCAGCAGCACTTCAATGAGGGATGGAACCACCTCCTGAGCGAGCGCCCCAAACTCTCCCACCCCCAAGGCGTGCATGAGGGAAGCTCGAACCTCAGCGTCTTCCTCCTTGTTGTGAATCACGTCGGCCATGGTCCTGATGTGCTTTCGGAGGTTTGCAGCTTCTTCCGCCGTACGTTTCGCGGATCGGCATTCGAAGGCGATGTCTACCAGCGACTCCGCGGCAAGTCGCCGGACTTTGACATCCGCATTCCGCAGATCGGCGAAGGCCTTTGCCCATTTGTCCTCAACGGAACCGGGACTGCTGGCGCATCCGAGGCTGAGTGTTACGGCGCCGCCAGCAGCCAACAAGATGGTGATTGCAGCAAGCATGGATATTTTCATTGGCGATCGGCGCTCCGACTTCAAAATGCCGGGATACCCGGAGGGATGGCACAACTCGCAAAGCAAGCTGCGTGGCAAGCCGCGAAACGAGGCATGCATCCCGTTGGGCGAAGGACGACCTCGCAGCGCTGCAAGCAGGCTCTCACGCAGTTTGCCCAGGGGCCAGCAGGCACAGCCATGCAAACGCCGAATTCTACTAGGGCCTGAGCCAATCCGCAGCACAATATGAAACCCGCCGTCAGGTAGTGACTGCAGGCGGCAGCACCGGGACCACATCCAAGAGGCCAGGGTGCGCACGGAACGAGCCCATCGGGATCGGTCAGGCGCGTCGGCGAATTGCGCACGTAGATGTACACGTTCGGCCCGGTAATCTCCATGGACAATCGCCCCCAGAGATCCCGCGTGAGGAACCGTCCCAACTTGGCCGACATGTGACGCTGCCCAAGGAGGTGAAGATCGATGGCGGGCTCAAAGTAATACCCGGAAAGACCAATGTAGCGGTAAGGCGTGGACGTCCCACCTTGCCGTTGCAGTTCGAGCCCCCATGCATCGAAGCGGAATGTATCGCTGACACTTTGCGAGCTGTCCACCAGCCCGATGACGGAACCGAGGCGGTCCTCCGCGTAGTATCCGATCTGTCCTGCAACGATCCTCCCGATTTGTGGGACGTAGCGCACTTGAGTGCTACCCGCTGAGTCCTTCTCCAGTTGGACTTGGAGGCTATCCAACACATACCGGGTGACGCCTCCACCCGGTGCAATGCGTTCAACGCGCAAACCATCGGGACTGTGCCGGAATTGCTCGTTCGATCCGGTGGGGAGATCCACACGTCGAAGTTTGTCTTCAAAATCGTAGCTGTAAGTTGTCACCGCAGACGGTGCAGCCTCTTGGGTTAGGTTTCCGTTGGCATCCTCGCTGTAATTGGTCGTGTGAGGCGGATCGAGCGGGGCAGTGCGCAGGGAACTAGCGATCTGATTGTCTGATCGGTACGAGTAGTCGATCGTTATCGGCGAGTTGGGCGTGGTTGGATTCGTAGTGATCTTGCGGCTGCGATTCCCGGCCAGGTCGTAGGAGTAATCGAGGTCAAGAATGAAGATGCCGCTCAGAAAGTACTTTTCGCCGGTCAGCTCGTGACGCGCGTTGTAGCGGTACTGAGTCTCGTGCGGCACTGTCGTGCCCAAGCCGATGTCCCACCTCTGGCTTGTCTCGCGCGTCAGATTGCCCGCCGCGTCATACTGGTGGGCGAACTGGAAAAGCAGCGTAGTGTCCGCGCGGCGGTGTTCGATCGTCGTAGGCCGCCCTAACGAGTCGTAGTTGTAGGTGCTGCGCACTCCGTTGGGAAGCACTCGTTCCGTCATCAGGCCGCGCGAGTCACGCTGGTAAGCAACGGAGAGTGTCTGCATCCCCAGCGGGAAACGCACCGTGCTGACACCATACGCAGCGTTGTACTCCGTGACCGTCTGGTTGCCGTCCGGGTCCGTCAGTCGAGTGCGGTGGCCTTCGTTGTCGTACTGGTACTGTGTCGGCGAAGCGGCCATGGGCGTCAGTTCGCTGGTCATTCGACTCAGCGCATCGTACGTCCACGCCCAATGGCCCACCGCGTCGTCGACCGTCAAGCGATTCCCTACGTCATCATAGGCAACGGCGACTGTGGTCGCGTCGGGGTAACTCGTGAGCGTGCGCTGGTTAAAGGCGTCGTAGCTGTAGTCGGTAATCGCGCCCTTGCCATCGACGCGACGCGTGATGTTCCCTTCCGCGTCGTACAACCAGGTCCGCTGGTTTGCAAGCGGATCAATCTCGCGGGCCTTGCGGTTGAGCGCGTCATATTGCCATTGCCAGGTATGCGAGTTGGGGTCAGTCGCTGAAACAAGGTTTCCCACGGCGTCGTAGGCCTGCTGCACAATGGCCCCGGTCGGATCGGTCTTGCGCGTCAGGCGAGCCAGCTTGTCGTAGACAAACTGCGTTACTCCCCCGTTCTGATCCACCGTCTGCGTAAGAGTGCAACAATTGTAGGTGTTTTGAGTCGTGGTTAGGTCTGGGAACGTCACCACGGTTACTCGATCCAGTAGGTCATAAGCGAATGAAGTCGCCGCCCCAGTGGGGTCGGTCGATCGGCTTCGGCGCCCTCGGGCATCCCATTCAAAGGAGATCGTGTTTCCCAGTGCATTCGCCATGGTGCTGAGACGGCCGTTGGCATCGTACGTGTTCGTCACCGCAACGATTCCATTCCGGTCAGTCACGGTCAGGAGCTTTCCGTGCGCGTCGTACGTGTTGCTGGTCGTATGTCCCAGCTTGTCGGTGTACGTGAGGATCTCATCGTGGGCGTTGTATGTCCAACTCTCCGTGCCCATCGAATCGGTCGCCGACAGCACGTTGTCCCGAGCGTCGTAAGTCCAACTTCGATCGACGAACTGACTCGTGTCGGGGAAAGGATTCTTGTATCGACGCTCCGTAAGGCGGTTGCCCCGACTGTCGAATGTGGAATCGCTGAAGTACCCCCTGCGGTTGATGACGCGGGTCGGATTACGGTTGGCGTCAAACTGCCGCTGCGTCGCCGCGCCCAGACCATCGGTAACCCGGCCCGGTCCGCCAAACCCGTTGTTCGAGAAATCGTAGGTTGTCTGTCGGCCCAGCTCGTCGGTGATCGTGGTGGTAGTCGCGGTGGTACTGTAGCTGCGAATGCCCCCTTCCGGCCCGGTGATCGAGCTGATGCGATCGGTCGTACCCGAGTACGCGAACTGCCAAGTCGGGTCGGGCACGGTCATCGGCGTAGTGATCGACACTAGCCGCCCAGACGTGTCGTAGGCCAAAAGCGAGGTGTAACTGGCCTGGTCGGTGATGGCCGACAGCCGGTCAGCCCCTGCGACGTTAGTGTAGCTGAACTGGGCATTGGGGCCGAATGGGTCCTGGACCTGGCTGGCGTGCCCGGCCGCATTGTAAGCGAGCTGGGAGACCGCACCGTTCGCATCGGTCAGCGACACCAACTTCGGCACCGGATCAGCGTTGTACGCCAGGGTCAGACCGTCCCCCGAACCATCAGCGATCTTCGTGACCGCGTAGTATGTCGTGCCCCCGGAAGTGAACTTCTTCGCGAACGTCAGGACGCTGTGATCCTTGAGTTCGAGCCGGAAGAGGTCAGCCGTCTTGTCCTTGGTCAATTTGTTGAAGATGCCGGTCCCGCTTGCTGGGTTATAGACGACGGGATTAGCCGCGGGGTCCACGGCAGAATACCAGTCCTCGCGGCCATCCGGCATGACCACATGAGCGTCGTTGCCCAAGTCCACTACGTGTGTTTGGTACGGGCACGAGACGTGGGGACCGAACAGGTAGTTGAACGGGGACGTTTCGGAGCCAGGATCGTGTGAGTTGAACGTTAGATCCCAGGACACCTTCGGACCGCGCCCCGGCGTGTAAAAGGCTGGGGTGTCACGGACCAGAAGGTTCAAGCTGAATAGGTTCAAGCGCCACGTCGGAACACCGGCGCTGACGGCAGTACAATCAGGGCCTGGGCAACCACTGGCCGCGTCGAACGGTTGCCCCTCAGGGCAGCCTGGCTGATCGACCGGCGGACCCGGGCTGGGTGAAGGGCTTGGGCTGGGCGATGGGCTTGGGCTGGGCGATGGGCTCGGGCTGGGTGATGGACTCGGGCTGGGTGACGGACTTGGGCTCGGCGACGGTGAAGGGCTCGGGCTCGGTGAAGGCGACGGGCTGGGACTCGGCGACATGGCTCACCTCCCTGCAATATTCGGCGGAAACGGCATGGTAGATTCCGCAAGACTTGACCAATTTCCGTCTCCGATCAGGTCAACCGATGCTATGCAGCACATGGACGGAAGTCAATGGTGCAGGCAGCGGGCACTCCATGGATTGCTCTTGGCACGCGGGCCCACCGCGCTACTTTCAGGTCCAATACGTTCGGCACAACAAAAAATCGCCACACAAAAGACTCCCACGTGCGACATTCCCACGAACGCACCAGAGCGCAGCGAAGGATCTGCTCCAAGAAGACGGAGATGCTTCGCTAAGCACCTGTCCAAGAACTGTTCCGTGATTTGGGTCTACTCTGGTAATCTTCCGGCACTCCAAGGAAGGGGGGTGCATTATGGTCACGGAAGGTGTG